>Ga0082212_10013240_pt1 | contig 10327 bp, 13 predicted proteins | sample TergutNt197P3_FD_71548 | JGI IMG/M metagenome (GOLD analysis project Ga0082212, IMG submission 71548) | Neocapritermes taracua P3 segment gut microbial communities from Petit-Saut dam, French Guiana - Nt197 P3 | ecosystem: Host-associated > Arthropoda: Insects > Digestive system > Gut ...
TCTGCGCCGTTAGACGCATACTGCTTCAAATTTACATTAAAGTATTCAAAAATTCCTTTTCTCTTATTCACAAAAAGAATAAATTCCCCGTGCCATGGACGGCACGGAGCGATGGCAAAGGTGAGGTAAAAAAATGTCGTGTAACGAACGCTACACGAATCTCTCCTTCATATATATCTTACATTTGAGATATATATGAATCTCATTCGCTATTACCCCTTTTAAACGGATAATTCGGCTTTCCCCAACGTAACTGTCAAAAAAGCCTAAAAAAGTGGTATATTATTGATAGGAGCGAATATGGCAGAAGCAATGGTAACCGAACCGTCGGTTCGCAATCCCCCCACTTTTGAGTCCGTTTGGGTGACTTTGCAGGAACTCGCCGTAAGTCAAAAAGAAACCGATCGGCTAAAGATTGAATATTCAGGGGAAAATTTTTATATTACCACTCCCAATGGTCAGCCTAAAGAATGGTAGTATGAAATTCGCTTCATATCAGCGCAAATAAGCCCAGCAAGCCCAGAAAAACCATACGAGGAATATCATACCGGCAAGAATAACATAGCCGGCAGGCATCGTCCGGGAAGCGGGCTTTTCGTTGTTTTGGATTGCCTGTTCGTTATCGCTTAACTCAATCATCATATTGTCAATGTCGGCGACAAGGTTCTTCCGGGTAATGCGCTGTTTTTGGTTCATAATAACGGAAAAGATACGGAAGGATTCGCCGATAAGCTCGCCGAAAAGGCCGGGGATTTTTAAGTCCGGCCGAATCGAAAAACGGGACAGCATGATAAGCCCCTCCAGGGTTACCGCCCGGTGAATGCCCGCCATGAGGGCCCCCAGGGTGATCTTGAATTTGCCGATTGTGTACAGAATCTTCCCGTAGGGAACGATAAGGTTAAAGGCGACAATGCCGAAAATTACCAGGAGGGTAAACAGGGGGTTGTTCTTTTTTCCCGAAAGCCAGGCAATGAACCAGAAAAAAAGAAACTGCAGAATGCGTACCTCGGTGAAAGGGCAAAAAAGTATTGCCGGCATCATTACGAGGCCCGCAATACAGAGGGCTTTTGCGCCGAAGATATTATCGTAAATTTTCCGCCTTTTGGCGCGGAATGGATCAAATGCTTTCATTCGGGAATCACCGTACCTTGCGCATCGCATGCCACTGTGAACGGCGGATAAACAATTCACAGAAAAGCCCCAGAACAACTCCGGTAATTACACCCGCGCCGAGGAAGGGCGGGGCAATATAGCGCACGTTGTTCCGGAAAATAAAAATCCATGCCATGGCCAACTGGGTGATATTGGACATCATGGCCCCGGCCGTCCCCACGCCAATGTAGGTGATTCGGTTTGATCCCAGAAGCCGGCGGAGGGCATACATGGTAACAGCGGCCAGGCTTGTACCGGTAAGGGAAAACAGGAATATATATGAAAACAAAGTGCCGGTGATCAACGCCTGTCCCAGCACCTTAATTCCCACAAGGATCAGAAATGTGTGAAAGGGAAAAATATCCAGCGCCAGCATCAACGGTAAATTGGCGATACCGATGCGCATAAAAGGCATGGGCTTGGGGATCATATACTCAATGGTTGACAAAAAGAGACAAAATGCCCCCAGCAGGGCAATGATTTTTCGCACTTCCGGGTTTTTCAGGCTGCCCCGTGCATCCACACTACCAGACAGTTGCATCAAGTTGATCTCCGTCGTCATTGCTTCCTTCGATTACAAAATAAACATTATTGGGAAGGCAGGCCACCCAGGATCCTCTGGAGTTGACACGTCCCATCCCCACACAGGTCTGGTTGCCGCAGGGCGACGATTCCACCCAGGCCTCATTATTGTGGATTCTTATCACCGTATCCTCCCCCAGAATCCCCTTTACCCTCACAGTTTCTTCTGCGTCCAACGGGTAAATCCATTTTTGCTGGTTAGGGCCTTCGATCGATATTTGGACTGTTTTCGCCGGCGTTATATAAACTGCAATTGTTGAAAATACCGTCAGGCCGACGGCCAGAAGGATTATCACAATATCAAAAATTTTTACTGGTGTTTTTTTTTCCATTTTTCAATCCACAAAACCTGTTAAAAATCAGGAAAACTGCCTTTTACCCCTGCCGGGTCAGGAGCCGCCCGGCGAGGTTTTCCAGCATGTCGCGGCTTTCACCCGCAGGGAGGGCGGCAATGTCCCGCAGCGCCCGTCCCGTGTAGTCCCCCGCACGCTTTAGCGCCGCCTCGGCCCCACCGCATTCGCGGACCACCGCAAATATCGCAGCGCACTCTTCCGCAGTAAACGACCCCCGCGAGAATATCTTCTTCAGTGAACCCGTCCTGTCCAGACGCAGGGCGCACAGAACAGGCATCGTCACCAGACCCTCACGGATGTCGTTCCCCAAGGGCTTGCGAACACGGTCAGGATCCCCCGTATAGTCCAGAACGTCATCTGTAATTTGGAACGCTATCCCGATGTTGTGCCCCACACGCCGCAAACGCAGGCTTGCGCCTATGCCCACACCTGCCTCACGCGCTCCCATAAAGCACGCAGACGAAAACAGCAGCGCCGTCTTCCCCTGTACCTTCCGCAGATAGCCCCTCTCCGACGTGTCGCACCTGAAACGCCCTTCGTCCTGCTCTATCTCCATCTCGCACACCGTCGAGATTGCACGCGCAAAGCCGGCCGCAGCTCCCCCTTGCCCTTCCGCAAGAAGCATGCACCGCGATAGAAGAAAGTCCCCGATCAGCACCGCGTCCTTCTTCCCGTACACCACATGCGCCGCAGGCAATCCCCGCCGAACCGGCGAGTCGTCAATCACGTCGTCGTGTACCAGCGTCGCCATGTGCAGCATCTCCAGCGCCGCCGCAAGCCGGTAGTGCCTCTCCCGTATCTCCCCAAACCGCGCAGACAGCAGCAAAAGTCCCGGACGGAGCATCTTGCCACCGCCTCCAAACAGACCTGCCACTCCCTCCCGCACCGCCGCGCTCCGCGACGACGCCGATTCACGGATGATGCCGGAAACCCTTTCCAGAGCCTCCGGCATCCCGGGGAAACTATCCCAAAATTGATTCATCTATATCGTCTATTTCTTCGACGGATTCTCATGGTACCAGTAGTGCTTGCGGGCAAAGGTTGTCCCGTTCCACCACTTCTTCGCCTTCGGCACTACGAAGCAGTCCAGACCAAATGCCCGGCCGCCGCCGCCCATGAACATCAGGCCCGCCAGCATTATCCACAACTGGTTCCACGCGTTCATTCCCGTCAGCGTGAACATGATGCACATCACCACCGATACCGCCGCGCCAAACCACGTGAAGAACCCGAAGATAAGCGTCAACCCGATGAACATTTCCGCGCTCAGTACCATCGTCTGGAACAACTGGAACGGTAAACCCGCTACCATCGTGTCCATCATCGTCGTCCGCATCCACGATGCTACGCCGCCCATCCACGAGAATATCGCCTTCGAAAAGTCCCACACTCCGTGGAAAGATCCGCCGTCGCTCGCGCCCGATGCCGCGCCTGTCGCGTCCGCTACTGCATCCGCTACCGCTTCTACCGCGCCAAACAGGTCGTCTATCCCCACAGGGTCCGCCGCTGCGGCTCCCGCTCCCGATGCCGCGCTTGTCGCATTCGCTACCGCGTCCGGGTCAAGACCACGCTGCACTACGCCGGGTGAGAACATCCAGCTCGACTTGCTACCGTTAGTCCAGTTCAGCCACCCTTCCGCGATCTTGTTGATCCCCGAGAATAGCCAGGTCAATCCCAACCAGACCCGCAACAGCAATGGCCAGTATCCGCGTGTCTTGTACGACCCTATCCCGCGGATAAACGATCGGTTGTTCTGTATGTCAAGGAATTCGTGCTTGATGTATTCCCAGCACTGGTTCAGTCCCGCCACCCCTATCAGGTAGTGCAGGCTTACAAAGTGCTTCATGAACATCGCGGGCGCGCCCGAAAGCCGCATCCCCATCGCGTTCGATACTCCGTACTTGCCGCCGACGGACACAAGGAAACCGTGGAAATTCGACTTGAACTTCTTCGGTGTGCCTCCGTCGATCGCCGCTATGATGTTATGCGCCGCGGTTTCCGCGGTCTGCATCGCCGTTTCTACTATCTGCGGCAGGGGGCCGTCGCCTTCTACAAACCACATGTTGTCCCCAACCGGGAACACATTCGGGTAGTCCACCGACCGCATCTCGTCCGTTACCAGCAGCCGTCCTTTCCGGTTCTTCTTCGTCGGGTCACTCTCGCCCGCCTTCCCGTACGGCCCTTTCGACAGTTCCAGGCCTTCCGCAAAGTTGCTCCCGCTTACGCCCGCTGTCCAGATGAACGTTTCCGTCTCCAGCGACGTTCCGTCTTTCAGCTTCACCGTGTTCGGCTCCGCGCCCACGATCATCGTGCCTGTCAGCAACTCTACACCGTGATCCCGAAGGTATCCTTCCACCTTGTTCCGAAGCCCTTCTTCGAACATCGGAAGTATGTTCGACATCGCTTCCACTATCGCTATGCGTACTTCGTTCTTGTTCACCAGCCATTTGGCGCACATTACGTCGCGCCATTCCAGCAGTTCTCCGGCCATCTCAATGCCCGTAAAGCCCGCGCCCGCTACCACAAAGGTCAGCATCTTCCGGCGCTTCGCGTGGTTCGCCTCCGCTACCGCTTTCTCGAATACTTCTTCTATGTGGTACCGCAGTTTCACCGCATCGTCAAACGACCACAGCGTGAACGAGTTTTCCTTCACTCCCTGTATCCCGAAGAACTCAGGGTCGGCACCGCTGCCCAATACCAGGTAGTCGTACCCATAAGTCTTTGTCGCAGATGTCAGCTGGCTTTTCTTGAAGTCTACTCCCGTGATTGCGTCGTATACTACTTTTACCTTTGACGCGCCGAATATCTTCGCAAACGCAACCCGTACCGAATCCGGCTCAACCCGCCAGCCGGCCACTTCGTGCAGCTCTGTCAGTATCGTGTGGAACGGCTGCTTGTCTATCAAGGTGATCGACACGTCGTCCCGTTTCTTGTACTGCTTCTCCAGCTTCTTTGCCGCTACTATCCCCGCATATCCTCCACCAAGGATTACTATGTTTTTTCCCATTGCCTTTTTCCCCCTTACCTGGCCGACCGCAGCGCCGCCCGTGCCGCCTCAAGGAAGTGGCTCACGTCTATCGACACTCCGGACAGTCCGTCAGGGTGTTTGTTGTCTGCTTTCAGCTTGAACGCATCCGGGTCCTGTATCCGTACCAGTTCCGCCGCAGAACGGTGCGCCTGGGTGTGCCACGGTGCCTGGCCGCCCATCGGGTAACCATTCGCCATTGACGTGGAGATCTTCGACGCATTGTTCCGTGTCAGTATGCCGTTCCACAGTACGTCCACTATCGTTCCGTTAACCACCGTTATCAGGGCAAAGTTCTTTGTGCCCCACTCGTCGTTCCCCGCCTCGGCCGCAGAGTACCAGCCGTCTTTCAGGGAGCCTTTTGCCACTGCCGTGCCGCCAAGCGCCTTCGCCACATTGGGGATCTTTGTTCCCGCGGTGTCTTGGCTCGTTACCAGCGCGTCCTCGGCCGCTTTTGTCTGCGCCGCCCAGTCCTTCTGTGCCTGTGCCGCACCTGCCGCTCGCGACAGTGCCTTCATGTCCTGCGTCACCCCGTTCGCGATGCTTATCAGATTCCAGTTCACGGAGGCGATCTTTCCCCCCTTGACCTCGATTACCACCTGGTTCTTCCGGTTGCTCGCGAAGTCCGCGTCCTGGGCAAAATAAAACCCGTCCGGCTTGCCCACTTGGGCGAATACCGCCGCCGCGCACACCACCGCGATCGCCGCGGCCATTGCAAATCTTTTCATCTCTTGCCTCCTGGTTATTTCAAAAAAGGTGAACTTAGCCCCTTTTTTGTTTAGTATGTCCTAAAAACAACTTCCTGTCAAGCGGGGTTACAGCCATCACAGGATTATTGACAGGAGAATTTATATATGGTACTGTTCCAGGCGATTGTCAATTCTGAAAAATGCCACCGTTCCATCAGAAGGGAGGTTAAGCGGTGAAATATTACAACGCCGCGGGGCTTGCCTGTGCCCTGGACCTTTTGGATGCCGCAGAGGGCAGCGGGGTAATTTTGGCCGGCGGCACAGATATAATGGTGGAATTTAACCGGACTCCGGTCGATGAGGGACTGTGTGTCATCCATATCGGCGGCATAGACGAGTTGGCGCAAATAACCGAAACTGACCACGATATCCGCATGGGCTGCCTTGTAACGGCGGCGCAGGTTCTGGATTCGCCCTTGCTGCACAGGCATGCCGCAGCCTTATGGGAGGCGGCATACGCATCTTCGGGGCCTCAGGTGCGCAACCGGGCCACAATAGGCGGAAATATCGGAACCGCGTCGCCGGCCGGCGATATGGTTGCCGCGCTTAATTGCCTTGGCGCCTCTGTGACGATCAGGAGCAAGTATGGCGGTAAAACAGGAACGGTCGATGAGATCATCTGTGGCGCCAAACAGACTGTTCTGAAAAACAATGAAATAATAACCGAAATCTCCGTGCCCAAATGTGCGCCATTTGCCGGAAGTGCGTTTGAGAAAATGGGCAGACGAAAGGCGATGGCCATTTCACTCGCCGGCGCAGCCTGTTTTGTCAAGCTCGACCCATCCGGGCGGGTGATAGAGGATATACGGGTGGTGATCGGTTCCGCCGCCCCAACCACGGTGCGGGCCGCCGACGTGGAAACCGCCCTCAGGGGAATGCCGGTAGACGACGGCATCATACGTGAAAAGTCAAAACTGGCCCTGCTCTCCGTAAGCCCGATAACCGATCAAAGGGCCACACGGAATTATCGCTCGGAACTGATCCCCGTTCTTGTTTCCAGGGCGATCGCAAGGGCTGTTTCAAACGCGAATCTGCCGGGCGGGGGGCCGTAGAATGATCAAACATGGACGCGGAATGGCGGGAAGCATATACCCTATCACGACGACTAACGCCGCAAACCCCTGTTCTGCCTATGTGCAGATGAAGGAAGACGGAAGCGTCAATGTTCAAATCGGCGCCTGCGATGCCGGCCAGGGATCAAACACAACCCTGGCGATGATTGCGGCGGAAGCGCTGTCGGTGCCCGTGGAAAAAGTACACATATATTCCGCGGACACATCGGCTACTCCTTACGATTTCGGCACCTTAAGTTCGCGTATCACCTATGCGGGCGGGCGGGCCGTCCTCGCCGCATGCGAGCAGTTAATCGACATTCTTTTTCAGGCGGCATCGAAAAAACTCAACACAAAAACCGAAAGGCTGCGTCTCGAAGACGGCATGATCGGCGATATATACGACTCCCTAAAAAAAATGCCGGTAGCGGCCGCAGCCGCCCTTTCGCAGTTTGTTTACCGCAAGCTTCCGATGGGGATGGGCGAATTCCAGCCCTTCAACGTGCCCGCCAATGCCGACGGGCAGGGCGAACCTTCAAACAGTTACCATTACCACGCGACAGTGGCGGATGTGGAGGTGGACACCGAAACCGGTGTCGTCGACGTAAAAAAACTTTATATCGCCGTGGATACCGGCAAAGCCATAAACCCCATGGCCATTGAGGGGCAGAATGAAGGGGGGGCCCTGCAGGGGCTGGGCTGGGCCCTGCGCGAAGATATGTACCCTTACGGCACCGGCGTTGACGGCGAAAGCGGAGATTTTAATCCCGACTTCCGCCCCCAAAGCCTTGCGGATTATCCGATAGCGACGACGCTGGATGCCCCGGAGATCCTGTGCGCCATCGTGGAGACAAACGATGAAGAAGGCCCCTTTGGCGCCAAAGCCACCGGCGAAGTATGCGCCAATACCGCGGCACCTGCCATCATCAATGCGATCCACGATGCCGTCGGCGTATGGGTCACCGATTTACCGGCTACGCCCGACAAGGTACTCAGGCTCTTAAAAGAAAAAGGCAGTTAAAAAATGGATGAATTGAAAATAAATTTTATTTTAAACGGCAGGGCCGTCGGCATTTCCATATCGCCGGAAATGTCCCTTCTTACCGTATTGAGGGACCTTTGCCACGTTCACAGCGTAAAGCGCGCCTGCGTTGAGGGCGAATGCGGCGCCTGCACTGTGCTCGTCAACGGAAAGGCCATGAACTCGTGCCTGATACTCGCCGCCACGATTGAGGGAAAATCAGTCGAAACGGTTGAAAGCCTCGGCAGGCCCGGAAATCTGCACCCCATCCAGAAGGCCTTTGTTGAAATGGGCGCTTCCCAATGCGGGTTTTGTACACCCGGCCTTATCATGGCTGCCAGGGCTCTGCTCGACGAAAACCCAAGCCCCACGGAGCATGAAATCAGACGCGCCCTTGCGGGAAACCTGTGCAGATGCACAGGATATGTAAAACCTGTCCGCGCCATCATGCAGGCTGCGGCTGAGATCCGCGAGGTGAAACAGAATGTATGAAAAAGAAAGTTACAGCGTAATAGGCCGCAGCCGTCCGCGCATTGACGCAGAGAAACAGGTAACGGGGAAGGTTCAATATGTCGGGGACATGTACATGGCCGGCATGCTTTACGTCAAGGGCATATACTCAACTGAGCACCATGCCGAGATCCTCTCCATAGACACGAGCGCAGCCGAAGCTTTTCCGGGTGTCGCCGCCGTCATCACATCCAAAGACATTCCGTACAACCATCTCGGAAAATTGTTTGAGGATCAGCATGTACTGGCCGAGCGCAAGGTAAGGTCCAAAGGCGAGATGGTCGCGGCGGTGGCTGCCGAAACCTACGATGCCGCAAGCAGGGCCGCGCTGTTGGTAAAGGTGGAATACAAACGCCTGCCCGCCGTTTTTGACCCCCGCGAGGCGATGAAGGAAGGCGCGCCGATTCTGCACGATGAACTGCAGGGCAAGGGCTATGAGGGAAACATCCATGTCGCGCCCAATACCGGCGAGCTTTGCCAAAGGCTACGCTGCGGCGATATTGAGGAGGGTTTTCGCCAGTCTGATATAATCCTGGAGCGAACATTTGCCACCTGCCCGCAGAAGGCCCTGCCTATTGAAAACTTCACTTCCCTCTCCGCGCCGGACGGCAGTGACGGCATTACAATATGGTCCACCCTGCAAAGCGTCTTCGGAAACGCAAAGCAAATCGCCAAATCCCTGGGTTTGCCCATGTCAGAGGTGCGCATTATCTGCCCGGCCATGGGTGGCGGTTTCGGCGAGAAGAACCAGGTCGGCACAGAACCCATCACGGCCCTCCTGGCGATGAAAACCGGGCGGCCCGTTAAAATGGAATTGACGACAGGGGAAAACCTGATCTATACCGGCGTAAGGCACGCCGTGTACATGACTTACAAGATTGGAGCGAAAAAGGACGGCACGCTCATGGCGCTCAAACGCCATTGCATAACCGGTGCCGGAGCCTACCGGAATTTATCCATGCAGATTACCATAAAGTACACCTACTGGGGCGGCGGGCCCTACAGGATCCCGAACCAGCATGCGGATTGCTATGTCGTCGCCACAAACAAACAGGTCGGCGGCGCCGTGCGCGGTTTCGGCATGACACAGGCCACCTTCGCCATGGAAGTTATGATGGACATGCTGGCTGAAAAACTGAAGATGGACCCATTGGCCCTCCGCAAAAAGAACATCTACCGTAACGGCGACTATATGGCGACGGGACAGGCAGTACGCGCCGCCGGAATCGACATGGTTTTGGACAAGGTTGCGGAAATCTCAAACTGGCAGTCAATTTAAAGTTGACGCTTGCACATTTCCTTACCTTGCCCTAAACTGACTATATAAAACATTGGAGGTTGGGCAATGACCAATTTGGATGCTGCTGACAGGGCAAAAAAAGATGAATTTTTTTCAGCTTATGAAAAAGCAAAAGCGGTCAGGACTAACAAGCAAACTATCAATACGTCTCCTATTCGCATTGACAAGCAAGTCGAAAGATTTAAGAAAACGTCTTTTAATGAAAAGGAAGAGCAAGCCTTATTCGAGGACGCTTTGTCCGTATGACGCAGGAAGAAACCCAAAAAATAATTTCTCTGTTTTTTGAGAATTTGGAAAAGACACTCGTATCAAAATACCACAGTTATCTGGGCAGGGTACAAAACTTAGTTTGTAAACATCAAAATAAGACGATTGGCTCCCTGGCGAAGAAAGTTTGCCACACTGATCTTGGTGCACTAAATGACGCTTATGCCGAAATGGAAAATGACATTCTTTTCTTAATGAACTACCGCGCAGCAGAGCTACGCGGTATCAGATTTTTCTACGAAAAATCTGTCGTTGGATAGGAAATTTTTAATACTGCGCCGGTACATACCCATATTTGTTGGTGGTACATTTTAAG
>Ga0082212_10013241_pt1 | contig 10327 bp, 8 predicted proteins | sample TergutNt197P3_FD_71548 | JGI IMG/M metagenome (GOLD analysis project Ga0082212, IMG submission 71548) | Neocapritermes taracua P3 segment gut microbial communities from Petit-Saut dam, French Guiana - Nt197 P3 | ecosystem: Host-associated > Arthropoda: Insects > Digestive system > Gut ...
CGTAGTGTAGAACAAACAAAAAAATTGATATATGCAGCTTAAAATACAAAAATATTTGTATGATATCAAGACGTCTATTGATGCCATATACGATTATTTGGGTGAACAGTGTAATTTCAATGATTATTTGGCAAACAGGCAATTACGGCGTTCGGTTGAACGCGAATTGGAGATTATCGGCGAGGCTGTAAACAAAATTCTTCAACTTGACAGCACTATTCCGATTGATAACGCCCGAAAAATCGTAGCTGTTCGCAATCTGGTCATTCATGCTTACGACAGTGTAAATAACGAAACCGTTTGGGGAATTGTAATCAACCATTTACCTAAACTGAAGGAAAACGTAGTCAAACTGCTTGAACAGTAATAGGACTATAAATCCATATAACCAATACATTAGGATTGCAAATCCGAATGGACGAAAATGATAATACCCGGCGTCATCCTGATACTGAATCAAGTTCAGCATTTTCAGGATCTCCTGCAATACAAGAGGATTGCGGGTCAAGCCCGCAATGACGCGGGGACCGGATTGCTTCGCAGGCTCGCAATGACGGGATGAGACCCCTCGACTACGCTCGGGATGACAGGGAAAGGAGGGCTCGGGATGACAGGGAAAGGAACACTCGGGATGACAGGAATAAGGTATTTGTCATGGATTGGATTACAAATCCAATCAACAGAAATTCTTAACTTCTTGGAAGCGCGTTAGCGCTTTCGTGTTTATAGCCGTGCGTGTCAGCGCACGGTATGTATGATGCCCCGGCATGCGCCACGTAGTGGTGCAGCATAGATACCCAATCGGTTTCCCAATCGGATATGATATGTCATATTTATTTGAGCGGTTTGATTAACGGCGCTGCTACGCAGCGCATTGGGGGAAATCATCTTGATCCGATCCGTGCGCTTTCGCACACAGCTATAAACACGAAAGCGCTAACGCGCCTCTCAATGTCTTCCGTTCGAAAGAAACTCATAACTCTTAGTTCTTAACTCTTAGTTCTTAACTCTTAATTCTTAATTCTTAGTTCTCAACTCCACATTCACCTCCGTTCCCTCATCCACCCGCGAGTCGATATTGAGGATACCGCTGTAGGCGGCTACGCGGGTACGGATATTCTCCAAGCCCATGCCTTGGGTGGTTGTTTCGGGGTCGAAACCGCAACCATCGTCCTGTACGGTAAAGGCGATGCGGTCGTCTTCACGGAAGATTTGTACAATGACTTGTTCGGCTCCCGCATGTTTCAATGCGTTATTGACCAATTCGTGGATTGTGCGGTAGATCATCACTTCGAGATTGGGGTCGAGCCGCGATTCATCGCCGTAGTACATGAAATGTACCATAGGCAGGTTATTGCAAAAATCGCTTACGGCAGGTTTCAATCCGAAGCGGCTGAGCGAATCGGGCATCAGGTGGTGCGCTACGCGGCGCATTTCCTGTACCGACTTGTCGAGCAGTCCCAGCGCACTGTTGAAGCGTTCCACATCGGTATATTCCAGTTTGGCGCCCTGTTTCATTTCGAGCAGATTGAGTTTGACGCCTGTCAGCATACTGCCCAGACTGTCGTGCAGGTCGCGCGCCAGACGGGCGCGTTCGCGCGTTTCGCCGTCAAGCACGGATTGCGTGGCGACAAGCTGCTTTTCCTGTTCGAGTTGCATGATGCGCGTTTCGGCAAATTGCCGTTTCTGAACCGTCCAACGCCATAAAAAAACTGCCGCCGCAAATGCCAGCAACAAGACTGTGCCTGCCGATATGGAAAGCCATGTAAGAAAACGCCGTTCTTCTTCTAACGCCGATATTTTGATTTCTTTCTTTTCGGTTTCGTATTTCGCCGCCATCTCTTCCGATGCGCGAAGCGTGGTTTCTTTGGCAAGGGCGTCTTCGGCCAAAGTCATTGCTTCCCAGTAGCGGTAACTCTCGTGATATTGCTTCCGGGCAACCGCCAATTCGGAAAGGATCATGCAGGAAACACGTTTTATCTCAAAGTCTTCGAGTTCTTCGGCCATTTGTAACGCTTCTTTCGCGTATGCTTCCGATATGCCGTGATTGCCTTTCATCTGTTCTAATTTGCTTATCGTTATCATATCGACAATCGTATTCACGCCCATTTGAGTGTTGATATCGAGCGCTTTGTATGCATATTTTTCTGCCGTTTCAAAATCGTAATCTGCCATGGCGCAATCGGCTAACGAATAGAATACGGCGCCCATCAAATAGTTGTTATTTTGCAACTCACATAGCCGTAATGCCTCTTCAAAAGCATGTTTTGCCTTTTCATATTGATAGGCCGTTGTATAACCCTTACCCAGCGTAAAATGAGCGGCAGGGTCTTCACTGTTTATGGCTACCGACTTTTCCGCATATTCAATGGCTTTTTCCGCATTGCGGATATTTCCGTATAACTGAGCCATCATTTTATAAAGCGTTTTAAGATGCCCGGGGTTATTTTCTTTTTCAAAGAAAGGCAACGCATCCATGTAATAAGATAAAGCCGTTTCATTCCATTCTTTTACCAAGTATGCATTCCCTATGTCGGTTTTCAAATTGGCTGTCCACGATTCATTATTTTCGCGCACCGCCAAATCGAGTGTCTGATAAAGTAGTGTCAAAGCCGAGTCGGCCAATCCTTCGCGGAGGAGTATGTTAGCATAGCAGGTAGCATACATATAACGCCCTGTGTTCCAATTTAACTGCTCGCTCAGATTGCCCATTTTCGCGTAATACGCTTTGGCCTGTTCAAAATCATTGTCCTCATACCTGTCGCCTATTTTATAATACAGCCGTACAAGGTTGGTATCCTGCGGACTGACGGTGGCAAGGTAAAGCATGCTGTCTAACGGACTGTCCCAATGCAGCGACTCCGCCGGATTGCTACCGGCAGGCGCCGCATCCCTGTTTGAATGATTTGTTCCACAGCCGCACATAATCATAAACGCGACCAAATAAAAAACGGATAATATTTTTTCCCTCATCGTAATTCGTAATTCGTAATTCACAATTTATAATTATATGGTTATTCACTCATTTAACAACTACCTTCAAGGTTCTTATATTACTTTCTTCGATAACCTGAATAAAATAAAGACCTGCCGGAAGGGAACCGACTGCAATATATTCGTTTTCGGAAAGGATGTTTTGCCGGATACATTCCCTCCCGACCACATCCAGCACACGCAATACGCCGCTACCTTTCAGACCGCTGACGATGATTTGTTCGCGCGCAGGATTTGGCGAGGCTTTTAACGAAGTATCCCGGGTATCTTCGATTCCGTTTGGCAACTCCCGCACAACAGTTATTTGATAGGTTTTGAAAACCGAACCGTTTTCGGCCGTCACAACCACGTCGATCTCATTTTCTCCGGCGTTTAACGGATGATCCCCTGTACCCTTAACGGAAGCATACTGATCGGCCGCTGTTGCCGATACATTGACGGTAGTGATGTTATGCGACACATTCGCTCTGTAATTTGTGATATTGCCATTAAAACGGGGAAACAACGATCCCTGATTAATCGTCATACTTTGCAGATTGGCGTTATTACCGGCTATGGCACGACGGATAAGCGTTATGGTATAGGTGTTTTGCACTTTTCCGTTTTGTGCTGTAACAACAACAGGTATGATGTTGTTGCCATCCGTTATCGGATGATAGCCAACACCTGAAACGATAGCGTTGGCGTCGGACGCAGTTGCCGTCACGATTACGCCGCCGACGCTGTTTCCGACAATATCCATATAACTTATCCTGTTGGTATTGAACGCCGGCGACAGATTACCCGGGTCGATTGAAAGTGCGCTCAACCCTGCGTTGCTGTTTTCGCCTGCCTGTTTTCTTTCGACATTGACCTCAAGCAGATAGTCGCCCACGTCGCCTGCAAAATATGGCGAAACACGAAAATATACCGTTCCGCCATTGCGGATGATGATATTACCCTGTATAAAGTCGTCATACTCGTCAGACCAGTTATTGCCGCCGTCTGTCGAACAGGCAAATTTGGCGTCAACCGAACAGGCGCATCCGTCATAGCCGTTGAATAAATCATATACCTGTGCGAAAATAATGTAATTGTAGCCTTGAGGCAAATCTATCTTATAAAAATCAATATCCGTTTCATTATGGAAATTTGAACCTGTCGTAACGACAGTTGCCGTATCGTTTTTGAACACGACGGGTATCGAAAAAGCCTGTCCGAGGGTGTTGTTTGGCTCATATTTGTCGGCAGGAAGAACAATCGGTCGAACGACGGTAATGGTATAAGTCCGGGATGTCGATTTGTCGGGCGACGTTACCACTACGCGGATCGTATTGTTGCCGGGGTTGAGCTGATGATTCCCCGTACCTGTTACGGTAGCGCCGGCTTCAGCCGCAGTTGCCAAAACGCTGATACGCTCCGTATTGCTTGCTACTTTTACGGTATAGTTAGTCACAAAAGCGCTGAATAAGGGAACAAGCTCGCCGGAATTTACGGTCAAGCTTTTCAGGTGGGTATTACCGGTCACGGCATTGTAAATCCCTTCCAATGTTTGTGCGCCTGTATTCAGTGGGTCGAGATAGTCTTTCATCATTTTCGTACTGCCGGATACAATATTGGCATTATCCCAGTGGTACCACAATTTACCATAGTAGTTTGTACTTCCTGTGTTGCAGTTGGCAGCCGTTCCGCCGGTCAGCGTCCCAACGATTAAACCGGCTTGATTAAACAGCGGCGAGCCTGACGATCCGCCTTCTGTCTGACCGTATCCGCTTTGTGTTTTGGCAAAATCGACTTTCCAGTGCGCGTCGGCCGCGCCGGCATCGCTTCCCGACCAGCGACTGCTTATTACCGGCGATGTATAAGTCGCTATTTTTTTGATATCCCCCTTCGGATGATGAATGCCTGCGCCGCTTGCGGCTGCCGTATTGCGCCTGTCCCAGCCATTGTAAAACACATCGTAATCCTCAGGAATATTGCTGTTTAATTTCATTAAGACACCGTCCGAACTGCCTTTTATAGGCAGATCAACTAACATTTGCGCGCCGACAACGGTTTTAGAACTTGACGGCGGAGTGGTCGTCGAACAGTCCGGACTCTCATAATGAAAATAAAACAGGATTTGATCGAATGAAATACCGGTATCTTCAAAACAATGGTGCGCCGTCAGGTAATACGGCGTTAAGTCCTGCGCCGTATTGTTTACCAGACTTCCGGAACAGAGGTATCCGCCCGTACCGACCGGCGCAACGCTTTTGGCTACTCCTTTTTTCTGGTCTTGCCAATCATTTCCTTCAGGGCAGTTGATATTTACCTGACAGCTCGTATTGAAAAAACCGGGTATTTTACCAAAGTCTAAAAACGGGTTGTTTGCTTGATAGACTTCAAGGTGGTTGTATCCGTAGCCGATTCCCGATATTTGTATGTCCGGCTTGGCGTACCCTGTATGGTCGTTTGCGTTTAGAGGCTCATTGTATTCGAGTATGATTTCGTCGCCGGCCACAAATTCCGTTGCGAATTTTTTGTTGCCCGGGTTGGTGTTCGCGGTGTAAGCGCCGAGCAGGTGTGTGCGGTCGGCGTTGTAGATAAACAGTTTGCCGCCTTCGGGGATGAAAAACCGGTCGTAATATAGCATAACGGCAACAGCGTCGGGCGCTTTAATGCTTGTTCGCCATATTTTTATGCCGTTTGGCAAAACCGACCATTCGCCTGCGTTGTCCATATCCAAGTCGGCAGGTATGATGACCGACGTTCGCGGCATCAAACCGATTGCTTCCGAAACGCTGTCTTCCTCCAGCAACGCCGCCACATCAAAGCTGATTGGCATCGCATGAGGACTTTTGACTGAACGTAACGATATATCTTCCCGAAAGTCAAAACTTGCAGGCGCTCCGCCTTCGGCGATTTGTGCCGAGGCCCTCATTCCGCCGACTGTCACTCCTAATAGCAAAAGGAATGTTTTGATAAAATACAAATATTGTTTCATAGCTCTTAACTCTTAGTTCTTAACTCATCACCTTTCTTTTGAGCAACAAAATTACCCATTCCCCACATAGCATTATTACCCCCAAATGGGGGTTTTTTTGTTTCGGATTGAAAAAAACCCCCATTTGGGGGTATTGCGGGTTTTTTGGAGGCGCTACTTTTGTTGCGTCAAACTTAGAAGAGAAAAGGATTATAACCAAATATCATTCATCATTAATGTATAACTAAAAACAAAAAACAAAATGAAAAAAAATGTATTTTTTAGAAAGGCCATATCGTTGGCCATGTGTATGACGTTTGCGCTAGCGTTTTTTACCGGATGTGATAAAGACGACGATGCGAAAGGGGGAAGAAATGATTATCTCGGTTCTTGGAAAATAACCATTGAAAGGGTTGGCACTATACCCACTGATGCTGACTATACCACTACAATTACCGCATCATCGACGAGTAACTCCGACATTCTGATCAACAACATTCTCAATTTTGGTGCAAACTATTCTGTACGTGCTACTATTAGCGGTAATACCTTTGTCATTCCGCAGCAAACTATTCAGGGAGTAAGTTTTTCCGGTTCAGGCACAAGAAACGGAAACAGCATGAGTTATTCTGTAAGTGTCGTTGAAACAGGCTATGCAGCGGTAAACTGGTCGGTCGAATGTATTAAGATGTAATTAGAAAATAGGGGTTGGGTAAGCCCACCCTTATGGTATATTTATTGTTTTGTATTGAAAACCGGAGGTTGAGAATTAGGAAATAAATCCAATTTATAACACACTACTACTAACAATCATAGGCGCAAAATGCAGTATTGGAATAAGGGGATTTTTTGATTTTTCAACTTTTGGTTTTTGACTGATTTTATTAACTTATTATGAAGTTTTTCATAATGACAGAAGATAATATGAACAACAAAAGTGAAGACACAGACGAAAGCGTTATTTTTGCACCTGTGGATGAAATAAAAAGTATTGAACAGGTACTGGAAAACCTTGAAATAGTCAGTCGTGAACTTCTGACAGTAGCTCAAGGTATGAAACCAATGTCAAATTAAGCGCATTACTATTAACTAACTCAAAATGTCATTGCATACCAAAAATCCGTACCCCGCAGCTCGGCAAACCGACCGCCGCCGAGCCGTGTATGTGTATGTGTATGCAAGCGAAGTTTCGCCGAAAAAGTCATTTATTCAATTGCTATCTGATTATCAAATAGTTACATGATTAGGGCGGTTTTTCATTTCACCATCTTCAGACTTTCCATTCTTTCAACATCCTAACCGTCTTTCAAGTGTAAAGTTTCAAACTGAAAAGATTTGGGAAAACAACCAATCACATTGTGTGTCGTTTGAGGTTCATCCGGTAAGCAATAAATAGTGTAAGGGTGAAAAAAAGCAGCAGCAAAAGGATATAAGGTATTACTTCCATCAAACCCGAATCGCGTACAAACAGGTCGTTGAACCCGTTTAATCCCCAATTCAGTGGCGAAACATGACTGAGTATCTGCATATAATACGGCATGATAAAAACAGGTATCCAGACCCCTCCGATTGCAGCCAATATCACGACTGAAACAGCGCCAAAGATACTTGCCTGTTGATTTGTACGCGCCAAACTACCGATTGCAAATCCATAACCAATGGCAGCTAACGAAGCTGAAACAGAAATTCCGGTCAAAGCTATCATACTGTGACCTAATTTCAATGCCGGAAGGCCAAAAAGCGGCGTCAGATACATGCCGGTAAGAATCATCAAACACAGTTGCAACAGGCATACAGTCAAGTAAACACATATCTTACTGAACAGGTACAGATGAAACGAACAGGGCATTGTCATCAGTCGGTTGTAGCATCCGATTTCTCTTTCACGAATCATATTGCCTGCCAATGAAATAACGATGAAAAAGATGGCAAACATACTCCATGCCGGCACATTATGTTGCGTAGAATTCGGCATAATCTTTGCCGAGGCCGACTGTGCGTAGGATTCCTGAATGGAAATAATATCACCGGTATCAAAATCGAGATTTATTGGCATGGGTATCAAAATATTAACCTGACGCATAATTTCACGGAAAAGTAGCCGGTTCTGAATGGTCAGCGTATTTTCTCTGATGGCGCCGGACAGCGTTGTCCGAAACGAACTTTTTGCAGTCGGGTCGATTAGTACTTTGACAGTAAGATTTTCGGGGTATTCGGAAAGCGATTCTCCGTTGAATGCTTCGTCAATGACATTCCGGATATGTTCACGCAGTTTTTGGGTTGATTGTTCCGGTATGATAATGCCTATCAGGAAGTCCCCCTTCGATACGCTTTCCTCTACTTCGTCTTCCGTCAATGACTTCCCTTTCACTTCGGTAGAAATCTCAAAGATGGAATTGGCCTGAAGTTGACGGCTAATCATATTTCCAAGCGAGTCGCGGTCGGCATTCAGCAGGTAAACAGGGATGCGGTTTTCATTGATGGAGCGGAAGGTGCTGTCCTGCAAATTAGTCATTAACAACACTAAAGCCCAAGGCATGGCAAAAAGAAACACCAATCCCCAAAAGTCACGGATAAGTAAAAGAAAATCCTTGTATAATAGCGATTTAAAACGTTTCATCTTGTATTCCTGTCTTGGCAATAAATAATTGTTCAAGAGATGCAATTTTCTCTTTACTGATCAATTCGGAGGGAATCCCTTCGCAAACAATTTTTCCTTTGTTCATCAGCGATACGAACGTACACAGTTGTTCGGCTTCGTGCATATCGTGCGAAGTATATACAATCGTTATTCCTTCACGGTTTAATCGCTGAAGGTTGGTGACGATTGTTTGCCGGGACTGTACATCAACCCCTACGGTCGGTTCATCGAGGATAAGGATTTCGGGTTGATGCAGTAATGCCGCGATAAGGTTTACCTGCCGTTTCATTCCTCCCGACAGGTAGCCGACTTTTTTCTGCCGGTGTGGCGTCAGTCCGAAGATTTGCAGGTAGTAATCAATCCGTTCTTGCAGCAACTTTTTCGGAAGAGTGTAGATATTGCCGACAAATCGCAGATTTTCTTCCGTTGTTAATTCCGGATACAAAGCAATATCTTGCGGTACAACGCCAATCAAGGGTTTAATTCGCGGCAGGTTTCTCTTCAACAACATTCCATTGATGGTTATCATGCCTTTATCAAAACTGCGAAGCCCGCACAGAATGGATAACGTGGTCGTTTTTCCGGCGCCATTTGGTCCCAATAATCCAAAAAAAGAACCTTTTTCGACAGATAATGATAATCCGCACAAAGAAGGATGCGAAGCGCCTTTGTAGGTTTTATGCAAGTCATTTATTTGGATGATCGGACTCATATTAATTGATAATGGACAATGGATAATGGACAATTATTTTTATAAAATCTAAAAAAATCTGAAATCGTAAATCTGAAATCGTAAATAATTAATCATACCACCTTTTCCAAATCCCTAAAGAACCGGGCTTCTTTTTCCCCAATTTCGCCAAGGAATTTGGCGATTGAATGATAATTGACATTTTCGGCCGACCGGTTCTTGTATATCCGTGCTGCTTCGGCAGCAAATTCGCGCCATAAATCGCCGATTGTGGTCATGCGTTCCGAAAAAACGTTGAGTTCGTCGATTTGGGTAATGACGGCTGCTTCCTGCAGGAACGCCGCATACAGAAAACGAAATCCGGCGCCTCCTGTGCCGATTTCTTCCATCATCCGTACAATTTGCGCCAGATACAGGGCGGCTTTTCTTTGGCCGTATTTTTCAGGAAAACGGGGGATATTTTTAGCCATATACCGAAAAGCATTGACCCCCACCCAAGGTACCGGGCCGGGTTGGTGCAACATTCTGTAACAATTTTTACGGATCGCTTTACGCACCAGCAGATTTAAGTCGGGTTTTTGGGAGGGCAATGACGTAATCCGGTAAAGTTTGCCCAACGGTGGCCAGGTGCCTTTTGCAAACCGCGCACGTAGCATGTCTTTTTTTGAAATATTTACTTTTTCGATGGCACAGGGATCGCTGACAATATAATGGTCTTTTTCTTTCCCAATGACACACAAGTTGTGTGCATTGAAATGAAAGCGATATTCTATCGGCATATAAGGCAGGTAATACATACCTACCACGACTCCCGTCGGAACGCCTTTTTCGAGCAGGCTATCCAATTTTTTCTCGGCATTTTTCTTACTGAGAAAAATAGTTGTCCGGGTCTTAAAACCCAGCATCCGCATCACTCTCGAAAAGATAACACCTGGTAACGGCCGAAACGAAACCACCGGAAATCCGGCTAATTTGATAAAAGGGAGATTGACGAAAAATAATGAACCTGAAAGTCCGAATATCAACGGTTCGGAATAATTATATCCGTAGGATCGCA
>Ga0082212_10013242_pt1 | contig 10326 bp, 12 predicted proteins | sample TergutNt197P3_FD_71548 | JGI IMG/M metagenome (GOLD analysis project Ga0082212, IMG submission 71548) | Neocapritermes taracua P3 segment gut microbial communities from Petit-Saut dam, French Guiana - Nt197 P3 | ecosystem: Host-associated > Arthropoda: Insects > Digestive system > Gut ...
TATTTTTTTGATCAAATGTCGTTGAATAGGTTAAAATATTTTAACCTATTACAAATCCATAAACTCCACTAAAATCTGTCAATTGCCTATACTAGGTTAAAAATTATGGGAATTTAGGTTTCATATGATGTTTAAGCTATTTTTCAAAACGGTTTTGCTACTGAGCTTATTTTCTGCTGTGCTTGTGGCGCAGAAGGACAACAATCGCCCTTCGTTAACAGATGACATCACAATTGGGTGTGGGTTTAAGTTTAGTTACGCACCAGCCGGGTTTTTGGGAGACATTACCAATAATTCGGTTGGGTTCCACGGTGCCGAATTGGACGTGATATTGCCATGGAAAAAAGATCAGAATGCTTTCCGCATAAGAATCGGACAGGACAGATGGGGGTCGAAAACCCTTTGGAGCAAGAGTGGCGTACATTTGAAGGGGACAGAGGATGACAGATCTTACCCTGAGCGATGGACGGTTTCAGCTGGCTACATGTATTTTCCAAAAAAATGGAAGGCATCCAACGGCTCGGGGGGGGTATTTCAGCGTTGAGGCGGGTAACTCAAGTTGGTACATAGATTCTACTTATGAGCCATTGTCGCACCAGAGATATGAAAAAGGGTTTGGGGCTTTCTTTCTCGGGTTCGGTGAAAGAGATTTTTATACTGAAATTGGCTTACAGGTAAATTTTTTAAATACTGTGCCAATAAACTCCAACAAAGGCAACGACCCTAGCGTTAATCTTGTGTTATGTTTCGGGGGCAGACTGTCACTCCGCAGTCGCTGACTGTTTCTTATAAAGTGTGTTTATGGTGCAGGTGGCAGTTTCAGTGGCCTTTAATTGACCACACCCAAGTTCTCGTGACAAGATTGCAAACACTTAAGGTAGCATTAACGACATGGACAAAGGCAAAGTTGTTAAACCTAACCGATCTGAATACTGCGAAATAATATCCATCATAGAACGCGCCCGCGAGAAGGCTTTCCGCACCATCAACAGCGAACTGATAAGCATGTATTGGGAAATCGGGAAGTACATCAGCAAGAAAGTCAGCACTAGCGGATGGGGAAAATCAGTCGTGGCCGACTTTGCCAGCTTCCTTCAGTCCGAACGTCCAGAAATCAGAGGATTTTCGGCTTCAAATATATGGCGGATGCGCCAATTCTATGAAACCTACATAGACAACGAAAAACTCGCAACACTGTCGCGAGAAATTACCTGGTCTAACAACCTACTGATAATGGCAAGGGCAAAGAGCAATGAAGCAAGGGAATTCTATCTGTTGCTGACCCAAAAGAACAATTACTCAGCCCGAGAGCTTGAACGCCAGATAGACAGTATGCTATTTGAGCGGACAGTAATTTCAGACGAGCAAAATCAGTTGTTCATCTCAAAGAATACGGGGCTGGCAGACCTGCGAGACAGCTACGTCCTAGAGTTTCTCAATCTTCCCGAAAGCCACAAAGAAAAAGAACTGCGCCGGTCGATTGTCGGCAACATCCGCAATTTCATACTGGAGTTCGGAAGTGATTTCACCTTTGTCGGCGAAGAATACCGGGTTCAAGTCGGAAACAAAGATTTCTACATAGATTTGCTGTTTTACAACCGTGGGCTGTCCTGCCTTGTTGCCATCGAGCTAAAGGTCGTAGACTTTCTACCCGAGCATTTGGGGCAGATGGAGTTTTACCTTGAAGCACTCGACCGAGATGTAAAGAAGCCAAACGAAAACCCGAGCGTTGGGCTAATCCTCTGTGCCGGAAAAGATGAAACAGTTGTTGAATACGCCCTGAGCCGTAGCATGTCCCCCGCGCTAGTGGCGGACTACCAATTGCGTTTGCCCAATAAAGTAGTATTGGAAAATAAAATGCGAGAATTAAAGGCACTTGCTGAGCCAGAGGATGTCGACCCTGATGGATATTGAATGTTACATTGACTCAGAACCTCTTGGTGACCCCCCTACCACTTTCCTCAGCACCTTTGCTCTCATAAAGTGGCATCGGCTGGCACTGCGGTGAAACCACCACCCTGCAACAGGGGGCTTGAAATACATGACCGAGCAATCTACACTAATTCTTTCAACAACTGTGTCTCACAATCATAGACACGTTCCGGGTACGAAAAGGGTATGGGGGCTTTCTTTTTGGGTTGGGGCAACCAAGATTTCTATCTGGAAATTGGCACTGAGGCCAGTTTTTTGAATGTGGTGCCAGTAAATTCCCAAAAAAGCAATAATCCAAGTTTTAGCTTAGTTTTTACTTTTGGGATGATGTTTTGATAGGGCCGGAGAGTTTTGCGCTCTCACCTAAGAGTGAATAAAGTAAGGTAGCAAGCAACAAAAGCGTGAATTGCTATGAAGGGTGACAGATTGATAGCGTACATTGCCCTAGGTTCAAATCTAGGCAACCGCGGCCAAATATTAACCAGAGGCAAAAGTGAGTTGGCAAAACTGGGTCAGATCATTGCTTCTCCTTTGACGATGGAAACAGCCGACGAATCAGGCACCGGCCCAAACTATTTGAATACTGTGGTCAAACTTGATACTCGCATCGATAATCCTCGAACTCTGCTTGAGGAATGTCTCCGCATCGAAATAGCCTACGGGCGCGACCGCAGTCTTCCTCCTAATTCGCCGAGGACGCTAGACCTGGACTTGATCATGGTTGAGGGCTGGCGAGGCTGCTGGGAGTGGGACTCGCCTTGTGATTTATTACAGCTTGGCCCAAAACTTAGCCTGGCATTGCCTCACCCAAGAGCAAGGTCGAGAAGTTTTGTATTGGAGCCGTTAGCGGCTCTTGGGGTGGTAGATGGCATTGAATTGGAGCCAAAATCAAAATAGTGCGCCTGCGCTCCCCCGTTCCAGGCTCAACAATTCCGCCTTTCTCTCTATGCCTCCAGCGTATCCGGTCAACTGACCGTTGGCACCAATGACGCGGTGACAGGGTATCAGCAAAAAAATGGGGTTTGAGCCATTTGCACTTCCAACTGCGCGGGAGAGATTTATGTCACCAAGGTCATTTGCAATTTTTCCATAGGATGTGGTCTTTCCGAAAGGAATCGTCAGTAAACGCTCCCATACTCTCTGTTGAAATGGCGTGCCATTGGGTGCCATGGGCACTGAAAATTCTTTTAGTTTTCCCGAAAAGTAAGCATTGAGTTCACTTATCAGCAGTTCTGCATTTGATGCCATAGCTCTACTGATGTCACCCTTCATGGCTTGGGCTGGAGGCACAAACATTAGCCTGGTTAAGTTTCCCTCTGGGTCAAACGCCGCGTCCAAGTCACCCAGAGGGGTTGGGATTATCAGCACGATCCCTCCAACTGCAATTGATACCAAGTTGCGTTCAATCGGGATTGAACGCGAAACGCCAAAATTTTTCAAACGCGAGCAAAGCCCGCATTTTCAAAATTTGCGGGGGCCGCTTTCGCGTCCCCTGATACCAAGATGCGATCCTTTGATCGCAACTTGGTATGAAAACCACCTACCAGCCCAGCAAATAAGCAAACATGAGAGGCGCAACAATGGTTGCGTCACTCTCAATTATATGTTTTGGCGTATCTATGCCCAATTTACCCCAGGTTATCTTTTCATTTGGCACGGCTCCGCTGTATGAACCATAGCTGGTCGTACTGTCGCTAATCTGGCAGAAATAGCCCCACAGAGGCACTTCCTCGCGCTCAAGGTCCTGATGGAGCATTGGAACGACACAGATTGGGAAGTCTCCGGCAATGCCGCCGCCAATCTGGAACATGCCCAGCGGTACTTTTTTTGTAGTCTTTGTATAGTGCTCCGCAAGCCAGGTCATATATTCTATGCCGGTGCGCACGGTATGAACATTTTTGACTTCGCCTCGAATGACTGCTGCCGCAAACATGTTGCCCAAGGTACTGTCTTCCCATCCCGGAACAACAATCGGAATACCTTTTTCAAGTGCAGCCTGCATCCATGAGTGTTTGGGGTCTATCTGGTAGTATTTCTTCAGGTCTCCCGATTTGAGTATTTGCTGAAAAAATTCATGCGGAAAAAAGCTCTTTCCAGCCTTATCTGCCTTTGTCCATACCTTCAGCATGGCTTTTTCTATTCGGCGCATGGCTTCCATCTCAGGAATACATGTATCTGTAACCCTGTTCATGTGACGGCCTAATAGCCTTTTCTCATCTTTTGGTGTCAGGTCGCGGTAGTGGGGTACGCGTTCATAGAAATCATGGGCGACAAGGTTAAAAATATCCTCCTCTAAATTTGCGCCGGTACAGGTTATGAGGTGAATCTTATCCTGGCGTATCATTTCGGCCAGAGACAGGCCCAGCTCTGCCGTACTCATGGCTCCGGCGATCGAAATCATCATCTTGCCGCCATGGGCCAGGAAAGTGCGATAGCTCTCTACTGCGTCAATGAGTGCTGCCGCATTGAAGTGCCTGTAATGATGCTTGATGAATGTCCCTACCGGTCCTAGCCTGGGTTGTGAATTTTTTGTCTTTATCATATTGTTTTTGGTTGCCATGGATCACCTCATTTATGGTCAGAATCGTTCCCTTAGTAACGAAATAGTTTAACACCACAAGGTATTCGATCTCAGGAGGGTATTTTCTATGATTTCGATAATCCATCGTGGTTCCCCAATAGGTTTGTTGCCGTACCGATCATGGGCAATGGGGTGCAGATTATTTGTTTTCATAGCATGATTCTCTCACTGTGTAGAATTGATAAGGTTTTATGAGGTAGTTGACGCAGGCAGTGCTGGGAACCTTGCCCCATATTGGGACACTATATAATGTCGTGGTTTGCCACAAAAATGCTCGGCCCAAAACCAGAAAGATGATGGTACGATAGTAGTTTATGTCGGATATGCCGACACCTTGCAACATGCTCTGAGAGGTCATCACACATGTATAAAATAGCCTTTTCTTCCTTACTTGTCCTGGCTGCCACGGTTTTGATGGCACAGAACCCACAAACTGCCCAGGCTGCCAGTGCGCCGACTGAAAACAAAGTCATTGGTCGTGTCGGAAATGTTATTTACCGAGAATCTGATTTTTACCAATATTTGCCGCTGATCTACCAGGAAGCTCAGTTGGAACAAGTGATGAGATCCCCTGAATTACAAATTGAGGCCCAAAAGAGCTTTTTGGAAGCTATGGTGCTGGTTAATCATGCAAAAAAGGAAGGTATTGATAAGTCACCTGAGTTTCAGTCAAAACTTGCAGGCGTAATTAGTTCGTTGATGATTCATGAATATATAAACAAAAACACCCCGATGTTGCAAAGGCTTTCTACACCCACTGAAGAACAGCTTTTAGCACATTACGAGGAAAACAAGAGTAGTTTTATGGGTCAGGACACGGCTTCGGCCAGGCACATTTTGGTGGCAGTCCGTAGTAATGACTCTGAAACAGACAAACCCACTGATGAAGAAGCAAAGGCAAAGGTACTACAAATTAAGGAGGAACTTGCTGGGGGGAAGGATTGGCAAGAAGCGGCTAAGGAATACAGCAATGACCCTGGTAGCAGTGACAATGGCGGATTGTATGAAAACTTTGATCCCGCACGAATGGTGCCCGAATTTGCCGAGGCTGTCCGAACCCAGGAAATCGGGCAGATTGGAGAACCAATCAGAACTAGTTTTGGCTACCACATCATCCTTGTTGAAAATCGCAAGCCAAGAGAGGTACGGCCCTTTGATGAAGTTAAGGCATCCATTATGCAGCAATTGGCGGGAAAAATGCAGCATGAAACCTGGGCAAGGTGGATTAATTCCCTAAAGGCTGAATTGGGCTACGCTGAGGGAGAAGATGCGGCAACCGGCAATCAAGACGTTCAAGGTGTCGCTGCCGAATCGTTACCAAATGGAGGCAAAAAGTGAGACGAATATTATTTCTTCTTTTCACTCCTGCCCTCTTTGCCCAGGTAACTACCATCGAAGAAATATTAGTGGTGGTCAATAACCACATTATTACCAGAAAGGTATTCCAACAGACTGTCGAGCAGCAGTACGCTGAGTTGTACCGTCTTTTTTCGGGCAAAGAACTTGATGAAAAACTAAAGGATGCCAGGGAAAAAACTCTGGAGGAAATGATAGATACCTACGTTCTCCTGGATGTAGCCCTAGAAAAGGATGTGCATAACTATGTTCCATCCGAAACTGAAATGCTGGAGGATATTAAAAAGAGCAGCTCGTCAACAGAGTCTGAGTTGGAAAGGATGGTCAGGTCTGAACTTGGCATGTCGTTAGGTGACTTCATCCGCCAGCGAAGAGAGTTTCAGATAGTCCAGTCGCTGCTTTGGCAGGAAGTGTACCGCAAGGTGCCAGTTGAGGATCAGGAAGCCAGAATTTATTACAATGAGCATCAAAGCGATTACAAAAAACCAGCCAGGCTCAGGATTAGGGAGTTGATTATTTCAAAAGGAGCAGCGTCTCTGGAGCAGGCATCATCACGAGATGTACTCGCAAAAGTACAGGAAGAGCTAAAGAATGGTGCATCCTTCGAGTCTCTGGTGAGAGATTTTTCTACTAGTCCCAGCAAAGGCACTGGGGGAGACCTAGGTTGGGTCGAGAAGGGACTGCTGTTATCGGCTATAGAAGAGTCTGCTCTTAGGCTACAGCCGGAAGAAGTCAGCGATGTCATAGAAACTGATAAAGACTATATCCTCATCCAGTTAATTGGTTCTGAAGTTGAAGGTGTGATGCCATTTGATGCAGTAAAAAACGAGATTGTCCAGAAATTACAGGAGCCTAAGGCAGAAAATGCCAGAATGCACTTCATACAGGCACAGCGTATCCGAGCGAACATCCGCTATTTGGTGCCAAAGGAGCAAATTATTGAATCGTAATGACGTTGAAATTACCAGGGACACTCAGGCTACGGATGTAGTTTGCGCTGTATCTTTTCAAATTTCAATATCGCCTTTGCAGGTATGGAGCTGTGCCAATGAGGCTTGATTTATTTCTCAAGGCCACACACCTAGTCAAGCGCAGGGAATTGGCAAAAGAGCTTTGTGAAGAGGGCATGGTTCGCATTAATGGCATTCCCCGAAAGGCCAGTGCGGAAATATCAGTTGGGGATGAACTGGACTTTCCGCTTTACAATAGGTTACTGAAAGTAAAGGTTTTAGACATTCCTACAGGAAATCTGCCCAAGGGCAATCAATGGTCATTCATAGAGATACTGGAGGAAAGGCGGTTCCCCGTGGAAGATTGTTTTGGGGGAGACCCGCTCAGGCAATTACAAAAGCCACCTACCTATCATTAATTGCATCCGTTACGAAATACCCTTCCACCTTCTGCCGTCATTCTGGTACAGGCCCATCTGATCCATTATCCTCGTGGCAAAACCATCGCAGAGGTCTTCGATCGTTGTTGGATGGTGATAGAATGCGGGGGTCAGAGGCATTATTGTGGCACCTGAATCGTGGGCCAATAGCATGTTTTTGATATGAGTTCGATTCAGAGGTGTCTCTCTGACGCATAATATTAGTGGTCGCCTTTCTTTCAGGCAAACGTCTGCGGCCCTTACTATGAGGTTGTCACTCGTTCCAGACGCAATGCGCCCAAGCGTTCCGACTGAACATGGTACTATTACCATCCCTCTGTGTAGCGCACTTCCGCTGGAAATTTCAGCTCCCATATCATTTTCATTTAGCAGACATATTTTTTTTGTATTGTATGCCATGTCTTCCATACTGTGCCCCGTTTCTTCCAACAGGCACTTTCGCCCGACAGATGATGACATCAACATGATTTGTTCAATAGCTGATTCTGATGCCAGGCGTTTTAGCAACGCAGTGGCGAATGGGGTGCCCGAGGCTCCTGTGATAGCCAGGACTAAGCGGCTATTTGCATCCATGCCACGTCTCCGGTGCGATACTTCCTTCTTTTCCCCAATACTGCATAACTTGTCTTGCTGGTTGAACTGGCTTCCCGGGTCTTTGTATGGCCAGTAACTCAATTTCTGCGCCGCCACCAGCGGACAGTCGAACCACATTTTTGTCCCAGATCAAGAGTCCTGATGAAGCATTGGTTGGGTAGATATTTCCAATTTCCATTACCTTTATGATTATTTCTCCAATCCGCAATTCTGCTCCAGGCCATGGCTGGAGCGCCCGTATTTGGCGATGCAGTTCAACGGCACTCATGTCCAGGTTCAGCCTTGCCATCACTTTTGAAAGTTTTGGTGCCATTGTGACCATGCTTTCATCTTGTTCCATCAAGCTTGTTTTGCCGTTGAGTATCACCGGCAGGTGGGTTTTTAACAGGGTTGCAGCGTCATGTGCCAATTCATCAAGCAAAGTGCCAGCTATTGATTCCATAGTAATTGGTCTGCGACACTGGGCCAGGATTGGGCCAGCATCCAGGCTGGGTACTATTTTCATGAGGCTAACACCAGTTTCAGTGTCTCCCTCAAGAATAGCGTGATTAACTGGTGCTGCACCGCGCCACCTTGGTAGTAGAGAAAAATGCAGATTCCATGCTCCCAATTTGCAGCTATCCAGCATCCAGGATGGCAAAATGTGACCGTATGCAACCACTATAGCTAAATCAATGTTCAGCGAAGTCCATATATCCCAAATCTTTTCATCCTTCCAGCTCTCTGGTTGCAACACATCCAAGCCCAATTTTATTGCTGCTGCTTTGACGGGTGGAGGCTCTACCAAGTGCCCACGCCCCCGTGGGCGGTCAGGATTGCAGAATACAGCCTGAATGTCACACAGGTGAGATAGCTCCGCAAGTGCAGACATAGGCATCACTGCAATGGATGGTGTTCCGAGAAAGGCAACCCGTGGTTGTGCCATATATTACGCTCTTTGCGATTTCTGGTATTTTCTCTGGACGATGCCTCTCTTGACAGGGCCAAGATGTTCCACAAAAAGGCGACCATCTAAATGGTCTATTTCATGGCATAGTGCCCTCGCCAAAAATTCCTCGCCTTCGATTTCTTTCCAGGTGCCGTCTTGTCTCATGGTCTTGACTGATACCTTCATCGGGCGCTTAACGGTCTCCTGGATACCGGGTATGGAAAGGCAACCTTCTGGCCCACTTTGCTCGCCTTCTTTATTGATGATTATAGGATTAATCAACACAATCTTTTGGCCCGGATCTGCTCCGCCCGAAATATCAACAACGGCCAGATTGATGTTAATCCCCACTTGTGGCGCAGCAAGCCCAGAGCCATCGTGCGCCAACATAGTTTCAAACATATCCTCTACCATCTGATCTAATTCAGGAGTCCAATCCCCAACGTCCTGACTCTTGCTCTTCAGTCTTGGGTCTCCCCACGTGATTACCTGTCTGACAGCCATAGTTCTATAGTTCCTTAGTTCCTTAGTTCCTTAGTTCTTTAGTTCTTTAGTTCTTTAGTTCGCCAATTCCTATGTTTCCTGATTTCCTTTTCCCTATGGTATCCAGTTGAAAAAACCGGAACACTAACTATTTTATTACTATTGTATAGGTTTGCGGCGTGACTGATACCATGTCTGAACGACTTTGAATACGGCTGGGAGTCCGGGAATTATTATCAATGCAATGACCAGGGTTTCAATATTTTTCTGCACCCATGGGAACCCCCCAAATATCTTTCCTGCTCCCATGAACAGACAAATCCAGAGTACTGCACCAGTTACATTGTAAAGGGCAAAGCGGGGGTATGACATTCTACCAATGCCTGCCACAAATGGGGCAAAGGTGCGGACAAATGGCAAAAATCTGGCCAGGATTATTGTTTTGCCACCATGCTTTTCATAAAACGCCTGTGCTGCCAGTAAGTGTTTTTTATTGAACCACCTGCTGTCTTCTTTCTTAAATACGGCCGGCCCCAAGCGGAAGCCCACAGAGTAATTGACGGCATCCCCAGTTATAGCTGCGATTATCAGGAGTAATCCCATCAGCGGCAAATTTATTGGAGTGCCTTCCAGCGCGCCCAGCGCGCCTATGGCAAACAACAGGCTGTCCCCTGGCAAAAAGGGCATTACGACAAGCCCCGTCTCTACAAAAATGATGGCAAATAGCAGGACGTACAGCCACCATCCCATGCTTCCCGCAAGCATATTCAGAGATTTGGGGTCAGTTAATCTACTAATGAATTCCCAAGAGCTTATGAGCCAGTCCAAAGACCCTCCATTCCGGCATAATTTGCTAATAGTGCCGCCATAATTCTATACAATAGTTACATGGGTGCATCTGTATTGCATCCAAATACTGATTGTCGTTGCTATTTTAGTTTGCCTTTGTCAGAACAAGGCAATGATGAGTTAACATGCCGCACCCGATGGATCAATTTTTTGCCCCACAGACAGGCAGGATTTTCTCCTGTTTTCAGGGGGCAGAAGAGCGCCCAGGGCAAC
>Ga0082212_10013243_pt1 | contig 10326 bp, 8 predicted proteins | sample TergutNt197P3_FD_71548 | JGI IMG/M metagenome (GOLD analysis project Ga0082212, IMG submission 71548) | Neocapritermes taracua P3 segment gut microbial communities from Petit-Saut dam, French Guiana - Nt197 P3 | ecosystem: Host-associated > Arthropoda: Insects > Digestive system > Gut ...
TGGCAAAGATTGGCATTCAAAACATTAATTCAAATTTGGCAACGGCAATCAGAACAGTTGTAGTTTTGATTATGTCCTGGGCTATTGTTTTTATCACCGGAAAACACAATGACGTCATACATATTGGACAAAAAAACCTGCTCTTTTTGGTTTTATCCGGAATAGCGACCGGATTGTCATGGCTTTGTTATTTCAGGGCGCTGCAAATTGGAGAAGCCTCAAAAGTAATACCTATAGATAAATTCAGCGTGGTACTCGGGATGGTACTGGCGTTTGTCGTATTAAAAGAAACAGTAACCATAAAGACGATTATTGGCGGGATTTTTATCACAGTCGGCACATTCGTTTTGATACTGTAACAATTTACATTTTCCCTCATAATATGGCATATTCTTGACAGGAGTTGCATGTGTATAAACCGGTGGACAACAAGGTGAATTTTCCCAAAATGGAGGAAGAGATCCTGGAATTTTGGGAAAAGAACAGCATCTTTGAAAAATCACTTTCACAGCGGGAAAAGGCGGAAGAATATGTCTTCTACGACGGCCCTCCCTTTGCGACCGGCCTCCCCCATTTTGGGCATTTTGTACCGAATACCATCAAGGATATTATCCCCCGTTACATGGCGATGCGGGGCAAAAAAGTCGAGCGCCGTTTCGGCTGGGACTGCCATGGCCTGCCCGTAGAAAACCTCATCGAAAAAGAACTGGGACTAAACTCAAAAACCGCCATCGAAGAATACGGCGTTGCCAACTTCAACGAAGCCTGCCGCGAGTCTGTAATGCGTTATGTGAAAGAATGGCGTCAAACAATAACCCGCCTCGGCCGCTGGGTCGATTTCGACAACGACTACAAAACCATGGAGCCCGACTACATGGAATCAATCTGGTGGGTCATGTCGTCCCTCTGGGAAAAAGGCCTCCTCTACGAAGGCCACTACATACTGCCATATTGCCCGCGATGCGCAACGGTTCTCTCCAATCACGAGTTGAATCTGGGCGGATATAAGGATGTTCACGATCCGGCGATTACTGTGCGATTTAAAGTAGTGGATAGTGATCAGTGGTTAGTGAATAGTGAAGAGGGAAAGAGCATTCCTGCAAACATCTATCTGCTCGCATGGACGACAACCCCCTGGACGCTCCCCTCGAACCTCGCCCTAACCCTTGGTGCAGACATAGACTACGTCCTAATCGAAGACCTCTCGTCTCCAGCTAACCACTATCCACTACCCACTACCCACTACTACATCCTCGCCGAGGCACGCCTGCCTGCATATTACAAAGACCCATCCGAATACCGACTCCTCTGGACCAAAAAAGGCTCCCAACTTGCCAATATCCCCTACGAGCCCCTCTTTCCCTACTTCAAAGACGCGCCCAACGCCTTCCGCACCTTTACCGGCGACTTTGTCACTACCGAGGACGGAACCGGCATAGTGCACACCGCCCCCGGTTTCGGCGAAGACGACGCGCGCGTGCTCAAGGGAACCGGTATTCCTGTAATCTGTCCCGTAGACGCCGAATGCCGCTTCACGCCGGAAGTCACCGACTTCGCCGGCCTTTTCGTCAAAGATGCGGACAAGGCAATCATCGACAAACTCAAGGCGGAAGACAAACTCGTCAAGCGCGACCAGATACTTCACTCGTACCCGCATTGCTGGCGGTGTTCAAGCCCGCTCATTTACCGCGCGGTAGGGTCGTGGTTTGTCAACGTAGAAAAAATCAAGCGGGATATGTTAGACGCAAACAGTCAAATTCGCTGGGTTCCCGAACACATAAAGGAAGGCAGATTCGGCAAATGGCTGGAAGGCGCGCGCGACTGGGCGATCAGCCGCAGCCGCTATTGGGGCAACCCCCTGCCAATCTGGCGATGTGAAGCCTGCGGCAAAACAATCTGCGTAAAAAGCCGCGATGAACTAAAAGAACTTTCCGGCGTATACCCCGAAGACCTCCACAAACATTTTGTCGATAAAATCACCATCCCATGCGCCTGCAGCGGAACAATGAACCGAATCCCAGAAGTTTTGGATTGCTGGTTTGAATCGGGAGCCATGCCGTACGCGCAGAACCATTACCCGTTTGAAAACAAGGATTTTTTCGAGAAACACTTCCCCTCGGATTTTATCAGCGAAGGCCTCGATCAAACCCGCGGCTGGTTTTATACCCTCACCATCCTCGCGGCGGCATTGTTCAAAAAGCCCGCCTTCAAAAATTGCGTGGTAAACGGACTAGTCCTCGCCGCAGACGGCAAAAAAATGAGCAAAAGCCTGCGCAACTATACCGATCCCAACGAAGTTATCAATTCATTCGGCGCGGACGCTTTGCGCCTCTTTCTCGTGCATTCGGCGGTTGTAAAAGCCGACGACTTGCGTTACAACGACGACGGCGTGCGCGAAGTCCTCAAAAGCATCATCATCCCCCTGTGGAACGCCTACAGCTTCTTTGTCACCTACGCCAACATCGACAAAGTCACTCCCAATGGCGCGCCGGAAAACCCCGTCAATCCCCTGGACAAATGGATCCTCTCAGCCGCGGAAACCCTCGTGGAAAAAGTCGGCGGCGCGCTTGATGCCTACGACCTCTCCCGCGCTGTCGATCCAATCCTCAAATTTATAGACGACCTTAACAACTGGTACATCCGCCGCTCCCGCCGCCGTTTCTGGCGCAGTGAAAACGACAGCGACAAACTGGAAGCCTACGGCACTCTCTACGATGTCCTTAAAACCCTGATAACAATCGCCGCTCCCTTCATGCCGTTCCTGACAGACGCGATATGGCAGAACCTGCGCGCGGAAAGCGATCCCGAATCCGTACACCTTGCGGACTTTCCAGACTTGAGGGAAAACCGCCGCGACCGCCCGCTGGAACTGCGCATGGCGACAGTAATGTCCGCAGTTTCAATCGGCCGCCATCTCCGCTCGCAGTACAACATCAAGGGACGCCAGCCCCTTCGCAAAGCCGAACTCGTCACGCGCAATCCCGACGAAAAGAAAATCCTAATCGAAATGGCGGACATAATCCGCGAAGAACTCAATGTCAAAGAACTGGTTTTTTCCGACAAGGAAGAAAACCTGGTCGAATACGAAGTGAAAGCCAATTTCCGCGTCTTGGGAAAAGAACTCGGCAAGGACATGAAAAACGCCGCCGCCCGTATCGAAACGCTAAGTCAGGAAGAAATTCAGTGCATACTTGAAGGCTCTACACTTTCACTTGAAATCCAGTGTGACGGCGGCGCAAGGCCGCTTGAAATCACCTCCGACAAACTCGACATCAGGCGGCACGAAAAAGCAAACTTGCGCGTTTCAAACGAAGGAACCATCACCGTTGGCCTGGACACAGAAATAACCCGCGAACTTTCAATGGAAGGCGACATCCGCGACCTAATCCGCGGCATCCAAAACGCCCGCAAAGAGATGGGCCTTTCCGTCACCGACCGCATCAACCTCACCGTTTTCGGCCCCGAATCCCTCAAAGAAGCCTGGGATCGTTTCGGCGACACCGCCTCTGGCGAGACGCTGGCAGTAAAAACCGAATGGGCAAAAGCCGATAATCAAATAGCGATAGAAGCCGGAGAAGAGCAGTGGTTAGTCAAAATAGTGAGGAGTTAGGGAATATGAAGAATTTTACCACGGAGTTACACGGAGTTGCACGGAGGAATAATGAATTCTTTTCTTTTGCTCTCCGTGAAACTCCGTGTCCTCCGTGGTTAATCTTCTTCTTTCTTCTTTCTTCTTTTCTCTTTTCCTGCAAAACAACGCCGCAAATCCCCGACTTCTTGCTAATGACCTCCGTCCCCCTTGAAAGCGGCGCTTCAGTCTATATCTTCGCCGATGTTAAAGAAGCCGCTCCAATTCTCGACATCCTTCCAATCAACGAACTTAAAGACAAGCGTACCAGGCAGATGATGGACAGAACATCCTTTTTTGCGGCGGCTTTATTTCCGAAAGAAAGCGGACGGCGTTTTCAGCTTGCCTCGTGGGGGAATTACCCAAGTTCCACAGCGAGTATGGCTTTCGGCATGAACAAAAGCTGGGTAAAGCAGAACTCCAAAACAGGACAATACTGGTATTCCGCCGAGGACAAACTTGCTATATCAATTGACGCAAAACAGGCCTTTGCCGCCTCATGGATAGAAAATACTCCCGCCAGCCCAATTACCCAATTGCCCGGAATTGATTTTCCGGAAAGTTTTGCTGAATTCCGGAATGGCGCGCCCCTTTCTTTATGGGTAAATAATCCCGGCCCCGGAATCAACCGTATGTTCGACAACAGGGAAATTCCATTTCCTTTTCAAATACCGGTGCAGCGTCTTTTTGCGAATCTTTTTACTGCCGAAGAAATAAACGGAGTAAAACAATACCGTGCGGTGATACGGATGCAGTTTGCCGAACCCAGACAGGCGCGCAGTATAGTGGCTCTTTTCGGAATGGCAAGGAATTTGTTAAGTAATTCTAATTTGCCGATGGCTAAATTCTTCTTCGTCAATCCGCCTGTTCAGGAAGATAAAAATATTGATATTACCTCCGGGCTTTTAACCGAAGAAGATATCTCTTTACTTTTACGGATGATTTTGATAAATTAGGTTTGATTATGCCAACATACGAGTACGAATGCAAAAGCTGCGGACATAATTTTGAAGCGTTTCAGAGTATGAGTGATGCGCCCTTCTCGGACTGCCCCGAATGCGGAAAGGAAATCCGCCGTTTGATAAATGGCGGCAGCGGGGTAATTTTTAAGGGCTCCGGCTTTTATGTAAATGATAAAAAAGCTGACAATTCTAAAAAACATTCGTCAAAATCCGGCGATAAAGGCACGTCTGAACCGGGCGAAGCCAAATCTGCCTGTACGGCATGCCCCGCTTCGGCTGCTTCCGGCGGTTCCTGCCCTGCTTCTGTATCCTCTCCGGCGAAAGCTGCCGGCTAATCGCTCATGCCCGCACGTTTTTTCTGTGACAACTGCGGAACCGAAGTAAAACGTAATTCCGACCGCTGTCCGAAATGCGGCCGTTTTTTTGCCTTTGTCCGCTGTCCCCAATGCGGCTATACCGGAGAAGAAGGGAACTTTTCGAAAGGCTGCCCTGTTTGCGGCTACTGCACACCGGAACAGAAAAATGCCGGAATTAAGCCAAAAAAGGTTTCGTTAATAGCGGCAGGAAAACTTCCCCTTTGGGTTTATATTGTAGCATTACTGGGATTGACCGTTGTCGCCATGGTACTTTATCTGACACTCAGATAAAACAGGACAGTTTTACAGCACAAGAACAGGCTTATACAGGCATTTTTACTTGAAATCATGCCGATAAGTATAGTAAACTGAGCTGAAAACTTCAAAAGAAGAGGTACATAATGGCTTACAAAATTAATGATGGCTGTGTGAACTGCGGCTCCTGCGACAGCGAATGTCCGGTGGAAGCTATTTCCGAAAAAGACAATGCCCGCTGGATCGACCCGGCAAAATGTACGGATTGCGGCGCTTGCGCGGCAACCTGTCCGACAGAAGCTATCGTTCAAGGCTAAGTACGCAAGCGATAACAAAACACTTTTTTTTAACAGTTCTGTTCCTCATGTTCCTGCAGGTTTCTTTGTTCTGCAGGAATGCGGGGGCACAGGAATTGTTTCCTGTTATCGGGAGACTGGACAGCCGGGATGTTGTTTTTAAACAGTACCTAACCGATGTAGAAACTGCCCGCCGCCGCCTTTTCGGACAAAAGCAAAACAACGAAGAGATAAACGCTTATTTACGGATTTATTCATATACCCCAAAAAACGAAGACGACCTTTTTCGTCTTTCGGCAAGGTGTAATGTACCGTATTCCGCCCTTGCAACCCTGAACAGAATAAACCACCCGGAACCATTTTCAGGGCCCGTACTGCTCCCAACCGTTCCCGGCCTTTATATTCCGGAAAATCCGGCCAACGACCTCGAACGCCTTCTTTCGTTATCCAGGGAATCGGAAAACGGGACAATTATTACCGTCCGTTCCGGAGAAAAGCCGCTTCGCTATCTCTTTTTTCCCGGAGAAGACTTTAACCCCACAGAACGAAGTTTCTTTTTAAACCGGGGTTTTCGTTTTCCTCTGCATAATTACCGCATTTCCAGTTCTTTTGGTATGAGGCCGAATCCTTTTACCGGTAAACCGCATTTTCATAACGGGGTAGACCTTGCAGCCCCCGTTGGAACAGAAGTATATGCAGCACGGGAAGGAAGGGTAACAGAGACGGGATTCGATCCGGTTTTTGGCAACTATATCGTTATTGCCCATGACGATAACTGGGCAAGCCTCTACGGCCATTTAAGTGCTGTGTCCGTTCAGCTTTACAGTTATGTTACCGTAAATAATGTTATCGGCAAGGTTGGTACGACAGGGCAGTCAACAGGCCCTCATCTTCACTTTGAACTGCGCAAGCGAGGCACTGCACTTGATCCGACAAAACTGCTGTTCAGATAAGCCTGCCCAAAATCCGCCGTAGTAAAACGGCTTTAGATTAACTTGTGTTCTTTTGCCGCCGCCGTCAGGGCGCTGTTCCAGTAATGGGTAAAAAGAAATGTCCGCTTGGTTTCGTTGTCGTCGATACGGCTGGCCCGTTTTTGAAGCCGCTTAAAGGCAATACTGATTGCGGTATTCATGTCTACATCGGGGGCTTCGGCAAGTTTTAGGATGCGGTAATAGGAATAAAGGTATAAAGCGCCGTTGGGATCCGTTTCGGGCAGGTCGTTGCGGATTATTTGCTGCATCTCCCTGATAGCTTCGTCTTTGTCGGAAGCGTTTTCGTTTTGTACTTTTAAATGACACAGCGCTAAAGCCTTAAAGGTATGAATCATCCTGTTCCAAAGATCGCGCTGGGAAAAGATCAGAAGCTCGCATTGATGAAACCCGCTGCGCCAGTCGGGCTGTTCGATAAAATTAAACCGTTCTTCCGGTTCTGTCAGTTCCATTTTGTTAACCAGTTCCAGGGTTTTCTGATAGTCCCCGTTGATGAATGCGGATTCCGTAATAAACAGCTGCGCATCGAATCCTTTTAACTCTTCTTTTTTTTGTTTGACGGTTTTAAGATAAATATTTGATCGGAAAATCCAGGCGTCTACGGTATGGAAAAAATCTTCGGAACCGCTTCCCAGAAAATTTGACCGTAATTCACTGAAGATGTCTAAAGCTGCCTGGTAATGCCCTGTTTCAAAGTACAGCCGGCCTTCCAAAAAACGGCTGCGGTCTGCCCATTCGGGAAGCACCGCTTCTAAAGCTGCCTTTCGGGCATTTAATGCAAGGAGTTTGGCTTTTGAAATATTGCCGAAGATAAAGTGAGTTACCGCAGAATAATAAGAAGCAATTCCCAATTCGGTCTGGTCGCCGTCTTGTTCCGCATGTTCAATGGCAAAGGAAAAATAATCAATAGCGTCGGAAAGGTGCTGATTGGTAAATTCAACCAAAGAAAAAAGGCGGTATATTCTGGCAAGGCCGTTTCCTGCATTTTCGTTCTGACAAAGAAGCATGCCTTCTTTTACCGCATCGGCCGCCGCATGGGTATCGCAGACGCCAAGATAGTACGAAGCGGCGTTTGCAAACATTTTGGCCTGAAGGATGGGAGATTTGGAAACGCCGGGAAGAGCATCTTTAAATGCAGTTAGAATTTCTTCTCTGTTTCCGTAGCTTAACGCTTTCTGTGTTTTAATAATCGAAACAAATGTTTTGTCTTTTCCTGCAATAAAACTGAAGGTATCATCTTCTATTGCTTTTTCTATGCTCTTAAACGTGCCGTTTGTTAAATCCGTACAGATTGAATCCAGCACAAGTCTGTCGTCTCCCGGAAAACCAAGACTTGCCAATGCAGAAAGAAGGGGGAAGCATGGTTTTAGACGGAAGTCCTGAACCCATGCCAACAGGCGGCGGCGTACCAGTGCGCGTACTGCTTCTGCTTTGTTTCCGAGTATTTCATCCGCCTTGTCGGTAAAATCGATCCTGTCGGAGGACTGAAAGCGGGAAAGAAACGCCATTGATTTTTCTATCATTACGGGATTTTTACCTTCTTCCCGCAGCAGCTGCGGAATAAGAAAGGACGGAAAGTAGCGTTTTATAAGATCGCAGCAATAGCCCATTTCCCACAGGTCACGGGGTAGGACCGGCTTACTGCGGGGTTTGGCTTTTTCCGGCGAAAACTTAATTACCCGGGGAAAGAGTTCCTCCCAGGATTCCAGGGCTTTTAATTTGGTTGCCGTCCCGTACAGTTTTACCCGGTCTCTTGCCGGATACGAAAAATAGATATCTGCAATTATCAGCCGTGCCGTTGTGTCCGCATCCTGGATGTTTTCCAGAATAATCATCGCTTTAACGGATTTTTTTTCCGCTGCCTTCTTGTATGCTTCGAGCAGTTTGGAAAAAAAGTACTGCCCGCGCTTTATGGTAAATTCCGAAAGTTCTTCCCTAAGGCGTTCCTGAAAAAGGATGTCGTAAATATGTTCCAGGCTTTTCTGTTCTTCTTCCGGCAGGAGGTTTTTTATTTCCGGCGAAAAAGCATCGGTAAAGCTGATTATGGCATTTACCCCGGCTTTAAAACGGACAAGCAGGGGAGGGTAGCCTTTCATCTGCTCTTCGCAATACCGGTACAATCCTTCGGATTTGCCGATCTTCTCGTCTCCTACAATAATCGAATTCTGACTGGCCCCCTGTTTAAGGTACGCCCGGATTTTTTCGGAATTGTTCTTTTCTCTGGTCTGAATTTCCGAATTGTCTGCCGGTTCCCTGATGGAACGGACCTGGGAGTACCCCTGGGTAAGTTCGCTGCCGGAACGATCCTCCTCACCCTGATCGGCTTGAGGCTCTCCTCCGTCAAGCGCTTCGTCAAAGTCGATATACGGTTTAAGCGCTTCGCTTATCTCCGGTGTGCACCATATTCCTGTTCCCCAAAGATTTGACGAGAGGGTTCGTGCAAGCTGGGGAACATCCAATTCGTTAATATTTTCTCCGATAATACAGATATGCCCGTAGAGTTCCGATGAAGCTTTTTCCAGCAAAATTTTTACGGTTTCAAGCAGACATAAAATGTCCAGCCAAAAACCAATAGTTTCGCTGTTAAAATTTGCGATAATAAGTTTATTTTCTACCTTAACTTTACCGCCGTAACTTTCCATTGTTTGAATGAACGATTTTTCCAGCTCTGTAAGCAGCTTGGGCCTGGTACGGCGGAGCTGAGACTGAAAACGCAGGGAAAAGAACAGCTGAATCATTATCTTTGTGTAAGTATATCTTAATATGTCGTTTTATGATACCGTATAGTATGAATTCTGATGTAAAAGAAAAACTTAAAGGCCGTTCTCTTTTAACCTGGCTTGATTATGAGCCTGAAGAAATCCGTTTTCTGCTTGATCTTTCTAAGCAGGTAAAAGCGGAAAAAGGACAGTGTAAACAGCGTTTTTTAGGAAAAACGATAGCCCTTATTTTTGAAAAACGTTCTACCCGGACCCGGTGCGCGTTTGAAACAGCCTTTGGAGAGGAAGGAGGCCATCCGGTATTTCTGTCCACTGCGGATATTCAGCTGGGGGCAAAGGAATCTGTCGAGGATACCGGGATAGTTCTGGGCCGTATGTTTTCTGCGATCCAGTTCCGGGGTTTTAAACAATCAACCGTCGAAACGCTGGCTTCCTGTTCGGGCGTACCGGTGTATAACGGCCTTACCGACAATTTTCACCCCACCCAGGTTTTGGCTGATGTTATGACAATCGAAGAGAATTTCGGCCCCTGTGCGGGCAAAAAACTTTGTTTTGTAGGAGACGGCCGAAACAATGTAGCCCGCTCCCTTATGGTAATTTGTTCCAAGCTGGGGCTTCATTTTACCGTTATTACTCCCGCCGAATTAAACCCTGACTGGGACTTAGTCCAGCAATGTGCCCCCATTTCCGCCGCTTCCGGGGCAAAAATCCACATTACCGATAAACTTCAGGAAGTAGCCGGCGCCGATGCCATCTATACCGATGTGTGGACTTCCATGGGGGAAGAAGATAAAAAAGCAGAACGGACAGCCCTTTTAAGCCCTTATCAGGTTAATCCGGATTTAATGGCAAAAACAGGGCGGGCGGAGACGATATTCCTCCACTGCCTTCCGGCGGTTAAGGGAGAAGAAGTAACGGCGGATATTATTGACGGGCCCGTGAGCCGGGCCTGGGACGAGGCGGAAAACCGCAAACACACAATAAAGGCAATAATGCTTGCAAGTCTTGGCTGTTTATAGTATAATAAGATGGTTTCGTTTTCTTTCAGGGAAGAAAGAAAATAAACAACAAGGAGGAGCTTAATTATGAAAGGCAAACTGCTTTTTTTAAGCATTTTTGC
>Ga0082212_10013244_pt1 | contig 10326 bp, 12 predicted proteins | sample TergutNt197P3_FD_71548 | JGI IMG/M metagenome (GOLD analysis project Ga0082212, IMG submission 71548) | Neocapritermes taracua P3 segment gut microbial communities from Petit-Saut dam, French Guiana - Nt197 P3 | ecosystem: Host-associated > Arthropoda: Insects > Digestive system > Gut ...
ACCCCGGTGAATATGTCCCCTGCAGAAGCACCATTGAGGAAATATGTAAACGGGAAGGGTTCACGGGAAAGATAAGGCGCAGAGCGGTATGCGCCCACATAAAGCCGGTAAGAATAAAACCGGCTAAGCCTAACGTATTGTGGACGGTGGATTTCAAAGGCTGGTGGTGGACCAGCAAAAAAGAAAGGTGCGAGCCGCTGACCGTCCGCGATGATTACAGCAAATATATATTAGCCATAGAAGTGCCGGAAAAAGGCGATATAGCCTGTGTAAAAGGCGTATTTGACGCGTTATTCCGCAAATACGGGCTCCCTGACTATATCCGCAGCGACAACGATCCGCCGTTCGGCAATGAGTTAAACATGTTGGGATTTACGAAATTGACCGTATGGTGGATATGCCTTGGGATAAAAACGTTAAAAGAATTTTATGTTAAATCAGAATGCAAGTATGGCTTGAAGTATTAATGTTAAGTGAAATAAATTCCGCCACTTTACAAAAAAAGTTGAGTTATTATAGCAATAAAATTTAATGATCTATTGTAATTTATCATTATTTTTTATATATTGGTATTTAGAGGTAATATTTACCATCAACAAATTCAGGATGATTATGGAATAATTTTTCAAAAAAGAAAAATATGGTATTTATTGCCAAGGAGGAACAATGAATTATTATGGCAATACACCCCCATGGGTGTATCATCAAAAAATCAATGATCTTAAAGATGAAATTTCTCTATCTGAGAACCTAAATGAACAAAAAATTACAAATGCTGTAAAAAAATTGTTAAGTGTAGTTGATTACTCAATTATTTCAATGTGGTGTGATATGAATGGTTATTATTATCCTATTAAGAAAGATTTTGAAAAACTTGAAAAGATAGACGCTTTAGAAAGCCAGATAAAAGAAATCGGAATTGAAATTGAAAGAATAAAGTACAAGTATGGGTTAAGTTGGATTGAAACCAATGAGCTGAATAGCATTGATGCAAAAATTAACGAAAGAGACGCTGACGTAAAACGATATGAAGGCGCTGATCCCGAAAAATATAAAAAAGCAAATAAGTTGTATAAAAGTGCCGTAACCAGGAAAAAGACCCTTTTTGAAAAAAGGGAAAAATGTGAAAACAAAATTGCTGAGGAATCAAAACCTTTAATTAAAAAGCAAAATGATAAAAAACATCAACTGGCAAAATTAAAAGAAATGAAATAAACAACGGTCTGCATGTACAAACTATGACCTATAACGCCGTGCCTTTTTTGGGAACAAACAGCCGGGATAAATCCACGCCTTCCAATTCCAGCAATTTTATTTTTTTCCCGATACCGCCGGAAAATCCTGTTAAGCTGCCATTTGAACCAACGACACGATGACAAGGGATTATAATTGATATGGGATTATGCCCAACTGCACCGCCTACAGCCTGACTTGACATGCTTTCCTTTTTCATTTTCACTGCCATTTTTTTTGCAATGGTACCATAGGTAATAACTTTGCCGTATGGGATTTCACATAAAATTTTCCACACTCCCTGACGAAACTCTCTGCCAATAGGGGCTAATTGTAGTTCAGAAATATCCGGCTTTTTCCCGGCAAAGTACCTGTCCAGCCATTTTTTTGCTTCATTAAATATTGGCAAGTTGTTGTTTTCTGTCATTGTTTCTGGTATGGTATCCCCAAAATACTTTTGTCCTTTAATCCACAGTCCGGCAAGATTTTCGCCATCACATGCAAGTGTAATCAATCCTATTGGCGATTGATATTTTGTTGAATAATACATACTGCCCTCCTTATAATGAGTTCCATAAATTTACAACAGCGTAGCTGCGCCATGGCCGCCATGCTTCCGACAATTTTAATAATTCTTTTAACGTGTAATGTGGAAGTGCTTTTTTTACTTCGATGTCTGTTTCAAGGAAAGCGTCAGGCCACTTCATGGTACGCATGGCAATATATTGTGCTGTCCAGTTCCCTATGCCGCGAATTTTTATCAGCTTTTTTATTTCTTCTTCCGGTTGGGCGCAAAGGTCAAGCCCTATCTCCTTTTGAGACAAAGCCAGCGCTAGTTCATAAATTGTATTTGACCGTGCGCCAGTAATGCCCAATTTGCCAAAATGGTTTGTAATATTTTTACCTAACACCAATATATCTTCTGGCAGCGGAAAAACACGAGTTAAGCCTTCTATCTCAGTTTTTATTTGTGTGCCGTAAGCTGCGACAATTCTTGCTGCCAGGGCACTTGCTGCTTTTACGGTGATTTGCTGTCCAAGCACTGCCCTGACTGCCATTTCGAAGGCAATAAAACACCCCGGCACACGAGTTCCCAATTTACAAAGACCTGGCTGATTAGCGTTCATCACCTTAAGTGTTTCATAAACAGCACTTGGATCACAATGCAGATCAAACAAATGCCGTATCCGCGTCAGTACTTGCGGAAGTACAGGCAATAAGGTTTCACTCATGGTAACGTTTAACGCATTTTTTCCGGGGTTGTGGCCAACCCGTACCCATCCGTATACTTGCTTTCCCTTTGCGTCTTTTAAATGAACAGAACGCATATATTCGCTGTTTTTTACTGCTTCAATTCCCGGTATTGCCCGTATGGTTAAAAAATTCAGCATTTCTTCCCAATTATAAGGCGGACGATAATCTAATAAATAGCTGTCGTTTTTCGTTATTTTTTCCTTCTCCTTTTGGACGCTCATTAATTATACAATACTTTTAATTAAATTCCAGCCATTTTCAGGCATCGTATTTTCTAATTGACATATTTTTGAAATTATTTTATAATGATATTCACGGAAAATAATATGAAAAAATTTGTTTTATTAATCATATGCATTTTGTTTATTCAAAACATCTATTGTCAATATAATCAACTGCGTAAATTGAACATTAAGGCATATTATAATGATATAGAAATTAAAGGATCAGTATATGATAACGGTTCAAAATTAAATATTTATGAAAATTATTCAAATTCCTATGTTAATCTGGTCAATATTTTTCATTTACTTGAGGCAGAAGTAATAATCACTGGAAATTTAATTAAGGTAAACAGTCAAACACTTGGTAATTTTGAAATTGTTTATGTAAGTTCAGACAATATAATTTTTAATCCCAGGCCTTATCCTTTTCCCAGTACAAATAATTCAATAATAATTGTTGATGATGAATTTTATATCAGAATTAATTTAGTGCGATATATTATTTCTGGATATACAGAAGAAGGTGAAAATAATGTAAAACTATACAGCCGCGATTATGAAAGGCATGATTTACCTGTGTTAAACATTAAAGCGTATTTAAATGATGTTGAATTAGAAGGGCCTGTATATAAAAATATTTATAGTCCTCCTGTTCAAGGTGTTGATTATTTAAATTCATTTGTAAAATTGAATAGTATTTTTATTCTCCTTGAAGCAAATGTAAAATTTAACAATGGAAAAATAGAAATAACCGGAGAAAAAACCGGAAATATATTAATTAATTTTATTAATCAAAGTAATATAGTAATAAACAGTTCTATTCGTGGAGGCGATATGAGCCAAAGATTAACAAAAAATACGATAGTAATTATTAATAATGAGTATTATATACAAATAAGCCTGGTTAGATATTTAATAAACGGAGCATTAAGCGAAGGAGAATCTAGCGTTACTTTATTTACAAATGATTACAAATGATTGTTATATTACGTTAAAAAATATTTCATGGAGGAAAATATGAAGAAGATTGTATTATTAATTATTGCCTTTTTTTTGTTGTTTGGGTGTGCATCGACAGGGCAAAATGATTCAGACCCCGGGTATAATACAGAATATGAATCCATGGACATAAAAGTAATTAACCCTACTGCAATGGTTGCACCGTCGAAAAATGAACGGGCTATGAGGGAATATGCAATAGGAACACAATTTTTATATGACAACAAATTAAATGACGCTGAAAAACATTTAAAAAATGCCATCAATTTGGATCCTGTTTTTGTTGATGCTATGGATCACCTTGGAATGGTTTACAGGCGGCAAAACAGGCTTAGGGAAGCAGAGAATATTTATTTAAAATCAATCGAAATTAACGATAAAAATAAAGTGCCTTACCAAAATTTGGCTGTTGTCTATAGACTGCAAAATAAGCTGAATGAAGCTTTGGCATTATACCAAAAAATGATTGAAATTGATGCAAAAGACCCTGAGCCTTATTATGGAATTGGCGAGCTGTTTTTTATTGTAGGAAATTACGAAAATTCCATGACTTATTTCGACAGGGCAATAGAATTGTATATCAGCCAAAAATCACCTTATGTGTATGATGCCTATTATTATAAGGGAATGATATATTATCAGCAAAATAGGCTTGATGATGCTTTAAAGTATTTGGAAGAATCCCAGAAAGGGAACCCGAATAACGAGACCATAAAAAGAACGATAGATGAAATAAAAAACAAAAGAGCATGAAGCAGCGCCGCTTTGCCTGACAAATCATGATACAGTTTGTCGGGATGGGGCCGAAAGGTGTTTGTAGCAGGCTACTCTTTAATATTGTATTTCTTCCGGAACCGTTCAATGCGCCCGGCGGTGTCCACGAGTTTTTGCTTGCCGGTAAAGAAAGGGTGGCAGGCTGAGCAAATCTCAACTTTGATATTTTTGGATGTGGAGCGTGTTTCTATGACATTACCGCAGGCGCAGGTAATGGTTGTGCTTTCATATTTGGGATGAATCTTGGCTTTCATTCGTCTCTATTCTCCTTGCAATGCCCCGCAATAACCGGGGACTATTCCATTCCTGCGCTGCCTGTGTTCATAGAACGCAGGAATGCTTCATTATTCTTGCTTTTCTTCATTCTGTCAACCAGCAGTTCGATAATTTCGATATCGTCCATGGGGTTAATTACTTTTCGCAGTACCCAGATTTTCTGGAGTTCTTCCTCGGAAAGAAGCAATTCTTCCTTTCTGGTGCCGGATTTTTTGATGTTGATCGCCGGAAAGAGCCGCCTGTCGCTGATCCTTCTGTCCAGGTTGATCTCCATGTTGCCGGTTCCCTTGAATTCTTCAAAAATTACTTCGTCCATACGGCTGCCGGTTTCGACCAGGGCGGTGGAAATAATTGTCAGGCTGCCCCCTTCTTCTATATTCCGCGCCGCGCCGAAAAAACGCTTGGGTTTGTGGAGGGCGTTGGAATCGACACCGCCGGATAGGATTTTACCCGAAGCCGGGACGGTCTGGTTATAGGCCCGTGCCAGGCGGGTAATGGAGTCCAGGAGTATGATTACATCTTTTTTATGCTCCACAAGGCGCTTGGCCTTTTCCAGCGCCATTTCCGTTACCTGCACATGCCGCGTTGCCTGTTCATCGAAGGTGCTGGAAATTACTTCGGCGCGGACTGTCCTTTCCATGTCGGTTACTTCTTCGGGGCGCTCGTCGATAAGAAGCACGATTAGGTACACTTCGGGATGGTTCTGGGTTATGGCGTTGGCAATTTTCTGCATCATAATTGTCTTTCCGGTACGGGGCTGCGCTACGATAAGCGCCCGCTGGCCTTTCCCTATCGGGCAGAACAAGTTGATGATGCGTTCGGAAACCCCTTCGGTAATTGTTTCCAGGTCGAGCTTTTCGTTGGGGTACAGGGGGGTAAGGTTATCAAAGGGTATGCGGTTTTGCGCAACGGCAGGGTCATCATAGTTTACCGTTTCCACACGGAGCATGGCAAAGAAGCGTTCCCCTTCCTTTGGGCTGCGGATCTGGCCGTAAACTGTGTCACCGGTTTTTAGTGCAAAAAGCCGGATTTGGCTGGGGCTGATATAAATATCGTCCGGTCCGGGAAGGTACGAATTCTGCGGGCTTCGCAGGAACCCATAACCGTCGGGAAGTATTTCCAGGGAGCCGTATGCATAGATAATCCCGCCCCTTTCTGTGTGGGCTTTTAAAATGGAAAAAACGACTTCCTGTTTTTTCAGGGTTACCATGTCTTCGTGGGTAATGCTGTAATTTACCGCCAGGCTGCGAAGGTCTACCATGTTAAGCCTGATTAGTTCGTTAATGGAAAGCCGGGGCTTGCCGCTGTCGTCGTTGCGGGGTTCGGGCTTGCCGTAGATATCCGGCATGGAGGGGAGTTTTGGTATCGGCGTAAATGTTGATTTTACAGGCGCAGCGTTTTCTTCGGCTGTACCGTTAACCTCGCCATTTGCATCGCCGTTCGTATTACCGTTTACTTCGCCGTTTACTACACTATTTACTTCACTGTCTTTCTCCCGATCGCTGCGCCTCGGGTGAGCTTTAACCACGACCCGTGCATTATCGCCCTGGTTTTCTTCGTCACCCTGCACTGTGTTCGGCTGGGCATCATTTTGATCCTCAAACCTAAGCGTCCGGGTTTTTCTTACATAAGGCATAAGTTTTTCTCCTATTCCAGAGAGTTTATTCCAAAGCTTGTTGTTTTCTTACAAGCAATAAAAAATTTTCTATATAATAATTCTTTTCTAACAGTTTTTTCCAATTTAATAATTTTTTTCCAATAGTTCCGTAATTTGCATTATCGCCTCTTTTGCCGCCTGCACCCGCACATCGTTTCTGCTGCCGGCAAAATGAAACTCCTTAACAATAGCAGCATGTGCATTATTTGTAATGGCAGCCGCTATCCAGACAGTCCCCACCGGAATTGCCGAACCATCGCCGTCGGGGCCGGCAAGGCCTGTAATGGAAACCGCCGCATCGGCGCCGCTTTTTTTAAGCGTCCCTTCGGCCATGGCCTGTGCCGTTTCTTTGCTTACTGCTCCGTATATGTTAAGCGTATGCTCCCCAACTTCCAGCATTTGTATTTTTGCACCGGAAGTATAACAAACATAGGAACCCCAGAAACATAACGACGCTCCGGGTATCCGGGTCAGGGCGCTGGCTACCAATCCCCCTGTGCAGGATTCAGATGCTGCCAGGTATAAAGATCTGCCGCCAAGGAGCCGGACCAAGCGTTCTGCAGCGCTATAGAGCCCGGCAATTAACGCTTCTTCGCTATCCATGGGACCTTTGCAGTTCCGCCTTTATTTCTTCGATGGGCCGGGAAAAAATTTCTACTTCCCGTTCTGTGCCGGTCATGCTGCATTGGCCTTCGAAAAGGACGCCGTCCGCAATGCGCAGCCGGGAAGCGGCCACATCCCCATGTACCTGGGAACCGCCAAGCATATCTACTTTATCTACAGCCCGTATCTGCCCGCTTACCGATCCGTGGATCGTCAGGGAGCTGACCGAAACATGGTCGGCGTCTATCGATGCCCCTTTATCTACTATCAGGGCCCCGGTGGCCTCTATTGTACCCTTAAATTTTCCCTGAATGCAAAGGGTTTCCTTAAACTTTAAAAAACCGTCCATTGAAACGGTGCTGCCCAAAACAATCAGCCTGGCTTTCTTTTTTTCCGGCTTCATTCCTGTTCCTGCTGCAAGGATCGCCGAATCTGTTTTTCCAGTATTGTAAGGCCGATTTCGTTTTTCTTCAAGTTCTCCCACTCGGTCATGGTCTTTTCGATGCGGGCGTCAAGGCCGGCAAGGTTTTTTCTGACCAGTTGGGATTTTTGTTTCAGGTCTTTTAAAAGGTCCGCCAGGCCGGGCGTCTCGGGGCAGCAATCGCTGGCCCCCCCTCCCAGTTCTGTTACCTTTGCAATGGTTCCGTCCAGATCATCCATACTGGCGATAAAATCCAGTACATTGCTCTTCATGTCGGAGCTCAGTTCCTCTGCCAATGAAAGGCGCGATTCCCTGGCTACGATTTGGCCAAAAAGCTCCCTGTTCCGCAGTACCGCCCTTATCCTGGCTAAAACTTCGGAAAAGTTAAAGGGCTTGGTGATATAATCATCGATCCCCAATTCAAAACCTTCGACCTTGTCTTTTACATCGTCCAGTGCAGAAAGCATGATTATTGGTATTTCCCGGTATTTGGGGTCTGTTTTAAGGATCTTGGTTAATTCCCAGCCGGACATCTTGGGCATAATATTGTCCATGATGATGAGATCGGGAAAGAATTTTTTAACCATGGCAAAGCCGTCTTCGCCATTTTCCGCTTTTTCTACTACAAAGCCGAGTTTTGAAAGCATCACCTCGAAGAACTCGAGACTAATCATTTCGTCATCAATAACGAGTATCTTCTTGCGGGTATTCATTACATCCTTCCTGTTTTATTTACCCTTAGTATAGACCGGATTATTCCGCTTAGCAAGAGTAAAAAAGCTGATACACAAAAAAGGACAGCCCACAGATCGCCCCAAACCGTGTAGGGTGTACGGCTTGTCAAGAGGGGAATCTCTACATTCAGGGCTGTTTCGGTAAAAGCGGGGGCCATGGCAAGGATCTTGCCCGAAGGGCCGATGGCGCAGGTTTGCCCCGAAGTGGCCGCCCTGACCAGGGAACGGCGGTTTTCCACAGCCCGGAATACCGACATGGACAGGTGCTGATACTGGCTGGAAAGGCTCCCCGCCCATGCGTCGTTGGTCAGGTTTACAATAAACTCGGCGCCATTGCGGGTAAATTCCCGTGAAATATAGCCAAAACAGTCTTCGAAGCAGATGGGCGCGGAAAAACGGAGCCGCCCTGCCTGAAATACCGTCCAGTCGGTACCGGGTTTCCAAAAGTGGGTATCTGCCTTGACGAGCGCCTGGTGTATGCGGGGGAAGGTCTTTTCGTAGGGGAAGTATTCGGAAAAGGGTACCAAATTTATTTTCCGGTATACGTCCTTTATTTCACCCCCCTCCAATAGCAGGGCGGCGTTATAATCTACCCTGTCCCAGCGCCCCGATTTGGATATTTCCTGGCGGGCATCGTCATTTCCAATTAAAAATGGGACATTTTGGGCGGCCAAAAAATCCAGCAAATCTTTTACCATTGCATACGACCCGGCATTGTCCCGGTAATGCTGGCTCCAGTAAATTCTGGGGGTAACCGCTGTTTCCGGCCAGACGACAAGTTCTGTCTCCGGCTCTTCCTTTAGGGCATTAACGGAAAGCGTTTTCAGCGTTGTCAGTATTCGCCCTGTCCCTGCAGCGCCATCTTTCCAGGGATCGGCGTTTTGCTGGATAAGGGCAATTTTTGCAACGTTCTTAGTTTCTTCTATATAATCACCCTGCATAAACCCAAAGATCAGCGCCCCCGCCACAGCGCCCAGCCAGGCTGACGCCGCAAGGCGTTCCCGGCGGAAGAACGTAAGGGCGCCTTTTGGGGAGCCGTTTTCTGCCGCCCCATGATAGGCCGATAAACCGGCTGATAGGTAGGCCGAAGGGAACAGGACAAGGGCAGAAATACCCCAAACGCCAAATATGGAAGCAATCCCGATTAGCGGCGGAAATTGCCATTGGGTATAGCCGGTAATCCCGTATGGAAACCCCAAAAAACCTTTGGTTTTTAAATATTCATAGGAAAGCCATAGAAGCCATTGGAGAAGGTAGCCTTTTTGTGGAAAAAGTATGAACGCCAATTTAAGGAGCGGAAAAAGAAGGGCCATATATAAAAGTTGAATGATAGAAACAAGCATCCAGGCCATGGGATCAAAAGCGTTCAGCCATGGCATAAAAAGCCAATAGGCAGCGTAACCGTAGAGGGCGCCCCACAGGGATGCAGCCGCTAGACTTGCTGCAATGGTTTTACCGCCGGTTTTTCTGTTTAGTAAAGGAGCTGGCCCCGCCCTGTTTATTACCCAGAAAACCGGTACGTAAGCAACCCATGCCAGGAGAGGCAGGCCAAAACTAAAAAGCGGGTTTGGAAAGGAAGCGGCAAAAAGCAGGGCGCCCAAAAAAATTGCCGCTGCATTAACAAGGAAATGCTTCATTCAAAAGGTTTTTCTGCAGTTGATTTTTCAGAATTTTTATCTGGCAGGTTCCATACTGCCTGGCGCAGTTCCTTCCCTGCCCTAAAAGCGGCAATGCCATGTGAAGAAACCGAAACCTGCTCTCCGGTTTTGGGGTTGCGCGCCTTTTGCCTTCCTTTTCGGATTCTGATCTCAAAGGTGCCAAAACCCCTTAGTTCTATCATGGTTCTCTGCGCCAGCGAGTTTTTTATCTCTTCCAGGGCAAGGTCCAATGTGGTTTGAATATCCTTGCGGTTTATTCCGGTTTTTTCATAGACAGAGTCAATAATAACCGCTTTAGTGATTTTTTTTTCTATCATCTAACTGCGTTACCTATTAAAAACTTCCCGACATGATCTAAAAAAGGATCAGTAACAGTTGATGTATAAAAACTTATTGAGCTGCCTTTAGTGTATTAAACAAACGCTGCATCCGCGATTTTTTCCGGGCGGCTGCATTTTTCTTGATAATTCCCTTGCGTGCGGCAGAATCGATT
>Ga0082212_10013245_pt1 | contig 10326 bp, 8 predicted proteins | sample TergutNt197P3_FD_71548 | JGI IMG/M metagenome (GOLD analysis project Ga0082212, IMG submission 71548) | Neocapritermes taracua P3 segment gut microbial communities from Petit-Saut dam, French Guiana - Nt197 P3 | ecosystem: Host-associated > Arthropoda: Insects > Digestive system > Gut ...
CCACTCTCTCCCTTTTGAAAACGTACCATTGACTACCGCCAAAACATACACGGGATTCAACTCCTGAAACATCTTTGCCCTGTCTGCCTGTCTCTCTTTATCCAACTGCCTGATTACCGCTTTAGAGCCGTTTATCAACAACCGCTTACGAAACACATTGCTCCACTCCGACTGCATCTCTACAATAAACGCCCTTCCGGCATTGTCCGTGCACTTTACATCAACTACCGAGTTTTTCCCCAGCATCGTATCGGGTACCTGCTCAGGAGAGAGGTACTCTATGGAGACTACTTCCTGCTCCTCCTGTAACGGCAATAACGAATTTAAAAAACTGATTAACAATTCCTTATTCTCTCCAAATATCTTCTTGAAAAGAACGTCAATTTTTGGGTCCAAATATTTTGCCATTTTCTCTTTTTTTGCAAAGATAGCATTTTCTCCCCAAAAAGCAACATCCGCACCTCCAATATGGAATGAAGGTACGGATGTGTAGAGGGGGGGAGAGGCGGCGGTCGCAGCGCGGCGCCCCTGCAAAACTCGTTCCCCTGCCTGTTAATTTACACTGCAAGCAAGACGGAAGCCAAGGTGGCTGTCGGTGTCCCCGGGCGTGTCGTCGAGGCGGAACAAGACAGTGGGCGCATCATTGTTGTTCCAACCGCCGCCGCGAACCACGCGGGTAGAGCCTGAAGTTCCAAGTGCTACGGGGTTGGTAAAGGATCCCGTGGCAAGAGTACCATAGGCGTCATAGCACCACTCCCACACATTCCCGCTCATGTCGTAGATGCCCAACTCGTTAGGCGCCTTATCCCCTACAGGATGCGTAGAGCCTCCGCTGTTGGGCTGGTACCATGCAACGTCTCCTGCCGTATTGCTGCCGCTGTAGGCGAAGCCCATGCTCCAAATACCGCCGCTTGCCGCAAACTGCCACTCCGCCTCTGTGGGCAATCGAAACTTCTTCCCCGTCAGTTGGTTTAACTTATAGACAAATCCATTCTCATAATAGGTCATCCCGTCTATCACCATAGTGGCGCCGGTGGTCCCTACAATCATATTCCAACTCACCCGCTCTACCGGTGAATTGGCGCCGGTAAAATCGGAGGGTTGCGTTCCCATCACCGCGTACCACTGCGATTGTGTTACCTCGTACCTGCTCATGTAGAAGGTACTCAGGGTAACGTTACGTCCGGTACGCATTTCAAAGGTGCCGCCATGTACCGTTACCAAGTTGGAGATGATGCCCGAAATAACGGGGTCGGTGATAATCACGGGGGGATCAATGGGGTCAATGTTGCCTTGGCAACCTGTCAGAAACATCCCCGCGCCAAGGGGCAGTAAGGCAATAATGCCTCTCGCAAAAAATTTTGTGTTCATCATAAAAAGGAATTAAGTAAATAAAAAGTTAGAAACTGTTTTTTGATTGGTATGAATAAAAAAACGCCCGCCCCAATCCATGGGACAGACGTGATATTTCTTGCAAACTATGCCCTGCAAGGAGGAGGAACTCCCGAAGGGAGAACATAGGAAGAAAAGACCGCGAAGCGGGAGTAATTGAGAATTGAGAACAGGCGTCAGCCTCGTAACTGCTTGATTACTTCTCTCTCTCTCTCTCTCTCTCTCTCTCTCTCTCTCTCTCTGGTATTCCCCATAAACACCTGCGCTCAAATTATTGAGCGGGCGGGGCGGGTTATAAGAGGCAGCGTACATTACAAAAGACAAATACAATTTTGATTCACGCCGCAAAGATAGGGGAAAAATCCACACGTGTCAATGAGTATTTATACTCATTTTTCTGTGGCGACTATGGTGCGGGAGGGCGCGAAAAGCGGCGACAAGAGGGGTGAAAGAATGAAATTCATACGTATAAACAGTACCGCTTCGTAAAAATGTTCTGAAACTTCTGCCAAATTGTCAGCAAATCCCTTTGGCTACTTATTTGTGGGGAGATGGAGTATGATGAACGACCACCAATTTACCATTAAAGCACAGGAGTTGCTGCAAAGCGCCCTGTCCATAGCGCAGCAGAGATCAAATCAGCAAATTGATACAGCCCACTTGCTGCAAGCGATATTGAACGATACTGAGGGTGCGGGGTGCTATCTGTTGCGCAAAACCGGTGTGAACAGCAACACCCTGCAACAGGGGTTGCAACAAATTTTGAATAACTGCCCAAGGCAAAGCGGCGGGGAGCCTTATATCGGTCGCGCTGCCTCCGGCGTATTACAGAGCGCACCCACATTGGCAAAGAGGCATGGCGATCAGTTTGCTTCGGTAGAGCATATCCTCTGGGCGTTGCTCAACCACGATGACGCCACCGGACGCCTCCTCAAAGCGGAGGGATTGAACGAAAAATCGTTCAAGGCAGCCTTGGATGAGATGCGTAAAGGAAGTAAAATCAACAGTCAGTCGGGAGAAGACTCCTTTGACGCCCTCAACCGTTACGCTGTCCACCTCAACCAGATGGCAAACGAGGGGAAGTTAGACCCCGTGATTGGGAGGGATGAGGAGATACGGCGCGTCCTTCAAATCTTGAGCCGCAGAACCAAGAACAACCCCATTTTGGTGGGTGAACCGGGGGTGGGCAAGACCGCCATTGCCGAAGGCATTGCTCGGCGGATTGTCTCCGGAGATGTACCGGAGACGTTGAAAACGAAGCAAATATACTCGCTTGATATGGGCGCTTTGATTGCAGGTGCCAAATATAAGGGTGAATTTGAGGAGCGGCTAAAAGCGGTGGTAAAAGAGGTGATTGCCGCAGAGGGCGAGGTGATCCTCTTTATAGACGAAATCCACACCTTGGTGGGCGCCGGAAAGAGCGAAGGGGCGATGGATGCCGCCAATATCCTCAAACCCGCCTTGGCACGGGGCGAGTTGCGCACCGTAGGCTCCACCACCTTAGACGAGTATCAGAAATATTTTGAAAAAGACAAAGCGCTTGAGCGTCGTTTTCAGATGGTAATGGTGGACGAACCCACCCCCGAAGAGGCAATATCCATCCTGCGCGGACTCAAGGAGCGCTACGAGAACCACCACAAGGTACGTATCAAAGATGACGCCATCATTGCGGCGGTGGAGTTGTCGCACCGCTATATCACCTCGCGCTTTTTGCCCGACAAGGCGATTGACCTGATGGACGAAGCCGCCTCCAAGTTGCGTTTGGAGATGAATTCGGTGCCCGCCTCCATAGATGAATTAGATCGCAAGATTCGTCAGTTGGAGATTGAGCGCGAGGCAATTAAGAGAGATGGAGATGTGGCAAAAACGGAGACGCTGAACAAAACGATCTCCGAATTGAGTTCAGATAGAGACGTGAAACGCGCCAAATGGCAGGAAGAGAAAAAAATCCTCGATTCGATTCAGCAAAAGAAACAGGAGATAGAGACGTTGAAATTCAGGGCAGAGGATGCAGAGCGGCGCGGAGATTACGGTTTGGTGGCAGAAATCCGCTACGGCAAGATAGGGGAGGCGGAGCAGCAGATTGAGGCATTGAACCGGCAAAAAGAGTCGTTCAACTACACCCTTATCAATGAGGTGGTGGACGATGAAGACATTGCCGAAGTGGTGGCGCGCTGGACGGGTGTCCCCGTCAAGCGGATGTTGCAGAGCGAGCGCGAAAAGTTGTTGCACTTGGAGGAGGAGTTGCACAAGCGGGTAGTGGGGCAGAACGAGGCAATTGGCGCCATGGCAGACGCCATCCGCCGCTCCCGCGCCGGATTGAGCGATCCCAAGAAGCCCATCGGTACCTTCCTCTTTTTGGGAACCACCGGCGTGGGCAAGACCGAACTGGCGCGTACCTTAGCCGACTACCTCTTTAACGACGAAAACCTCATGACGCGAATAGACATGAGCGAATATCAGGAGCGCCACACCGTGAGTCGTTTGGTGGGCGCCCCTCCGGGGTACGTGGGGTATGACGAAGGAGGGCAACTGACCGAAGCCGTGCGCCGTAAGCCCTATTCGGTGGTGTTGTTAGACGAGATTGAAAAGGCGCATCCGGACGTCTTCAACACCCTTTTGCAGGTGTTGGACGATGGGCGTCTTACCGACAACAAAGGGCGCGTTGCCGACTTCAAAAACACCATTGTAGTGATGACCTCCAACGTTGGCTCCCACATCATTCAGGAGCAGATGGAGGAGATGACCGAATCGAACAGAGAGCAGGTAGGGGAGCGCTGTAAATTGGAGGTGCTCGACTTGCTCAAGAAGAGCATCCGTCCCGAATTTCTCAACCGAATAGACGAAATCATCATGTTCCATCCCCTGACTCAAGAACATATTAAAGAGATACTAAACATCAGGATAGAAGAGGTGAAGGCGATGTTAAAAAAGCAGGAGATTGATTTGGAAGTAACAGAGTATGCCCTCGACTACTTGGCAAACAGAGGATACGAACCTGCCTACGGCGCCCGCCCCTTAAAGCGAGTGCTGCAAAGGGAGTTGGTGAACGAGTTGGCAAAGAAGATTCTATCGGGAGCGGTGCAGGCAAACAAAAAGGTGATTGCCGACTGCTTTGACGAGGGGCTTATTTTCAGGAATTGAGCGTCTAAACGCCTGTTACCGCACACACAGCTATGGAAATTTGATAAAGGGCATTTCCCCAACAGAATATCTTGTATTCGATATAATACTCAGTCTCTCCAAGACCGGGATTCGCTACTTTGTGGTTATTGCCTTCCCATAAGTAAATACCGCTTTCTTCCATCGCGTCCATGACAAAGGTCTCTTCCATAAGTTCTATGGGCTTCACCTTACTGTTAATATAGTCAAGGATGTCCTGATGCGGCGCACCCGGAATCCACACGTCCATACCGTTAAAATCAAATGCCTTAAAAACAATATTATCGCGTTCAATCATATCCTTGAGGTAGCGGTAAATAATGGTAGATTGGATGGGTCCGGCACCGGTATAGGGTTTAATCCATTTGTCCAACGAGCGTGGATACAAGTCGGTACGCCATTGATCGCTAAAGTCCTTGAACTGCATCCTGTGGATGCCGTCGTATGCAGGTATCTTTTCCGGCTGGTTGCCTCCCACATTGATTGGGGGCAGTTTGGAGAGGATGCTCTTAAAATCGCCCGGAGTTCTATCGGTTAATGTAACGGTAAAATCGGACAGTGGCTGAGGTACGGTAACGCCCATGATTACACTGTATATCTTTCTCTTGAGGCAAAGACCGTTTTCCATGATCCAAAACTCCTGAAAATAAGAGATGCCTGATGACTTTTCTTCATATACATAGTGTTTTACGTTTACTCCTGCCACCTGATCGTTCGATACCGATGTGGCTTTCTTTTCGCATAAATCGCTTTGGATAAAGGCGAGCAAATTAGACGGGAAGTAAAAAAGCAAAAGTTCCATAAAATCACCACGATACAACTCCTCTTCCGGTTGATGATACACTTCGGTTTTATACCATGCATGTTCAAGGTTGAACCATTGAAGATAGAACCATCGGTCGTCAAAAAACACCTCTACCGGAGCATCGGCTCCCTGGTTTGCAAACACAAACGAACCGTCGCTGCCACGCCCTAAGATGTAGTTAAATACGCCTCCCTCTACAGTGTAAATGCCCTGAGGTATAAAATCCCTCAACTCTTGGATAGATTCAAACGTTTTTTTGGTGAAATCTCCGGGTTCGTTGATAACTTCTCCCGGTCCGTCCGGATCATTCGGATCATCGGGATCATCGGGATCGTTGAGTGAGGAGCAATCTACAGACATGGCTAATATTGCCATACAAATTGTGGTTGTGATTTTTGAAAGGGTTTTCATGGTTGAGAGTTGGGAATTAGGAATTAGGAATTAGGAATTGAAAGTTGAGAATGAGTTGTTTTACAATTGAACATCCTCGATTGTGTCAAAAAAGGCAGCAATCCGCTCTTTTGTCGTGAGGTGTTTTTTACCTTCCTGCCGTGCGATGATGACCCTTTCATCTTTTACAAAGATTTCCACATCTTCGTTTTCAAGAAAATGGATATCGTTTAACAAGGACTTTGGAAATTGAACCCCTAAGCTATTGCCAAAATTTGTAACCGTTGCTATCATCATTATACTATTTTAGAAAAAAACACACCGCAAATGTACTATTTTTTCGGAACATATTCGGTTCAGTGAAATTTCTTCCGTTTTCGGAGGGCGCGCTCAACTCGTAACGGTATTCGTTTTCGCTACACCTCCGCTTGCGCCACCACGAAGTAGCACCGGAGGTAAACCGCTTGTTATAGGCAGGTAATTTTGAACCTTTGATCTTGGGCGATTCTTGGAGGGGTCTCAGGTTTTTTCTGTAACTATCATCGTGCTCGGTTTACCGCCAAGGCAAATGCTGCTTTTTGTATGCGTCTTTTCTATGTTTTAATGAAAGCACCTTTATTGTTTCTGTTTCTTTGTCGTAGTAAAGCATAAACCTATATTCACCGAACCTCAAGCGATAATACGGTTCTGCTGTCCCTTTCATGGGACGAATATTAGGAACATCATTTAAAGTCGCAGAGGCTTTTAATACTTCGATTTGCTGCGCGGCCAATTCTTGAGCGTATTTTGGAAAATTCTCAGCATCTTTAAAGACCCGTTTTTCAACTATTGTTATCACTTACGGAGGAAAGTTATAAATTCGTCTGCACTTGTAAATTCGCCGTCAAGTCGCTTTTTGGCTAACATTAAATCGGAAAAGTCATCGTCAGTATCAGCATTGGCTATAAACAACGTATGATTTCCTCTTTTGACAAAAACGCGCTCATTAACTGCCAAGTCAAAATATTTCTTTTGATTTGTTACAAATTCTCTGCTGCTTATCAGTGTCATTGCTTCGTATTTTTTAATTCCGGCTCAAAGATACGATTTTTTCTTTATGGTGCGGGATTATGGGTTTCAAATCTTTTGTTACTTTTGCCGAAAATTTTAACGAATGACCTTTATTCCTACATACCTGAAACAGTCCCACGATAATGCTTTGTGCGTGGAGGTCTATGGTAATGTGCAGAGAGAGAGAGAGAGAGAGAGAGAAGTAATCAAGTAGTTACGAAGTTTATTCCTTGTTCATATAGCCGTGTCGGTTGTTTCCGATACGGCTTTTTCTATGGAAAGTTGGCAGACGAAATCAATTTACTAACTAATATTTTTAAAAAATGAAAAAACAAAAATTCAATTTGAGGATGGTGGCAGCGATGGTTGCCTGCCTCGCAGTAACAACAATTTTCGCATCATGCGACAAAGACGGTGGCGGTAGTGGTAGTGGAAAGATTGACAAGAAGTTGATAGGTATGTGGACAAATTTTGAATCGGATTATTACGATTTTTACAGTAATGGAACTTTTGAATATCATGGTTCGTGGGGATATGTTTATGAGGGGAGATATTCAACGTCTAATGGAAGAATTTATTTCTCTAAAATTAGTTATTATGAAACTACTTTTGGTGGTGGTCGTACTGAAACTAAAACGAGGGTTGATTTAGTGTCAGACTATGCTTTTGTTATGTATGGCTCTGACGAATATCTTAAAATATATGAAATTGACCGCTCTCATGACACAACAGACATCAAAATAGAAAGTTGCGATGAATTTTGGAAAGTTGACAATCATTAATAACTGTAAATATCAACACAATAAACACCAAACATCATGAGTACCACCACACCCATAAACCCGCTGCCCCACACCTCATGCGCCTGATAGAGCGGTATGGCGGCTGCTGAGGGGACGTGCAGGGTGATGTTGGCTTTGGTGGTGCTGCCGGCGCACGCAAGCGGGCGATAGTACAGCGGGACAATAAAGGAGAAAAATAAACGCTTTGCAAGCAAAAAGTACGAAAAAAAGTGTAATTTTGCATTTTTAGAAATAGTTTGTTATGGATACAATTTTAACATCGCCGTTGGAAAGTGCCACCCGAATTAAAATCAATAATTGGCTGGCAAATTTGGGGTGGATTATTGACGAAAATAATCCGCATTGTAATTGTTTTACCGAAAGAGCGCGAACAGTTGAAGAAAATAAAAAACTCAAAGGCTCAAAGCCGGACTATGTTTTGTATTCTTCCAAAACGCTTCAACCAATTGCTATTATTGAAGCGAAACGAACAGGCGAAAGTTTAACAAAGGCTCTCGAACAAGGTATCAACAAATATGCAAAACCATTAAATATTGATATTGTATTCGTTACTGATGGTTTATTCATACAAGCCTATCATATAGGAGATAGCGACTTCTTATATTATAATTCCGAACTTGTTACTGAATTTTTGCCTGAAAAAAGATTGAATTTATTTATTAAAGGTGGCAGCAAAATTTTCAGTGAAAAGAAGATTACTCATTCAAAAGTTGAATTAATAAAAATTTTTGAAGAAGCAAATGATATTTTACGTAAAGATGGTTTGAGCGAAGGCAGGGAACGGTTTACTGAATTTTCTAATCTCTTGTTTTTGAAATTAATCAGCGATATTGAAAAACACAGAGAAGAAATTGGCGAACCGCGAAAATTGGAAAAAATGTATTGTTGGGATGAATTTAAAGACAAATACGCCGGTGAATTGTATGAATACATCAATAAAATTGTTTTGCCCCGTTTTGAGAAAGAATACAACCACACAAGCGATATTTTTAATAAAAAACTGTTAATTAATAAACCTGAAAATCTGAAAGAAATTGTTGCAAAAATTTCCAAAATAGGTAACTTGTTGGACACTAATTCAGATATTAAAGGCGATGCGTTTGAATATTTTCTCAAAAATTCAATCAGCGTGGGTAACGATTTGGGCGAATATTTTACTCCGCGACATATTGTAAAACTAATGGTTGAATTGTTGGACTTGAAATTTGAAGAAACCATTTACGACCCTTGTTGCGGCACAGGAGGTTTTTTGATAGAGGCATTTAAAAACATAAAAAACAAATGCAAAAACACACCGAAAAATATTGATATTTTAGAAAACGAAACAGTATTTGGACGAGAAATATCCACAACTTCCCGCATTGCCAAAATGAATATGATTATTATGGGAGACGGGCATAATAACATTGACCAAAAAGATTCATTGGAATATCCGATTAAAGAAGAATATGATGTGGTCTTGACCAATTTTGCTTTTTCTCAAAAAACCGATTACGGTTCCTATTACGGTTTTGACACAACTGACGCCAATCCTGTTTTTGTGAAACATATTTACGACAGTTTGAGAAAAAACGGACGTTGTGCTGTAGTTGTGCCCGAAGGGTTATTGTTTGATACTAAAAAAGAATATGTTAAAATACGAAAACTGTTGATTGAACAGGCAAATGTTGTTGCTGTCATTCGTTTGCATGGATTTGTATTTAAGCCTTATACAGGACAGCCGACAAGTATTTTGATATTTGAAAAAGGCAGCAGGACGGAAAAAGTTTGGTTTTTCGATGTACAGGAAGACGGTTTTAAACAAACAGGCAGCATTAAAGGGCGACGCAAAATACAAGAAGATGATTTGATTTTATTGCGTCAAAGTTGGAAAGAAAAATTGGATACGGAGAAATCATTTTCGATAGATGTACAGGAAATCACATCAAATAATTACCAACTTTCATTAAGTAATTATCTAAAAAAACAAACTGCCGAGAAAACGGTAAAACTAAAAGATTTGGTGAAAAACGGTAATATCGTTATCGGTTTTACACCCGACAGAAATGATGACGCCTGTTGGTTTGGCGGAAAAAATATTTGGGTAAAAGTTGGAGATATTACAGATGAGATGTACATTGACAATTCGTCTGAAAAAATTACCGACATAGGAATAAAACCTGCTAAAATGTTGCCAAAAAACACGTTGTTATTCAGTTTCAAACTCTCTATCGGCAAAGTTGCGATTACCAAGACACCGTTATACACCAACGAAGCCATTGCAGGATTGATAATTGACGACCCGATTATCTGCAAATATTTATATTACATCCTTCCGACTTTGAATTACGAAACCAATCGCGCTACGAAAGGAGAAACCCTAAACAAAGATTCTGTCGGAAATATCGAAATTCCATTTGACAACGAGAAAATCCAAGTATTAGTAGAAAAATTAGAGAAAATAGAACAGGAAAGACAAGAACATATTCGGATAAAAGAAAATTTGCGCAAGCAACAACTTGAATTGATAAGGAACTTATAATTGATAAATGAAATGATTGGAAAGCCTGCATATAACGGGCGGTTTTGCAAGATGGCGGCAGTAACCCCGCAGAAACGGCAGTGCGAACTTGAAAGTTACTACCCGGCAGGAAGTTCAGTGAAGCCGCCACCTCGCAAAGCCGCTGGTACGTTGTATGTAAGCGGGCGAGAGCGTTGTGGAGAAAGTCGTGAAAATTTGAGTAT
>Ga0082212_10013246_pt1 | contig 10325 bp, 2 predicted proteins | sample TergutNt197P3_FD_71548 | JGI IMG/M metagenome (GOLD analysis project Ga0082212, IMG submission 71548) | Neocapritermes taracua P3 segment gut microbial communities from Petit-Saut dam, French Guiana - Nt197 P3 | ecosystem: Host-associated > Arthropoda: Insects > Digestive system > Gut ...
CAGGCATATCGGTATGTCAGAGGACGGCAAGCATCTGTTTGTGGTAATGCGCGATGGAAAGCAGACAAAAAAGCCTGTTCCAATAACATCGCCATGGGAGATAATGATAGGAACTCAAACTCTCCAACAAGGTTTGCGCTGGTATTTGGAGAAATATCTGGAACTTCCTGTTGATAATTTTTGCACCCAAGCCGAGGAAATTCAGGCAGTGCTGTCTCAATGGAAACGGGATTGTTTTGATGCATTGTTTTCCAAAGGACAGGCGAGGAGCTGGTATCGTAACGCCCAACAGGAAAATTTTACCAAATCGCAATTACAAATAATCAGCGATGATGTAATGGTATGGTCTTGGCCCTGGGAGGTGCTGGAGAACCTGGATAACGCTCTACCGGCACAACAGTGCCGGATTGAACGCTGTATAGGAGAGATTGGGGGTGTTCGTACTCTGCCGGAAAAGCTGCCTGCAGAACAGCTAAATATCCTATATATTATTGCTAGGCCATATGGGGATCGCGACGTTGGCTTCCAGACTTTAGTACGCCCTTTGATAGATTTTGTCAACGAAGGCGGTTGGCCGGTACATATCGATGTTTTGCGTCCGCCTACATTTGATCGACTACGCGTTGTCTTGGAAGAAAGCCCCTGCTTCTATCATATAGTTCATTTTGATGGCCATGGCGGTTATCTGGATTCCCGGGGCAATCGAACCAAAGATAGCAGACCATCGGGGAAGCTGGTCTTCGAAAAAGATGATAACAGCCATAGCGCTCATGAAATACCTGGGGCAATGCTGGCTGAATTGCTACAAGAACATAATATTCCGATCGTGGTACTGAATGCCTGTCAATCGGCCATGAATGAAACAGACCCATTCGCCTCGGTAGCAGCCAACTTATTGATAGCTGGCATCCACGGGGTAGTTGCCATGAGCTATAGCCTGCGGGTCAGCGGGGCTAAAGTATTTGTACCTGCTTTTTATCAGAACCTTTTCCAAAAAGGCGACCTGGTAGAAGCCATACATGCCGGGCGGAGGGAAATGTACCGAAGCCAAATGAGAGATACTTTCTTTGGGCAAGTCCCTTTTCAGGACTGGATGGTGCCGGTGCTGTATCAGCAGAGCGCGGAAGATGTCTTGCCTAAGCTCGAAGCAGGCGAGAAGTATAAAAGTATATTACCCAAAGAAGCGCTGGATATTGGAGATTACGGTTTTGTCGGGCGGGATAGAGCTATTAAAAGCCTGGAGCGGGCAATTCGCATGGATCCAGCCGGGATCCTAATCCATGGTATGGCAGGAGAGGGTAAAACCACCCTGGCCAAAGGCTTCTTGCACTGGCTGGAAGCTACTCACGGTTTAGGTAATGGTATCTTTTGGTTCAGTTTTGAGGATATACACAGCGCGGAATATATCATAAATACTCTAGTCGATGTTTTGTTAGGAACCCAAGCAATGGCTCTGCCGGTAGAGCAAAAACTGTCTGCCTTAACCAAGATGCTAAGGAAAAATCGTTTCTTCATTGTCTATGATAACTTCGAGTCAGCTTCAGGCATTCCAGGCACCGAGGTATCAGCATTATTACCTGAAGAAGATAGGGTGTTGCTGAAAAAATTGCTTCATGACCTGCATGGCGGTCAAAGTAAAGTTCTCATCACCAGCCGCTCACCGGAAATCTGGCTGAGCTCACAAGAATGCTCCCGCCTGCCGCTTGAGGGGCTGAAAGGTGAGGAGCTTTGGCAATATTGTAATACGGTGGTTGCCGATTTAGGATTATCTCTCGAACGCGAAAGTGAAACCTATAAGAAATTAATAGACAAGCTGGAAGGCAACCCGCTGGCAGTACGTGTCATTCTGCTGCTGTTGAGAGAAAAGTCGGCAGAGGCACTTCTAGCTGAACTGGAGGAAGACGTCCATGGACTTGAAGTCGACGAGGGGACACGGCGTATCCAGGCGGCTTTGTCAGTGTTTGAACGTGGACTTGACCGAGCTTTCGTGCCAGTGTTGCGGCTGATTGGCTTGCATGAACATTATTTGGACGCAAAGCTTTTATGGCAAATGCTCGAAAGCAAAAAAGAAATTACCATGCCACTCAAAGGTTGTTTGTCTGCTTTGGAGAGTGCCGGTCTATGTCATCATACAAAAGATGATTTTTTTCAAATTCACCCAACTCTGCGAGGATTTCTAACTAGGCTCCACCCTGCGGGGGAAGTTGATCGGCAAGCTTTTGTGAAGGTATTCAGCCACTTCATGAATGAATATGCCCAAAGAGAAATGTGCGAACAACAAATAGTGTTATTTGGTGCGAATTTCTATCATGCGCTGAGATTGGCCCAGAAAATGGATATGCATGAAGATGTATTAGTTATAATGAGCGGCTTGGTCGAACATACATATAAGACCCGCAATTTTTTTGAGGCTGAGCGATTATGCGTACATTTAGCTATAAAAGCGGAAGAATATGGGGATAATGAGAAGTTGGCTTTAGCTTTCAATCAAAGGGGGAATATCGCTAAGGGACAGCGGGATTTTGAGCCTGCTATTAACTGGTACAAGAAGTCCCTAGCCATCAAGCTAAAACAAGGTAACGAGCATGGTATGGCAATTATCTACAATAACTTGGGGTATCTTGCGCAGGAACAGCGGGATTTAGAGGGTGCTGAGGATTGGTATAAAAAGTCGTTGTCTATCTCACTAAAAATGGGTGACGAGTATCTGCAAGCCTCCATTTACCATAATCTGGGGGTTATCGCGCAGGAACAAAGGGATTTTGAGACCGCTATTAACTGGTATAAGAAGTCCCTAGACATCAAACTAAAGCTAGGAAACGAGCATGGTATTGCAGGTACCTACCATGATCTGGGGTATCTTGCACAGAAACAGCGGGATTTTAAGGGTGCTGAGAGTTGGTATAAAAAGTCGTTGCCTATCTTCCTAAAATTGGGTGACGAGGATATGGTAGCCTCTACCTACCATAATCTGGGGGTTATCGCGCAGGAACAGAGGGATTTTGAGACCGCTATTAACCGGTACAAGAAGTCTCTAGCAATCAAACTAAAGCAAGGCAACGAGCATGGTATTGCAGGTATCTACCATAATTTGGGGTATCTCACGCAGGAGCAGAGGGATTTTGAGGGCGCTAAGGGTTGGTATAAAAAATCGTTGCCTATTTTCCTAAAATTGGATGACAAGTATATGATAGCCTCCGCCTACCATAATCTGGGGATTATTGCGCTGGAACAGTGGGGTTTAGGTGCTACTAGTAACTGGTACAAGAAATCTCTAGCAATCAAACTAAAGCAAGGAGATGAGCATGATATTGAAGATAACTACCATGACCTGAGGTATCTCGTTCAGGAACAGTGGGATATAGAGGTCGCTATTAACTGGTACAAGAAATCCCTAGCAATCAGACTAAAGCAAGGAAACGATTATAGTATTGCAGGTGCCTACCATGACCAGGGGTATTTTGCTCAGGAACTAGGGGATTTTGAGAGTGCTGAGGATTGGTATAAAAAGTCGTTACCTATCTTCTTAAAATTAGGTGACGAGTTTATGGTAGCTGTCACCTACAATAACCTGGGGATTGTCGCTCAGGAGAGACGGTATTTCGAGACTGCTAAGGACTGGTACAAGAAGTCTCTTGACATAAAACTAAGGCAAGGCGACGAATATGGTGCAGCTCAAACCTGCTATAACCTGGGGATAGTCGCTGAGAAGCAGCGGGATTTCAAAGCTGCTAATGACTGGTGCACAAAGTCATTGACTATCTTCCTAGAATTGGGCGATGAGTATATGGCAGCATTAACATATATACTAATGGGTCTGATTGCAGGAAAGCGATGGAAATTTCGTGCTGCCAATAGTTTGTTTAGTAAGGCTCATGCAATCTTTGAGCGATACAAAGATGAATACCATTTGGAGATTATCAGAAGAAATATTGAATGGGTAAGCCAGAAAAACCCTCTAATGAAGTTGCTCATATTTCCTTCAGTCCTTACACTAATAGTACTCTTTCTTATTTCGGGTTTCGACTCCAACTCATGGCGTCCGAGTTGGAATACCGTGTTAGTGGTGTCTTTTGCTTATGGAGTTTATAAAAGCAAAGGGGCTGTCGCAAAACGCGGATTGACCAAAAGTCAATCCCAACATATTGTGTATCATTATTTCGAAAACCATAATACGTAGGAGAGGCCTTTGACCGTCCGTATATTTACAGAAGCCCCTTGAGAATTGAGTATGATGGAATTATTCCAAAAACATATTGAGCAGAAACCAATATAGCCATCGTAGTTATATAATGGAAAAAACGGGGGGGTATCATGTTATTGCAAATCAGGCATATCGGCATGTCAAAGGATGTTAAGCAGCTGTTTGTGGTCATGCGTGATAGCAAGCAAATAAAAAAGCCTGTTCCAATAACATCGCCATGGGAGATAATGATAGGAACTCAAACTCTCCAACAAGGTTTGCGGTGGTATTTGGAGAAGTATCTGGAGCTTCCTATTGATAATTTCCGCACCCAGGCTGAGACAATACAGGCAGCGCTATCTCAATGGAAGCAGGATTGCCTTGGGGCCTTATTTGCCGAATGGAAGGCTCAGGGTTGGTATCACGACGCGCGAAAGGTAAAATTTACCAATTTGCGAATTCAAGTGGTCAGCAATGATGCAACGGTGTTGTCATGGCCCTGGGAAGTGCTGGAGAATTGGGATGATGACTTGCCGGGCCGGCAATGTCAAATCGAACGCTGTATAGAGGATATTGGAGATGTCAGCCCCCTGCCGGAAAGGCTGACTGCAGAACAGCTGAATATACTGTACATTATTGCAAGACCATATGGGAACCGTGATGTAGGTTTCCAAACATTAGCGCGCCCTTTAATAGACTTTACCAACAAAGGCGGCTGGCCGGTACATATTGATGTTTTACGTCCACCCACATTTGATCAATTATGTGCTACACTGGAAGAAAACCCTGGTTTTTACCATATAGTTCATTTTGATGGCCATGGCGGTTATATGGATTCCAGAGGTAATCGGGCTAAAGATATTGTACCATCAGGCAAGCTGATCTTCGAAAAAGATGATAGCAGCCATAGCGCCCATGAAATACCTGGATCCATGCTGGCTGAACTGCTACGAGAACATAATGTCCCAGTTATAGTCCTTAATGCCTGCCAATCGGCAATGCACGCAACAGATCCCTTCGCCTCGGTAGCAGTCAGCTTATTGAATACTGGCATCCGCAGAGTGGTTGCTATGAGCTATAATTTGTGGGTAAGCGGGGCCAAAGTATTTATACCTGCCTTTTACCTGAAACTTTTCCAAAAAGGTAATCTTGCAGAAGCAATACAAGCCGGGCGGAGGGAAATGTTCAATAACCAAATGAGAGACACTTTCTTTGGGCAAGTCCCCTTTCACGATTGGATGGTACCGGTACTGTACCAGCAGAGCGCGGAAGATGTCTTGCCTAAGCTCGAAGCAGGCGAAAAGCATAAGAGCACATTACCTACCGAAGCACAGTATCTTGGAGATTACGGCTTCATTGGACGGGATAGAGCTATCAAAAACCTGGAGCGGGCAACCATCTTGGAGCCCGCTGGGATCCTAATCCATGGCATGGCAGGAGAGGGCAAAACCACCCTGGCCAAAGGCTTTCTGCACTGGCTGGAAGCCACCCACGGTTTAGGTAATGGTGTCTTTTGGTTCAGTTTTGAGGACATACACAGCGCAGAATATATCATAAATACTCTAGCTGAAACTTTATTGGGAACCCAGGCAATGGCTCTGCCGGCAGAGCAAAAACTGACTACCTTGACCAAGGCATTAAGGGAAAACCGTTCCTTTATTGTCTGGGATAACTTCGAGTCAGCTTCCGGCATTCCAGGTACTGAAGTGTATCCGTTGTTACCAGAAGAAGACCGAGTGCTGCTGAAAGAATTTCTTTATGGTCTACATGGCGGCCAAAGCAAAGTTCTCATTACCAGCCGCTCTCCGGCAGGCTGGCTGACCTCACAAGAATGCTGTCGTTTGCCGTTAGAGGGGTTGAAAGGTGAGGAGCTTTGGCAATATTGCAATGCGGTGGTTGCCGATTTAGGTTTATCCATCGATCGTGAGAGCGAAATCTACAAGAAATTGATGGACAAGCTGGAGGGCAACCCGCTGGCAGTGCGTGTTATTCTGCTACAACTGAGAGAAAAACCGATGGAGGCGCTTTTGGCTGAACTGGAGGAAGATTTTCACAGTCTTGAAAGTGATAAGGGAATGCAGCGTATCCAGGCAGCTCTGTCAGTGTTTGAACGAGGGCTGGATCGAACCTTTACACCAATACTACGACTGATCGGCCTACATGAACATTTCATGGACGTAAAACTTTTGGAGCAAATGCTCAAAGACGGAAAAGAAATCACTGTGCCGCTCAAGAACTGTATGACCGCTCTGGAAAGCGCTGGAATTTGCCACAATATCGGAAACGATATATATCAAATACACCCATCTATACGTGGATGCCTGACTCGGCTTCACCCTGCAGAGGAACACGAAGAGAAAACTTTTGTGGAAATAATTAGTGTTTTGGCGAGTGTATATGCTAAAAAGAAATTGCATGAGCAAAGAATAGTTTTTTCATTACATGGGGCGAATTTCCATCACGCGTTGCGACTGGCTTGGGCAAAGTACATGCCTGGATATTACTTAGAGTTAATACAGGCATTGGCTGCGTATGCCCTAAATACTCGTAATTTTATGGAAGCTGAACGACTAAACATACAATGCATTGAAATGACGAAAGAATACGGTGGCGGTTATCATACGGCAATTGTTTACTATCAACTAGGAGGAATAGCTAGAGAATTGTGGAATTTCGAGGTTGCTGAGGAGTGGTACAAGAAGTCATTGGCCATCAAATTGAAATTGGGTGATAAGAATGGAGCGGCTGAAATATGCTATTATCTAGGGGTCATCGCAGAAGAACAGTGGCATTTCGATGCTGCTGTGGGGTGGTATATGGAGGCATTGGTCATCAAATTGAAATTGGATGATGAATTTGGTGCGGCAACCATATTCTATAATCTGGGAGAAATCACAAAAGATTCGCGGTATCCCGTGTATTATGAGGGAGTTTCTGAGGATTGGTACAAGATGGTATTGGCCATCATACAGAAATTGAGCGATAAGTACATAGCGACAATTATTTGCAATAATCTGGGGCAAATTGTAAAAGAACAGCGATACTTCGAGGCTTCTGAGGAGCTTTACAAGAAGGCATTGATCACCAAACTGAAATTGGACGATGAGTATGGTACGGCAGTTCTATTCAAAAATCTGGGGGGAGTTGCAGGGAATAGGTGTGATTTCGTAGCTGCTGAAGATTGGTACAAGAAGGCACTGAAAATTGAACTAGAACAAGGCAACGAGTATGCTGCGGCTAGTACATTCAGTCTACTGGGAGATGCCGCGATAAAAAGGCGAGATTTTGAGACTGCTGAGGAGTGGTGCAAGAAGGCTCTAAATATCTACCTGAAATTTAATGATGAGTATAGTGCAGCATTAATCTACCTTTATCTGGGGAAGGTCGCACAATGGAAGCAGGATCCCGGTGGTGCTGCGGACTGGCTTGAGAAGTCTCTTGCCATTCATAACAAGGCATTAGGGGCTTTACCTACCCCATCATTTGGAAGTGTGCAGCGATGTTTGGAAGTGAAGTCAAGGGAAAAGTGGAGATTCTTCGCGGGTATATTTCCCGCAAAAAATACTACTTATGCTATTTCGGCAAAAATAGATTATAAGAGAGAGTCATTAGAGTTTTCACTTTCAAATCTTTTCGAGCTTGCAGCAGAATTTACCCTCACCAAAACGGAAGCGAAAATATACAGGATGCTTGTTAAAGGATTGAGCAACAGAAAAATAGCTGAGCAGCTTTTTATTGATGAACGTGTAGTTAAAAAAATTATTACATATATTTGCAAAAAAATGGATATTAGAAACAGAGCTCAATTTGTAGATGATTTGGCAGGATTTGATATAGGCTTTATAGACTATCCCTTTGACGAATTTGAATTCGAAAGCCTTGATGATTTAGCTGAGGAAGTATTCTCAAGAAAGCTGGTTCTTGACAACACTTTTGATTTAAGCCTTGATGAGACGTTCTCTGCAGTACTTTTGCGGCTTATTGATGCGACGGGTAATGAACGGGAGGTTTGTCGGCGTGCTAAAATAGACCGTCGACTGCTTACCAAGATAAGGTGTAATAGTGACTATATACCTACCAAGCGTATAGTACTTGCATTTGCCATCGCGCTTGAACTCAATATTGATCAAACCACTGATTTACTTAAAAGAGCTGGTTTTGTCCTGACGCCTAGTTACAAATTCGATGTGATTGTTGAGCATTTCATTAAAAGCCGAAAATATGACATTGACATGATTAACGAAGTGCTGCTCAGTTATAAACAGCCAATCTTTGGTATTTTGTCCGAAACCTCAGTGTTCAAGAGAGCTGGCTCTGACGACCTTGCTACTTTAAACCTTACTACTACAAACCATGATGAGTCGTTCTTTGCGGCATTTATGCACCTTTTTAATACAGAAGGTAAAAAAGACTTAGAGGTATTACGCCTTGCTAACATAGATCGTCGATTGTTTCGCAGAATACGGTATAATCCTGACTATGTTCCGAATAAATATACTGTGCTTGCATTTGCCATCGCGCTTAAGCTCAATATTGACCAAACCGCTGATTTACTAAATCGGGCAGGCTATGTAATGTCGTCTAGTCGCAAATTCGATGTAATTGTCGAACATTTCATCAATAATCGTAACTATGATATTAGTGAGATTAACAAAGTGCTATCCAGTTATGATCAACAACTATTGGGAGTGAGATAGTCGAGGGAGCTTATAGTTATATACAAAGAGGGATTTGTACTCACATAATTAAGGGGTAACTGCCCCGTCCGAGAGGTGATAGCTATGCCTTTTACCATTATCCGCGAAGATATAACAAAGCTCCACGTTGACGCCATCGTAAATGCTACAAATACATCACTCCAAATGTATAGTGGCGGCGTATGTGGCTCGATATTTCGTGCGGCGGGAGTGGACAGGCTCCAAAATGCTTGTGATAATCTTGCGCCTATAAAGACTGGAGAAGCGGTCATCACACAGGGGTTCAGCCTCCCGGCAAAGTACATAATCCATACAGCAGGGCCTGTATACAGTAACGGTCAACTTAACGAAGAAGCCTTGCTGCGTTCCTGTTATATAAACTCTCTTGAAATTGCTGTGAGCAATAATTGTGAGAGTATCGCGTTCCCACTGATTTCAGGCGGGAATTGTGGCTACCCTAAAACGGAGGCTTTACGCATTGCGACTTCAGCTATTCGTGATATTAATATTGAATATGACATTGATGTTTCTCTTGTGTTGTTTGATAAAAAGGAGCTTACAGTCAGTGAAGAAATACTTAGAGCGGTTAATAGTTACATTAACGAGCAGTATGTGAAAATACACAGCGTCTCAGAGCAAGCGAAAACACAACAAGATTTTCGACTTAGTTCAGATGGAAACTTTGATATTCTTACTCAAAGTGAACTATTAATATGTAGCTTACTTGCCAAGAACTTGAGCAATGAACAAATAGCAAAACTGCTTTATCTTGCTAGAGGTACGGTAAAAAACTATATTATATCCATCTACGAAAAAACAGGCATTAAAAACAGAGCCCAATTAGCAACCCGATCTGAGTTCCTAACACGCTCTGATCCTGGCATCTCTTCCGATATAGATCTTAGTAATTTGCACGGAACCCTTAACGAGCCATTCTCCACAACGCTTTTGCGGCTCATTGATGCGACAGGTAGAAAAGACTCAGAGATATGCCACCGTGCCAACATAGACCGCCGGTTGTTTTCAAAGATAAGGTGTAATGATGATTATGTGCCAAGTAAACCTACGGTGCTTGCATTTGCAGTTGCTCTAGAACTCAATCTTGAGCAAACAGCTGACTTGCTTGAGCGGGCAGGTTTTGCACTGTCGCACAGCCGTATATTTGATATGATTATTAAGTTTTTCATCACACGTCGTAAATATGACATTTTCGAGATTAACGAAGTATTATTTAGTTGTGACCAGCCACTATTGGGATATAGCCGGAAGGGCTATGAGTAATACGGAAATGGAGTGCCTGGAATTAGGGCTCATATTACACGAAAGTGATAATCATGGATCTTCATGGCACGCAATTACTCCTAAAAATATATTGACATGCTATAGCTAATAAATTGAAAAGGCCAGTAAAAACCATATGGGCTACATTTTTAGCGTCAGATAAC
>Ga0082212_10013247_pt1 | contig 10324 bp, 6 predicted proteins | sample TergutNt197P3_FD_71548 | JGI IMG/M metagenome (GOLD analysis project Ga0082212, IMG submission 71548) | Neocapritermes taracua P3 segment gut microbial communities from Petit-Saut dam, French Guiana - Nt197 P3 | ecosystem: Host-associated > Arthropoda: Insects > Digestive system > Gut ...
GTGAAAAGGCCCATGTCATCATGCCCTATCACCGTCTTTTGGACCAGGCCCGGGAAGGGTTGCGCGGCGAAGGCCGGATAGGCACCACCGGGCGGGGCATAGGCCCGGCCTATGAGGACAAGGCCGCCCGCATCGGCTTGCGCTTGGGCGATCTGCGCGACCTGGATTTTTTTCGCGGCCAGGCGGATCGAGCCCTGACGGAGAAGAACCATCTCTTAAGCGGGCTATACGGGCTCCCGCTTCTCGCCCTGGACGATCTGGCGGCCCGGGCCGAGGTCTGGAACCGGCGGCTTACGCCATATATAGGCGATACCTGGCGGGCTATCCAGGCGGCCCTGAGCCGGGGCGACAAGCTGCTCTTTGAAGGCGCCCAAGCCGTGCAGTTGGACCTGGACCACGGCAGTTATCCTTACGTCACCAGTTCCAACCCTCTGTCCGGCGCGGTGGCCGTGGGGGCCGGCCTGGCCCCGAAACTCATAGGCGGCGTCCTGGCCCTGGTCAAGGCCTATTCCACCCGGGTTGGAGCCGGCCCGTTCCCCACGGAACAGGACAACGACCTGGGCCTCAGGCTCCGGGAGAAAGGCGCCGAATTCGGCACCACCACCGGCCGGCCCCGTCGTTGCGGGTGGCTGGACGCGGTGGTGGTGCGGCATTCAGTGGCCCTCTGCGGGGCCGATCATCTGGCCGTCACCAAGCTTGATGTGTTGTCCGGGCTGCCGGAACTCAAAATCGCCACCCACTACCTTCTGGACGGGGAGAAAATAGATTTCTTTCCGGCCGATATCCGGGCCGCCGGGCTTTGCCGGCCGGTCTATGAAACTCTGCCCGGTTTTGAAGGCGACTTGAGCCGGGCCCGGAAGCTGGCCGACCTGCCGGCCGGGGCCAGAGGCTATCTTGACCGCTTGAGCGAATTGTGCGGCGCCCCCCCGGCCTTTGTTTCAGTCGGACCCGGACGCGAAGAAACGATCTCTCTCCACGATTATTTTTAACCATGCCGCCTGTTTCAGCCTCGTCCGAGCAGACCCGGCTCAAGGAGCTGGAAAGCAAGCTCGACATCTATAAAAGCACTCTGGCCGAGATTTACCGCCAATACGACCAGAAGCTGGAGGAACTGTCCCTGGTGCGGCGCCTGGGCGACGCCTTGCGTTCGACCCGGGAATTGGAGGCCCTGGCCCGCACCCTTCTGGAAAACGTGGCCCAGGAAGCGGCCATTGACCGCCTGACCCTGATGCTGACCGAGGAAGAGGCGGAACCGGACCGGACCAGGCTCTTGATCCGGGCGGCCTACTGGGCCGACCAGGAGGTCTTCACCTTTTTCGATCCGGCCCGGTCCGAGCCCTGGTCTTTGGATCTGCCCGGCGAAGGGGACCGGACCGGCGTTCCGGCCTCGCCCCTGACCATCCTGAGCGCCGCCCCGGAATACGACCCCCTGAACCGCCCCGGAGACCAGGCCCGGTCCCTGGTCTTTCTGCCCTTGAGGGTTCCTGATCGGCTTTTGGGACTCCTGGTCCTGTCGCGGCCCGAGAGCCGGCCTTTTACCGCCGATGATGAACGGGTGCTGGCCATCATGGGCGACCAGGCCGGTTCGGCCCTGGCCAACGTGCTGCTTTTTGATGACCTGACCCGGGTCAACCGCCGGCTGACGGAATCCGAGAGCCGGGCCCGGCAGATCTCCGGTTACCTTTCCCGCCTCCTGGAAACAGCCAACGACGCCATCTTCACTTTGGACCATCGGGGTCTCATCACCTACGCCAACCGCAAGTCGGCCCAGTGGGGCTGGTCCAAGGAGGCCCTGACCGGCCGGGAGTTCCGGAAATTTCTGGCCGAACCGGACAGCCTGCCCGGCTGGCGGGCCGGCGCCCCACCCCCGGCGGATCAGGTTTTCGAGGCCGTGCTGACGGATGCGGCCGGCCTGAAACGGGATGTACTTCTCTCCACCTCCCAAGTGGAGGGGCAGTCCGAGGTTGACGAGGAAAGCGGCCCGGCTGAAGCCTACACTTCCTGGATGGTGCTGGCCACGGACCTGACCGAACACCGGCAACTGGAACGTCAGTTGATCCATTCGGAAAAATTGGCTTCCATCGGCCTTTTGGCCGCCGGCGTGGCCCACGAGGTCGGCAACCCCCTGTCGGCCATCTCCGGCTACGCCCAGATCCTGGAGGCCGGGGCGGAATCGGAGCCCGAACGCCGGGAATACCTGGGGGCCATTCTCAACCAGACCGGCCGCATCCAGAAAATTCTGCGGGAACTCTTGGACTATTCCCGCCCCTCCAGCGGCTTGGCGGCCGAGTTGGACCTGGCCGAAATCCTCCCCCGGACCTTGGATATGATCCGGACGCAGAAGATTTTCCGCCAGGTCGAGGTCGTTCTGGACCTGGACCCGGACCACGGGCCCCACCTGGTGAGCCTGGACCCGGATCACCTGACCCAGATAACCGTCATCATCGCCCTGAACGCGACCCAGGCCATGGCTGGTCAGGGCCGCTTCGAGGTCGCCCTGGGCCGTCGGCCGGGCTGGGTGACCGTAAGCTTCATCGACACCGGCCCGGGCATCCCGCCGGACATAGTCGGCCGGCTGTTTGACCCCTTTTTCACCACCAAAAACCCCGGCGAAGGCACCGGCCTGGGGCTGTCCATCTGTCAGCGGCTGGTGGACGGCTGCCAGGGGCGCATCGAGGTCCGGAGCCGGCCCGGCCGGGGCGCCACCTTTATCGTCTGTTTGCCGGAGAGCCCGCCCGCGGGATCCAGCGGGGTAGAGAGCCGCCCATGACCCAGAGAATCCTGGTCGTCGATGATGAAGAGCATATCCGCAAGATCATGTCCATAATGCTCGGCAAGCACGGCTACCATTGCCGGACCGCCTCCTCCGGCGAAGAGGCCCTGGCCCTCATCGGCCGGGAGAGTTTCGACGCGGTCTTCACCGACATGAAAATGCCGGGCATGGACGGCCTGGAACTCCTGGCCCACCTCAAGGCCGACCACCCCGAGTTGGTGGTGGTGATGGTCACGGCCTTCGCTTCCGTGGATACGGCCATCTCGGCCATGAAGGCCGGGGCCTATGATTACGTGGCCAAACCCTTTAAGGAGGATGAACTCATCCTCATCCTGGAAAAGGCCCTGGAGCGCGGCCGTCTCCTGGATGAAAACCTTCGCCTGAAGAAGGAGATCAATGATCGCTTCGACCTTTCGGTCTTCCTAGGCCACAGCCAGGCCATGCGCAAGGTCTTCGACCTCATCGCCAAGGTGGCTGAAACCCGGGCCACGGTGCTCATCACCGGCGAAAGCGGCACCGGCAAGGAACTGGCCGCCCGCTCCCTACACCTCAACGGCCCCCGCCGGGAAAAGCCCTTCGTCCCGGTCAATTGCGGGGCCATCCCCCAGAGCCTCATGGAGAGCGAGTTCTTCGGCCACGTCAAGGGCGCCTTCACCGGGGCCGATCAGGCCAAGAAGGGGCTCATAGCCGAAGCCGACGGCGGCACCCTTTTTCTGGACGAAGTGGCCGATCTGCCCCTGGATATGCAGGTCAAGTTCCTTCGGACCCTCCAGGAGGAGGAAGTGCGGCGGGTGGGAGAGTTGTCGGCCAAGAAGGTCGACCTGAGGGTGGTGGCCGCCACCAACAAGAACCTGGCCGAGGAGGTCCAGGCCGGCCGCTTCCGGGAGGATCTCTACTACCGCCTGAATGTCATCAACCTCAGGATGCCGCCTTTAAGGGAGCGGCCCGAGGACATCCCCCTTTTGGCCGGCCTTTTTCTCAAGCAGGCGGTGGAAAAAAACGGTCTCGGGCCCAAGAAGATCACGCCCGCGGCCGTGCGTCTCCTGATGGACCAGAAATGGACCGGTAATGTCCGGGCCCTGCGCAACGTCATCGAGCAGAGCGCGGTCATGAGTGACGGCGAAACCATCACCGGCGAGGACTTCCCCTTTGCTCCGGCCAGACAGGCGGGGCCTTCGGAAACGGCCGGCTTCCACCTCAGCCTCCCTGAGGAGTGGCTGGACCTGAAAGCCGCGCTCCGGGAAGTCACCGAAGCCGCCGAGCGCCGGATGATCGCCCGGGCCCTTTCGGCTCACGGCGGCAACCGCACCCATGCGGCCGCGGCTCTGGGCCTGAGCCGCCGGGCTCTGATAACCAAGATCCAAGCCTATGGCCTTTAGGGCGCCAAGGCCCCTCAAGCCAGTTTTTTTGCGATCAGGAAAAAACCGTGTCCCCTAAAACCAAAGCCGTTTTGCTCATGGGTTTGGCCGTCTTCATCTGGGGCCTGTCCTATCCGTTCAGCCGGATGGCCCTCCAGGATCTCTCGCCCCCGGCTTTTTCCGGTCTGCGTTTCCTCTTCGGCGCTGTGTTCCTCCTACCGGTGGCCCTAAGGCAACGGCGGCGTCCGGCCCTCCTGGCCTATACCGGCAACCATTCGCCCCGGCTCTGGCTCTGGGCGGGACTCTTAGCCGGTTTTATTATCAGTTGGGGGTCCATTCTGCAGGCCTGCGGCTTGACCAAGCTGCTTGCCGGCCAAGTCTGTTTCATCACCTCCCTTTACAGTTCCCTGGTGCCGGTCCTGGCCCTGGTCATAGGTTTTGTGCCGCGCCCCAAGGTCATGGCGGGGCTGGGGGTCAGCCTGGTCGGGCTTTACTTTTTGACCGGCGCCCCCGCGGCCGGCTTGGGGCCGGCCGCCGGCCTGGTGATGGCGGCCAATTTCTTCTGGGCCGCCCATATAGTGGTTTCAGGCCACTTCATGGCCAAGGTCAATACCTGGCTCTTCACTTTTGGTCAAATCCTGGCCGCCGGCCTGTTGATGACCGGCGCGGCCGCCATCGTCGGCCTTATGCCCACCTGGGAGATTTTCGTGAAGACCTTGCCCTATACCATGTGGGGCATGCTCTCGGCCGGGGCGGCCTATCTCTGCCTGGCCATGGCCCAGAGAGACCTCTCGGCCACGGCGGTGGCCGTCCTCTCACCCCTGCAGTGCGTCATAGCCGCCCTGGCCGGCCTGGTTTTCTTAGGCGAAATAATGACCGGCCGCATGATCTTGGGTGCGGCCCTGATCATCCTTGGTTCTCTATTGGCCCAAACCGCCCGGGAGGCTGTCCGTCTGACCCCGGATCATAAGCACTTCCGGTTCTGGGATCGCTTGCGGCGGTTCTTGGGCGTTTTCTGCGCCGTCACCGTCCTGGCCCTCCTGGCCTGGGCCATTATCGCGGTATGATCGCATTCATACGCTACTCAAACAGCGGAGTGGACAAATACCTTTCGCCCGTGTCCGGGAGAATCACCACAATGGTTTTCCCATTGTTTTCCCCGCGCAAAGCCAGTTGAGTCGCTGCCCAGAGGGCCGCGCCGGAAGATATGCCCACCAAGAGCCCTTCCGTGCGCGCGGCCTCGCGCCCGGCCTGAAAGGCGTCCTCGTTTTTTACGGCGATGATTTCATCTAAAATCCTGGTATTCAGTATCTCCGGCACGAAGCCGGCGCCGAGGCCCTGAATCTTATGCGCCCCGGCCCGGCCCCCCGCTAGCACCGGCGAATCAAACGGTTCGACCGCGACGATTTTTAAACCGGGCTTCTTTGATTTTAAATACTCTCCCGCCCCGGTTATCGTCCCGCCGGTGCCGATTCCGGAAACAAAAACATCAATTTGGCCGCCCAGGACCTTCCATATTTCGGGGCCGGTGGTCTCTCTATGGATTTGGGGATTGACGGGATTGACGAACTGCCCGGGGCTGAAGGAACCCGGCGTAGCCTCGGCCAATTCCTCCGCCTTGGCCATAGCGCCTTTCATGCCTTTGGCGCCCTCGGTCAGCACCACTTCCGCGCCATAGGCGGCCAGGAGTTTGCGGCGTTCAATACTCATAGTTTCCGGCATGGTGAGTATGAGGCGATACCCGCGCGCCGCGGCCACCGAGGCCAGCCCTACGCCCGTGTTGCCGCTGGTCGGTTCGATAATGACGGAATCGGGTGTTAGCTTCCCGCTTTTTTCCGCCTCGTCAATCATGGCCAGGGCGATGCGGTCTTTGATGCTGCCGGCCGGGTTAAAATATTCCAGCTTGCCGACTATGGCCGCCTTCAAATTATATTTCCCTGCGTATCCGTTCAGGCGGAGCAGAGGGGTCTGGCCGATAAGCTCAGTTAAGCTGTTGGCGATAATCGACATTTTTTCAGTTTATGGGCTTACGCAGGATGAACTCTACCGCCGCATTACAGAAAGGGCGAAATTCCGGCTGGGCGGCGGCCCTATGTTCGGGCCGGAGGGTGAGGGTTTTCAACGTATCAACTAAGACGCGTCTAGGCTATGAGATTTAAGCTGCTTCTCTATACGCTGGCGCAGCATGGTTATATCAAGGGGTTTGCGTATGAAGTCGGACGCTCCGCGCGCCATCATTTCCTCTTCCATCCGTTCGTTTGTAACGCCTGTCAGGAAGATGACGGGTATTTTACTGATCTTTTTACTTGTTCGAATACTCATCAACACCTCGTATCCCGTCATGGCCGGCATTTCGTAATCAAGCAATACCAAATCAACATCATTATCCGAAAGATATTGCAACCCCTCTTTGCCGGATAGAAACGTTCGTATTTCGTATGAACCTTTCAGCCAGGCTGTCAGCGTATCGCAGATGAACGGCGTGTCATCAATCGCCACGATTTTGGGCTTGCCCATAATTTTAATCTCCTTATAAAATATATTAACATAAGTATACCATTAGAAGGCTGATTACGCAATACCCGGAAAGCCGTTTGCGATTGAAATTCTGCAATTTTTTTAGGCTGTTATTGAATGAGCCGCGAGTTGAATATTTTATATTAATGTGCTACAATATAATCTAATACTTTTTTATTAAATGTTTTCTGGTATTGGAGATGGATTTCATGCGCAAACTCATCACGAACGACGAATCAAAATGTGTCGGCTGCAACCGCTGTATACGGGCCTGTCCCATAGATGGGGCCAACGATGTCCTTATGGTGGGCGGTCAAATCAACATTTCGGTTAATAATGAAAGATGCATCGCCTGCGGTTCGTGTATCTCCACCTGCCGGCACAAAGTAAGGGACTATGAGGACGATACGGAATCGTTCATAAACGATTTGAAAAGAGGGGCTCCCATTTCCATGATGGTCGCGCCCGCGAACCGCGTAAACGGCCAGGACGGTGGAAGATTGCTCACCTGGCTCAGGAATTTAGGCGTCCGTAAAATATACGACGTTTCACTCGGCGCGGACATTTGCACCTGGGGCCATATCCGTTTGATTCAGAGAGACAAACCAAAATCAGTTATCACGCAGCCTTGCCCGGCCATTGTGGATTTCATCCAACTGTATCAGCCTGATTTACTCAAATATCTCTCGCCTGTCCAAAGCCCGATGCTTTGCGCCGCCATTTACATGAAGAAATACGAAAACATCAGCGACAGTATCGCGGCGCTTTCCCCGTGCATCGCCAAAGCCCACGAATTCGAGGCCGCGGGCTATGTAAAATATAATGTGACGATCAAAAAATTGTTTGAGTATGTAGAAAGAAATAATATTCAGCTTCCGGCAAATCCTTCCGGGTTCGACCATGCGGATTCGGCGTTTGGGCGTCTGTATCCCATGCCGGGCGGGCTGAAGGAAAATATCGAATTTTATTTTGGCAAAAAGGTGCGCGTGGACCAGGCGGAAGGTCCGCAAATCGTCTATGACGCGCTCAGGGAATTTTCACATGAAAGCGAGGAGTGTCTTCCGGCTGTGTTCGACGTGCTGAACTGCCATGAGGGCTGTAATATCGGTACCGGCGTGGAGCACAATAAAAGCAGGTTCCAGACTGGCATGATTATGGAGGAAAATCGGAAGACCGTGTTAGGCCATTACGACTCTAAACATTACGAAAAGCTCTTGCGGGAATACGACCGCAAACTGAGACTGGACGATTTTATCAGGAAATATACCTCCAAAGCCGCGAAACATAAACCCGTCACGGATGAACAGATAGAACAGGCCTATACGGCCCTTAATAAAAAGACCCCGACCCAAAAGATATTTGACTGCGGGGCGTGCGGCTGTGATTCCTGCTATGATATGGCGAGAAGAATCGTCCTGGGCCTGAGCATTCCAAGCAACTGCATCCAAAAGCTGCGCGATGAAATCGTCGAGGAAAAGGGCATCATTTTAAAAATAGCCGAATCAAACATGAGAAGCATAGATCACCTGACGAACGACATTGCCGATATTAAAAATAAATCTAATAATATAAACGAACTGATCATAGTCCTCAATGAAATAATTACAAAATACAACAACATATCGGCGGACATCAATTCGATCGCGTCATATATCAATATTATTTCATTAAACGCGGCGGTTGAAGCGGCCCGGGCGGGCGAAGCCGGAAAAACATTTGCCGTGGTTGCGGATGAAATTCGAAATCTGGCCAACAAATCCAAGAATACCGTTTCCGAATCGGAAGTTCTTTCGCAGAAATCGGTTGATTCGATTTCTTCCATAACCAGCATGATTAGCGATATCATCGGTAATATCGATAAAGCTTACATAAGTATTTCGATCATTGATCAAAGTTTGAATAATTCGTTAGTGAATTTTGGGGATCAGATCAATCGGAAATCGTAAACTCCGTGTTCTGGAAAACAACCGACAGACGTTTATGCAAGGCCCGGAGATTTTCCAGAAGAATCGGGTAGTGACTTAGGCAATAATCCGCCTCTTCCTTCTTAGCGGCTAATTCCAGTTCCAACGCCGCTTCGGACAGCTTCGTCGCGCCGACGGTGGAAAGCATGGACTTCATCGCATGAACCGATGTCGCAAACCCTTTTATGTCTTGGCCCTCCAAAAGAGCGGACATATTGTCGCATTCCCGCATAAGGTTATTGTAAAATAACTCCACCGTAATTTGGTACATATCCACCGCGCCATCCACGTGGCTCAAGCCCAGGTCTTTATCTATTTCTTTTACGCTTTCAAGCGAATTCATAAATTCCTCCGAGCCGGTCTCCTCTGGATTGGCCGGCGCCTCTCCTGATTCCGTCTCGGGCTCGATCTTGCCCGACGGCAGCCACTCTTTCAGGATTTCATTCAATTCGTGAATATCGATGGGCTTTGAAAGAAACCCGTTAAACCCGTTGGCCAAAAACATTTCCTTCGCGCCGAACACAGCGTTGGCGGTCAGGGCGATAATTGTAAGGTTTTCATATTTACCGCCGAGCTTTCTTATAGCGCCGGTGGTTTCAACCCCATCCATTTCCGGCATCATATGATCCATAAATACGATGTCATAATCGCTCCGCGAAATCATTTCAAGCGCCTCTTTGCCGGATATCGCCGTTACGGGATCTATTTTTGACAGGTTGAGCAGCCCGCTCACCACCTTGAGGTTAAACATGTTGTCGTCAACCACTAAAACTTTGGCCTCCGGCGCGATTACAGACCTTACCTTCCGTTCCTTTTCATCATAACGGACCTTCCCCTCGTTACCGGCCACGATCGGGAGCATGATGGTGAAAACAGTCCCCTGTCCGTATTCGCTGTCAAAGGTTATATTGCCGCCCATCATTTCCACAAATGATTTGCTGATGGCCAGCCCCAGACCCGTCCCGACAACATTACGGTTTTTATGCGTGTCGACTTGGGCAAAGGCGTTGAACAACTTCCCCATATCCTCTTTTTTGATACCCATGCCGGTATCCTTGACTTCAAACAGCAACTGCTGATTTGCCTTAGTCACCTTCAGCCGGGCATAGCCTTTTTCGGTGAATTTGACGGCATTCCCGCAGATATTGGTCAGCACCTGCCGGAGCCTGATATTGTCGCCGAAGAGATACACCGGAAGATCCGGCCCGGTTTCAAACCGGAAATCGATATTCTTCTTTTCGGCCACGAATTTGAACATTGAGCTGAGATTATCCAAAAAAACTTGGAAATCGTAATGAACCGGGGAAAGCTCCAATTTCCCCGCTTCGATTTTAGACATATCCAATATGTCGTTGATAATGGCCAAAAGCGACTGGCCTGACACATGGATATCATGGACGTAATCCATTTGGCGCGCACTCAGCGGCTCGTGGAGTAAAAGCTCGGTCATGCCGAGGACGGCGTTCATGGGCGTCCGTATCTCATGGGACATGTTTGACAGGAATTCACTCTTGGCTATACTGGCATTTTGGGCTTCAGCTAAAGCCGCTTCTAATTTTTCAGCGGCCTCTTGAAGAAATGTTATATCATGCAAAACTTCGATAAATCCAGATGTGTCGCCTTTCAGGTCATTCAATATTTCGATGTCTACTTGGTAAGAACGCCCCTTTTGCTTAAAGTATGTGCGTTTCAAGCCGCGTTTCGCGCAGGCT
>Ga0082212_10013248_pt1 | contig 10323 bp, 7 predicted proteins | sample TergutNt197P3_FD_71548 | JGI IMG/M metagenome (GOLD analysis project Ga0082212, IMG submission 71548) | Neocapritermes taracua P3 segment gut microbial communities from Petit-Saut dam, French Guiana - Nt197 P3 | ecosystem: Host-associated > Arthropoda: Insects > Digestive system > Gut ...
GCTTTTTCCAACCGGCAGCAGCAGCCCGCACAGCTCCCAGAGGCAGGCTGATAGTTTGCAACCGGCCTTCTTCCTGCCAGATCAGCTCACTGCTGCCGCCGCCTACATCCAGTACTAAGTGGTCAGTGTTCTGTTTTTTTGTTGCCCCGAGATATGAGAGTAGGGCTTCTTCTTGGCTATTTAAAACTTCTATGATTAATCCGGTAGCATCTGCCGCCCGGGTCAAAAAATACTGGCAATTGCTTGCTTCCCGTACTGCGCTGGTTGCTGCCAAGCGGATTCGGGCAGGCTTATATAGCTCTAAATAAGATTTGATATCCTGAAGAGCTTGGATGGTTGCTTCGATATTCTCTTTCAGGAGAATACCCTTGCTCATGCCCTGGCCCAAGCGGGTGGTGGCATAAAAGCGCTTTATCGGGCGGATTTTTCCTGCCTCCCGGCCGGCGATGATCATCTGCACTGTATTTGAGCCTATATCTACTGCAGCCAAAAGTGAATTGTTTTCCCGATTCTCCAATATCCTGCTCCTTGTTTTCAAAAAGGCCTTTTGCAAAAGCAAAAGGCCCCGTTTTTTATCTTCCTTTTTTACCTTCCTTTTTTACCTTCCTGATGTCTTTTCAGGGCTACCAGTTTTTCGTTGCTGTCCTTCATGAATTTTGCCAGCTTATCTTCAAAAGTAGCCGGACTGGGCAGATTACGGTGAAGTGATTTAGCTTTGGCTTGCTTAAGTGAAAGGGCAATTTTGCCATTATCGTCAATGCTGATAACCTTGGCTTTGACCGGGTCTTTTTCCTTGAGAAAATCGTTGATATCTTTGACATAGATATCGGCAATTTCAGAAATGCGGATCAAACCGGTGACTCCCTGGCCCAAATCCACAAAAGCTCCAAATTTGGTAATTCCGGTAATTTTACCGTCAACTATTTGGCCAACGGTTATGTCCACTGCTTTTCCTCCCGGTAAAGTCCTTAGTCAAGCATAGTAGAGGGGTCTATATTTTTATCCAACTGCGGTGCCTTTACTTTGCTATCAAAAGGCTGAATAAGAGTTTCTCCCCGTTTGATCATCCCCAAGTTCCTGGCAATAGTTTCCAGGTAAGCGCTATCATTAAGCAATTCTTTTTCCTGAGCCAAATTATCAATACCGGTCTCCTTTTGAGCCAGTTGCTCCTCATAATGGTGCAACTGAGCCAAAGCATCCAGATAGCGCAGATACTGATGGCCGAAATTCAGCAAGATAAGAACAGCCAGCGCCGCAAAAACAAGGCTGCTCCATCCCCAACGCAAACTCAATCTCTTCTTTGTCTTCTCTGTCACTTCCATAATGCCTGCTCTCCCAGTAATTTAGTTTTTTGCACTAATAGTTTTCGCGAAACGAAAACCTACCTGCATTCTAACTTCTAGCTTCTAACTTCTATCTTCTAAATAATTATACCTGTTTTAAGCTGGTAAATCAAGAGGAAATTTTAAATTTTTATAAATAAATGTGGATTTAGGGGAAATATTCTTATCTAATCCTACTTTTTTTTGCGTTTGACCAGCTTACGGCCTATCCGTTTTAGCCAGCGCCAGAACTTCCAGGGGATTCGGATAATTTGCAGCAGGAGGTGTACTATAAAATCACATAATCTGGCCAGGAGGATAAAGGGCCAGATGATAATTTTTCCAACTGCCAGAAAAAAAGTAAAAAGCACCGGAGCCCGTTTCTTTATATTTCTCAGGTTCTGCTCTAAAGCAGCTAAAGACCGGCGAAGAAAGCGGGCACAATAAAAACGTCCTAGCCAAAAACCAAGGCCTTGGCCTACAAAAAACAAAAGCCGGATCTCTCCCGGCACATAATTAAGCCAAAGGACAAAAATCAAAGCAAAAGCCAAAAGCCACCATAAAAAATCTGTAAGCAATAAAAGACCTTTTCCCAAGCGGCAAAAGACTGTCCAGAAGCGATAAATTTCATATAAACAAGCCAGTAAAAACCCGCAAAAGAGGGAAGCCAGCAATTGGTAGAGTTGATTTATAATATTTTCCATGACTTATTTGAGAACGCGGCTCAGGAAGTTTTTATTTCTTGCTTTTTGCTCCTTACGGCCTCTTTTGAATTCCAAAGAATTGATTTGACCTTTTACCACGGCTTCTTCCTCTTCCAGATGCAGATGGCTGATATGCAGATCTTCTCCGCTGACAAGCAAATCTCCTAAATTGGTGCAAAAAAGAACGGAAAGATTATCAAAATTTTCCACGCTAGCCACCCCTGATAGCTCCAGGGTTTCTCTGTCCGTCAAGTGCAGCGCTTGTTTATGGCTTTGCTTTTCAGAGTTCTGTTTGTTTTCACTCATTGGCAAACCCTCCTTGTCTTTTGTATCACAATATGCCCAAAAGGAAAGGTTTAGAAGCAAAAACCAACTATTCTGATATTTTACATATTTTACCATTTTTCGTCAAAAATCTGCACTTAAGCCTAAAATTTCTGCATTTAAGCTAAAAATTTCCAAAAATAGTCTTTTTATGCGATAATAAAACTGATTAAATTATAATTCATCTATAAGTGAAGGACCCTTGGTTTCACTTAGGATACGGTACATGGTGGAGGCTTGATCTGCGCGGATATTGTCTGCCAGAAGCAATATCTCAAACTCGATTTGGCGGTTGCCATAGGAAAGACGCAGAATGTCGCTGACCTTCACCTCGCTACCGGCTTTGGCCGGACGGCCATTAAGAGTTACCCTGCCTGCTTCACAAACATCCTTGGCAACAGTACGCCTCTTAATGATCCGGGAAATTTTTAGAAATTTATCAATTCGCATATTTTTCTCCTTGAATTATAATAAAGATAAAGCAAACAAACAAAAAATTTCAGTTTTGTCTTGCATAATGGATATTATTGGTGTATAATTAGCAGAAGTCAGAGGCCAGAGGCCAGATAATAGAGGTAAAAACAAAATCTCATATTAGGGATAAAATTAGCCGGATTGTTTTTGTTTTGCTCTTTCGCTTGATTTTGCCTGGTTGTAGAATTCGTCCAGGCCGGCCAGGTCGAAATCCTGCCAATCCCGGCCTGTTTTTTGGACTTGCCGCTCCACCTCATCAAAACGGCGGATAAATTTTTTCACTGCCAGACGCAGTGTTTCCTCCGAATCCAAGTGCCAAAAGCGGCCCAAGTTCACAAGGGCAAAGAACACATCACCCAGTTCTTCCTGACGCTGTTCCTCGGCAGCAGCCTGCAATTCTTCAATTTCCTCGCTTAGTTTGGCCCAGGGACCCTTGATATCCGGCCAATCAAAACCGACCCGGCTTGCTTTTTCCTGTACTTTCTGAGCAAATATCAAGGCAGGTAAATTACTGTTAACTCGCATGATTTTGGGTTTTTCTTCTGATTTTTTCTCCTGAGACTTGATTTTTTCCCATTGGCTCAAAACCTCGGCTGAATCACTTGCCTTGCCCTCGCCAAATACATGCGGATGACGACGGATCATTTTTTGATTTAAACCCCGCAGGACATCTTCTATGGAAAAGCGGCCTTCTTCACCGGCAATTTGGGCATGAAAAACTACCTGCAGCAGCAGATCACCTAATTCGTCACAAAGCTGGCTGTCACTGTCATTATCAATAGCTTCAATTACTTCATAACTTTCTTCCAGCAAATAACGTTTCAAGCTCTGATGGTCTTGCTCCTTATCCCAAGGGCAGCCATCTTCTCCCCTAAGCTTAGTCATAATATCCAATAGTTTTTGCCACTCTTCATTCATAACTATCCAGTCCTTTCCTCTGCATTATTAGTGCCTTTGGGACGCAAAGTGTCAATAAAAAACAAGAATTTTGTTCAATAGTTTTCGCGAAGCGAAAAGTTACCCGCATTCTGATTTCTGAATACTGAATCCTGAATACTTGCGGTCGAAGACCGCCTTAGTATAGCATAATTTCTGTAAAATTGCAAAAAAATCTATTCGATTAAGTAGAAATTTTTACCAATCGGGAAAAATCGAGAAAAAACGACAATATTCGACTATTTTTTACCTAGATTACCAATTATTACCATTGTTACCAACAAAAATAAGTCTTATAATAATTACCAAGGGATTTTTTTCAAATTCAATTCAGAAAACTTTTTTGGGGATGGTTTTTGAGATTCTTGCCAATTTGTAACAAAGTTCAATCTTTTTCTCCTGCTCGGTGTTGTATTTTTGTTTATTTTGGTTTTTTCTCTTTCATTTTTTTCCTTGGCCCGTATAATCCTCCTGATTTGTAAAATAATAAGCATTAATAAGATATTTGAAAGTGTTGGTTTGGGTTCTAGTCTTTCTCGTCTGCGGCGGGTAATAGGACTTGCTTTGTTCCCAAGCCGGCATCTCAAATACTCAACAAAATAAATATATATATAGGCGGACTTTAAGGAGGCGACTTATGAAAGCTACAGGTATAGTAAGGCGGATAGACGATTTGGGCCGGGTGGTTATTCCGAAAGAAATAAGACGTAATTTGCGCATTCGGGAAGGAGACCCCCTGGAGATTTTCGTGGATCGTGATGGTGAGGTTATTTTGAAAAAGTATTCCCCCATCGGTGAATTAGGAGATTTCGCCCGGGAATATGCAGAATCCATCAACGAAAATATCGGCCAAATAGTCATCATAACAGACAGGGACAATATCATTGCCATCAGTGGCGGTCCCAAAAAAGAGTTTATGGGTAAAGCAATAGGACGTTTAGTAGAAAAAGCAATGGAAGAAAGAAAAACCATACTCAATGTTCACCATGGCCAAAACGGAGGCAGCAAAGAAGGAAACATTGTCTCCGATGACTCAGGTGAGGAGAGCTATCGTTTTATGGCGGAAATCATTGCTCCTATTATTTCCCAGGGGGATCCGATAGGTTCGGTTATTATCTGCGATAAAGAGGGTAGTTCGGAATTTGGCGTTTTGGAGAACAAAATCGCGGAGACCGCAGCCAGCTTTTTGGCACGGCAAATGGAACAATAAAGCAGAAGTCGGAAGACAGAAATCAGAAGACAGAAATCAGAAGACAGAAATCAGAAGACAGAACTTGTAGCTTTGCTTTGGCAAAGCACTATTAAAGTAAAGGTCTTTTTTAGCGGCGCTTGATCCAACAAAAATTCTTAATTTTTGTTGGTCTGATTTGTGCCAAAGATAGTACAAGCAAAAAGACGGGATTCTTATCCCGTCTTTTTTGGCGTTCTCTTTTCAGTTGTTTTTTATTGTCTTTTCTGGCCTGTAAATTACTATTTATACGCTGTTGAAAAAAATGGTAAATAATGGAAATTATAAGTTTTCGGGAAAAAGTAGACTTTTTGGCTAAAAACTGCTATAATGTTTGCCGATAGGCAAATTAAGAGAGGAATTGAAACAATATGGCTACAAAATATATTTTTGTTACCGGCGGAGTGACATCGTCTTTGGGTAAAGGCATTACTGCTGCATCTTTGGGACGTTTGCTGAAATGCCGGGGGTTGAAAGTTGTTAATCAAAAGCTGGATCCCTACATCAATGTCGATCCCGGTACTATGAGTCCTTATCAGCACGGAGAAGTTTTTGTTACTGATGACGGAGCGGAAACCGACCTGGATTTGGGTCACTATGAACGCTTTATTGATGAGCCTCTTTCCAGAGCCCATAGCGTTACTGCCGGCTCCATCTATTCCACTGTGATCGATAAAGAACGGCGGGGAGATTATCTGGGCGTCACAGTTCAGGTCATTCCACATATCACAAACCAGATTATGGATAACATTCTGGCTGCCGGAGAGGGCGGCGTGGATGTGGTGATTACTGAAATCGGCGGCACGGTAGGGGACATTGAGGGCTTGCCGTTTTTGGAATCAGTGCGGCAAATTCCCCGCCGGGTGGGCAGGGAGAATTGCCTTTATCTCCATGTGACTTTGGTGCCATATATTGATGTTGCAGGAGAGGCAAAAACCAAACCGACTCAGCATAGTGTCAAGGAGCTGAGAGCTATAGGAATTCAGCCGGATATTATCGTTTGCCGGGCGGACAGGCCCCTGGCTCAAAGCCTGCGGGATAAAATTGCTCTCTTTTGCAATATTGATAAAGAAGCGGTCATTTTCAATACCGATGCCAAAAGCATCTACGAGGTTCCTCTGCTTTTGGCCGGCGAAGGATTGGACGCTTTGGTTTGCAAAGGTTTGGGAATCACCGCCCCGGAGCCGGATTTGAGCCAATGGCGGGAAATCGTGGCCCGGCAAAACCTGCTTCATGACCAAGTGACCATTGCCTTGGTGGGTAAATATGTCAGATTGCATGACGCTTACTTAAGTGCAGCCGAGGCTTTGACCCATGCCGGTATTGCCAATGACACCAAAATAAATATCCGCTGGATCGATGCGGAGGAAACATGTGAAACCAATGCAGACAAATTATTAGCCGGCGTGGACGGGATCGTGGTGCCCGGCGGTTTTGGTGAACGGGGTACCAAAGGAAAAATTTGTGCCGTAAATTATGCCAGAATAAATAATATACCCTTCTTTGGTCAGGGCTTGGGGATGCAAATGGCGGTGGTCGAATATGCCCGCAATGTGATGGGCTTAAAGGATGCCCATAGCACGGAAATGGATCCCAAGACTCCTTATCCGGTAATAGATCTGATTTCCAGCCAGCGGCATATCGGAGGAACCATGCGCCTGGGACACTATCGCTGCCGGCTTTTGGAGGACAGCAAGAGCTATGCAGCTTATGGCACGGAAGAGGCTGACGAACGTCACCGGCACCGTTATGAGTTCAATGATAGTTTCCGGGATGCTTTTGCCAAAAGCGGTATGAAAATTGCCGGGATCAATCCTGAACAAAACCTGGTGGAAATCATAGAGCTGCCCGATCATCCCTGGTTCGTAGCCTGTCAATTCAACCCCGAATTCAAAAGCCGCCCAAATCGCTCCCATCCTTTGTTCCGGGAGTTTATAGCAGCAGCTAAAGAGGTAGCTATTAAAACGTGATTGACTTTAATCTAGTGTGAAGAGTGGAGTGTGAAGAGTGGAGTTGTTGAAGCTTTGCTCCGCAAAGCATTTTATTAAATTAATAGTTTTTGCGGAGCAAAAACATCCAAAACTCCACACTCCACTCTTCACACTCCACTCTTTTCTAAGTAAACACAAGAGGCTTTATTATGCGTAAAAAGCTCCAAAGATACATCGTGTTTGGATTAACAGGGCTATTGGTTTTGGCCATAGCCTTTTTTTCCGTTTATTTGCTGCTCAGAAGTGATGAAATCCCCTATGCCCTGGCCTTGGAAGCGGAATTTTTGCCTACCGGCGCTGATTTGACCGGAGTTGATTTATCTTCCGGTTTTCTCTTTGTTTTTCCGGGGAAAGTAAAGGCGGCGGCAGTGCGTCAGTATCTGACTGTTGAACCTAGACTTGAGCTGGGTTTTCATCAAGGCCGTAATAACCGGGAAGTGATAATATCTTTGACGGAGCCTTTAAAAGAAGATAAAATATATACTTTTCAGCTTTTGGCAGAAGGTAAGATCTTGCAGTGGGCTTTTGCCAGTAAAAAAGATTTTACGGCTCTCGGCTCTTTTCCGGCGGACAAAAGCACCGGCGTACCCTTGGATAGCACTATCAGCATTAGTTTCAGCCTTGGCAACAATCAGGGAGGAGATGAGTATTTCCAAATTGAGCCGCAGGTAGAGGGGTATTTCTCTTATGCCGGGGCGGTGGTAACATTTAACCCCCGGGATGAATTAACCCCCGCCACTATTTACACGGTAACAGCTAGGGAAGGCTGGCCTTTGGCCGATAGTGATCAGGTTTTGCCTCAGGAATATAGTTTTCAGTTTGAAACGACAGATAAGGAACCCACTTGGGAATTTGTTGATATTTTGACCTCTTTTCTTCCCGAAGAAGAGCCTTCATTAGCTTTAGACCTGCAGGAAAGCCGGCTCGCGGAGCAAAAGGCTCAGGTTCGATTGGAAAAATATTCTGATATAGAAGATATGGCTGAGGAATTGCATAAAGCAGCCCTTGAGCCTGAATGGACTGTCTATGCTTCCAGAAGGCAGAAGCCGGAGAACTGCTCTTTAGTGGCTTCTTATGAAATTGCTGTGGAGAATGAGGAAGGAAGACTTTGGAGCCTAGCTTTACCGGAGAGCCTTCCCAAGGGGTTTTATCTGCTCCGGGTCACTTTGGGCGGGGTGGAACGCTGGGTCCGGTTTCAGGTCAGTCCTATCAATGGTTATGTCTATTGCCAAAACGGCGGGGTTGAGATCTGGCTTCATGAAAGTCCCGGCGGTAAGCCTTTGTCTGATAATTATGAGGTATGGGACTCTCAAACGGGAATCATAAACAGCCATATTGGAGAGCTGGGCCATGGGAGCGTATTTGTAGAATATACAGGGACTGCAGCCTGGCTTATCCGGGCCGGAGGCCCTTTGGGGGAGTGGCTGGCCTATTTACCCCAAGATGAGTATAAACCGGATATTTGGCAATATCTTTATTTGGACCGCACTGCCTACGGTCATCAAAGTACGGTCAATTATTGGGGATTTTACCGGCCATCATTCCTGACCCTTGATGAGGAATCGTTATTAATATACAAGGAAGTTCCCCAGAGCGCCAACTTGATTTTACAAAACCGGACGGGCGACACCCTTTACCGGAGTGATGTTAGTATTAATGGCTCTACCTATAGCGGCAGTTTTGATTTGCCTAATTTACCCGCGGGTATTTATAACCTGTCCTTGTTTGTTGGAGACAAGCCGGTCAGCATAGCCCGGCTGCAAGTGGCTGATCCGCTGGAATATCAGGGTAAACTGAGCCTGGAGCCGGAGCAGCCGGCTGTTTTTGCGGGGGATAAACTGACACTCAGTTTTAAAGCCGAAGATCTGCTGGGATTACCTTTGGCCGGTCAACAGGTAAAATATACCATTTTTGCTGAAGAGTATACTGTAACCCTTGATGATCGGGGAGAAGCCGTCGTTGCTGTGCAAGTGCCTTTTTGGGGTAATACCGATATTAGTCAAGCCGATATTACCGCTTTTTTATCAGCCGAAACCGGTTTGGCCTTGAGGGCCGATTCTACGGTCACCGTGCTTAATAGCAGGATCATTCTCAAGAGTTCTTATCGGGTTTACCCGGAACCGGCTCTTTTTTGGTTGGAATTTTATTCCATTGACGCTGAAGCCCCTGATCATATCGGAGAGCCTTTGGCCGGGGAAACAGTTGCTTTGCAAATCTATGATCATACCAGCGAAGGTGAGGCAGTTCCTCTTGGTGAGGAAACGGATTTGACTACCGGTGAATCCGGCCTGACAGTTTTTGATTTCCCGGCCGGACCTTTAGATGAAGGGATTATCCGGCGGACAGCACGAATTGATTTCTCCGATACTGCAGGCCGTCAGTATCAAAAGGAAATATATCTGTATGGAACAGGGCCTGAATCAGGCATTTCTTTTGAGGTCAACGGTAATAGCGCCAATTATAGCGCAACACTGAAAAGCGCCAATCCCAACTCTTTGAGCTTGCCGGGGAGCTTTTTGTTCAAGAACCATGCCGTAAGAAAGCATGACCCCACTATAAACGGAGGATGGGAGCAGCCGGAATCTCAAAATGCTGATGTCTGGGGAATTTATTTCAATGGCAAACAGTATTGGCCAAGCCCCCGGCATACATTGGAATTAGCGCCTAACTTGCATCTGACCTGCAGCCAGGATAAAAAGGAGTACTCACCGCTCTCGCATGCCAGTCTCAAATTTACAGTATCTGATCAAGAAGGCCGGGGCCGGGAAGCCCGGATCCTGTTAAGCATTGCCGGCGCCGATCAGGCCAGAGATATTTCTTTACTTGAGGATCAGCTGCCGGATGAAGCCGGTTTTATTGACAGGGAGACTTTGTTTTTTTCGGAACTGAAAACAGATAAAGACGGCGTGGCTGCTTTGGAACTGGATTTGCCGGAAGAAAGCGGCCTCTGGCAGATGACAGTTTTGGCCCTTGATGAAAGTTTTAATATGGGGCAGCAAAACTCTTTCTATTGGGCTCAGGGGCAATTTATCCTGGAAATAGACTCTTCCGGAGAAGAAGAGGGCTCGGATCCTCATTTGGAACCTGAGGAAAACCCCCTGCTTTTGAACTTGTCCCAAAACCAGCCTTTAGAAAATGGTAAACCGGATTTCCCTGATAGTTCCTCTCTTTTATGGCTGGTTTTTTCCGGCCCGGAGCGTTGCCGTCTTCTCAGCAGCCTTTGGCAGGAAGCCGGGGCTTTGGGAAATAGCCTGGATCAACGCTTGGGAGCTGTAGTTGCCCGGCAGCTTTTAGCAGAAGCGGGGGATTGGGGGATCAGTCTCAGGCCGATAGAGGATTTCTCG
>Ga0082212_10013249_pt1 | contig 10323 bp, 8 predicted proteins | sample TergutNt197P3_FD_71548 | JGI IMG/M metagenome (GOLD analysis project Ga0082212, IMG submission 71548) | Neocapritermes taracua P3 segment gut microbial communities from Petit-Saut dam, French Guiana - Nt197 P3 | ecosystem: Host-associated > Arthropoda: Insects > Digestive system > Gut ...
AAAGCCGTCCCGGAAAGCGGATCCCGACGGGCGGCGCCACGCAGGGCGGCGAAGTCCTTGCTATGGCCGGACACGGCAGACAGGCCTCCCGAGGCGGTAAAAAGCATCGCCTTTACTGTCGCGTGGACAGCGATGTGAAAGCAGGCAGCCGCTATGCCGGCTGCCGTATTTATGCTGATGGCAACGCAGATGTAGCCAACCTGCACAATGGAAGCATAGCTGAGCATCCGCTTCACGTTCTTCTGCCCAATGGCTTTCCAGGAGCCGTAGACGATCCCCGCCCCGCCGAAAGCGAGCAGCGCCGCCCCGGCAAGCAGGCTTGGCCACAGGGAGAGCATTGTGCGCCATGCGCTCTTCGCCTTTTCCCCCTGCGCGGCGGTGGTCCACTCCAGCCGCTTTTTGCGCGTGACAAACCCCCGCCACAGCCCCCGTACGGCCGCGCATAAATTCGTCCACGCCTCCTGCGCCAGGGCCACCACCTGCAAGCTTCCGCGGATGAGGTCCCCCAGGGCCGCGGGCAGCCCGCCGGAATAGTACTCCCGGGAGAGCATCGCCAGCCCGCCCGAGCCCAGACATCTCAACGCGCTGATCAGCTGCCCCCCGCACACGCCCAGCACCCCCGCCAGCGTGAGTATCCAGGCGATCTCTTTCGGCACGAACAGCGAGGCCAGAATTGCCGCCATGCACCCCGGCGCGATCAGCGAGCGCCGCAGGTTGTCGAACAGCTGGTAGCGGCTCAATCCCGGCAGGCCGCGCTTTTTGCGCAGGAACAGCAGGTTCTGCCAGTCGCCGCGCACCCATCGCTCCTGCCGGGTGAAGTAGCTCCCCTGCCGCGCGGGGAACCCGTCCGCCACGTGCGCGTCCGCCAGGAAGCCCGTGCGCAAATACCCGCCCTCCAATATGTCGTGGCTGAGCACCTGCTCGCGCGGGAAGGGCCGCGCCCGCTCCAAGGCAGCGAAGGCCTCCGCGTCGATCAGCCCCTTGCCCGCGAAGATCCCGCAGCCGAACAAATCCTGGTAGCGCTCGCTCACCCGGTTGTCGTAGGGGCTGTTGCCGCCCTCCCCCGCCATGGCGTGCGCGAACGCGCTTTTACGCGCGCTTTCAAGGTCCAATTCCACGTGAGGAGCCAATATGCCGTAGCCCCGCACCACCCGCCCCAGCGCCAAATCGAACTGGGGCCGGTTGCAGGGGTGCAGCGCCGCGGACACCATCTCCGGCACGGTGTCCAGGGGCAGCTGGGTGTCTGCGTCCAGCGCCAGGATATATTTATAGTCGCGCAGATGCGCCGTATCCCCGCACAGCACCCTGAACGGCCCTGTCTCCCCGTCATGGATCGCGTTCACCAGGTCGCAGATCGCCCCGCGCTTGCGTTCGCGCCCCGCGTAATTGCCCATCGTCGGCGAGTACTGCCTGTGCCGCACCGCAAGAATAAAGCCCCCGCCATATTTTGCGCAGAGCTCTTCCGTCACGCGCCGCGCGGTAAGCAGGTCCGCCCCGTCCCCCGGCAATTCCGCTTCCTTGGCCCCCTTGAGGTCCGCCAGCATGCAGACGTCCACGTTCGGCCCGCCGTTGGAGCAGTGCAGCTCCTCCATCCGCCGCCCCAGATTGTCGCAGGGCAGCAGCGCGGACACCGCGATGAGTGTCCTTCCCTCCTCCGGGACCACGCCGTTCAGCTCCATGCGCGGCAGGGGCAGGGGCCGCACCCCCCGCAGGAACACGGCCTCCAGCAGCACCCGCCCCAGCGCCGTCAGCGGCAGGCACAGCAGCGGGAACAGCACCCACTCCCGCAGCGCGAGGGCAATCCCCCCGGCCAGCAGAACCGGCAGCACGCTCTCGCACGCCAGCAGGGCCGCGCCGCGCTTCGGGTGGTACGCCCGCTCCATCAGCGCCGCGCCTATGTGCCTCTCCCTCCCCGAGGCCCCCATGGCCCGGCTCAGCAGCGCATGCGCCCGCTCCTCCTCGCCCTGCGCGCCGCGACCGGCACGTTTCGTCAGGAGATACCGGTACACCGCCCGGCTGCCCTCCTCCATGCGCGGGTAGACTCCCGCCGGGTCGCGCCGCAGGCAGCGCTCCAGGGGGCTGACCCGCTCGAGCACCGCGGCGAAGTCCATGTCCGGCATAGCGCGCAGCCCCGTCACCGCTCCGCTGAGCAGCTTAATTTGTGCCGCCGAATCTTTTTCCCGAACGGAAAACAGAGCCTCCTCCACCAGAGCAAGCCGCAGTGCCAGCGGCGCGATCGCCACCCCCGCCGATTTGCATTTCGTGCCCAGCAGCGCCTGCGCGAGGGCCTCATCCCCCGGGAGGCCCTCGCGTGCGCATAATTCCCGGCAGGCGCGCAGGGCCTGGAAGAAATCCGCCGGGCGCGTTCTGGAGCGCCGCAGCTCGCGCAGGGCGGCTTTGCCCTCCCGCTCGATGAGGTAGTGGTTGTCCCGCAGCCACTCCAGATACACCGCGCCGTCCCTGCCCCGGCGAAAAGGCTCCCGCAGGGTGCCGTGGTACTGCCTGCGGAGCATGCGCAGCCCGCGCAGGGTCACTGCGCGGTATCGCCTGACAGAACGCATAGGCCATCCCCCTTATCTCAAGCTATTTTTTCCAAAAAAGAAAGAAATATCACAAAATCTCTTGTAATTCCCGGATTTTGCGTTTATACTAGAAGGGGGTGTAATTTATCATGCAGAAAACCAATAAAGCGCTGCGCCGCGTGATGACCTCACGCAACGTGCGGCGCAAAAGGCGCAGAAGGGCAAAGCGGCTCACGCTGTTTCTCTGCCTGCTGCTCGGGATCGGGCTGGCCATGGCTGGCGTGAACCTCTACATGGCCCGCGCGCAGGCCCCCCGCATCCTTTCGCCGGAGGAGGCCTCCCGGCTGGAGGGCGTGGACTGCATCCTCGTTTTGGGGGCAAAGGTGATGCCCGGCGGCACACCAAGCCACATGCTCGAGGACCGCTGCCGCCGCGCCGTGGCGCTCTATGAGGCCGGGGCCGCGCCCGCGCTGCTCATGAGCGGCGACCACGGGCAGTGGGAATACGACGAGGTCACCGCCATGAAGCAGTACGCCGTGGACCACGATGTGCCCTCCGGCGCCGTATTCATGGATCACGCGGGGTTTTCCACCTACGACAGCATGTACCGCGCCCGCGACGTCTTCCAAGCGCAGAAGATCATCGTCGTCACCCAGCGGTATCACCTGTTCCGCGCGCTCTACATCGCCCGCCGGCTGGGGCTCGAAGCCGCCGGCGTGGCCTGCGACTACCGCCCCTACGCCACCCAGGCGCGCAACAGCGCGCGGGAGTTTCTCGCCCGCTGCAAGGATTTCGCCAAGTGCGTCGCGCCCCCCAAGCCCCAATACCTCGGGCCGCCCATCCCGCTGCATCTCGACGGCGACGTGACCAACGATAGGGGCGTTGTGTTTGAGAAAAGAGAATAAGAAAATAATCCTTGCATTTTCGCGCCGGCTCTGATATAATACTACGGCACGTGGAGAGTTGTCCGAGTTGGTCGAAGGAGCACGACTGGAAATCGTGTGTACGCCTAAAACGTACCGAGGGTTCGAATCCCTTGCTCTCCGCCAAAAACCCACGTCAGGTTTGAAACAAAGCCTGACCCCGAAAACCCCGCTATTTGGCGGGGTTTTCGCCATTTTAGGCCCCGGCTCCCGGCCCCAAGAACCCGGCCCGGCCCTCGAAAGCCCTATCCAGCGCGGTTCTCCCCTCGCCCGGCTATGCGCCCAACCGCGCCGGGCGCAATCGTTCGCACACCCGTGCGCGAAACCCAGAGGAGGGAGACACAGAAAGCAAAAAACAAACCCGCGAAATCAGCCGCAGGCTTGAAAAGCTCATCAATGCACAAGGCGTTTCGCGATCTTGAGGAGGATTGTGATCGGGCTGATCGAAAAGGCCGTCCAGGAAAACGCCTCCACCGCGCTTGACCAGGGCGAGTACCAGCGGCGCTATGAGGGCCTGACCAGGCGCTACGAGGCCGCCAACGCCCGGCTGGCTGAATTGGAGGGCATACGGCTGGAGCGCAACGCGAAGCGGATGAACATTTCCCGGTTCCTTCAAACGCTGGTGAAATGCGGCGACGACCTCGTAACGGAGTTCGACGAGGAGCTATGGTATATCACAGTCGATTTCATCAAGGTATACGGCGACGGGCGGCTGGAGGTTACTTTCCGCGACGGCGGCGCGGTCACAATAGCACAGGAAATATGGAGCCCCCGCCCATAGGTTCGCTTCGAGCCTGTGGGCGATTTTTTTATACCCATTTTTCCGAGCATATCAAAATTATCAAGGAGGACGCAACCATGAACGCAACGGTACACTGGACTATTTTTGACGGCCTTGACGGATTCCCGAACATTATCGCTGAATTAAACTGGAGCGAGCAGAGCGGACGGAGCTATGAGGATGTCATAATGGCCCATGCCGCACAGAAATTGAGCGACAAGAGTTTCGGAATGACAATCAGCAGAATCGCATTAAGTTACAAGGGCAAGATCGGCGACACGCCTTACAGGGATTTCCTGGTCACTTACAAAGTGAAACGGCATCTGCAAGGATCGTCACTGTTAAAGGTGAGCCGGTTGGAATCGGGGCATCCCGACGACGCAAACGAGCAGCCGGTTACAAAAATCATTCGCGTATTTCACCACAGCAATGCGGGAGGGCCGGTTACGGCCACGCAGAAGGAGGAAAGGAAATTGAAAGCAGCAACCATTTTGGCGAAAATCGCGCAGAGGCAGGAGTGCAGCATTGACACCGCCTACCGGCTAACCGAGGCGCTGAAAGCCGAAAGGCTTTTGCACCGAAAATTGTTTGTTCGGTTCAAGCCGCTGCTTCGGAGCTTCGACGTGGTGGACTTTGACTACACCCAGGACAGCGACGTTGGCAACATCGGCTTTGCCCACAGTATCGCCGATATTACGGAACTGTTCGAGGTGCTGCCGGAGATCAACGCCGCGTATTCGGCGGAGCATGAGCAACCCGTGACGGCGCAGTTTATTTACACGCAATGCAACAGGCACCGCTGGTTTACCTGCGGCGACAACCGCCAGTATGACAGGCTCTTTGAGATGGTGAGCGAGAGGGCGGCGCTGGACGAGATCGCCGTCTATATCAGCCACCACAGCGACAACGTATCGCCGGACGCGGTATATGAGCTTTTGGAAACGGCGCTTGCGGGGGGTGATGAAGGTTGACACCGCAAGTGCAGTTCGTGGAAAAAGAGAGCTATATTTCGGATTACGGAATTTCAGGCACAGGGCGGTATACCCCGGTTTGCATGGTGAAAAACGGCAGGGAGTACCTTGTGCGGTACATCGTGGAGCCGCTGGGCGGCGACAGTCCGCAATGGCGGCAGTATGACCACCAGCGGGGCATTGACGAAACGGAACAGCTCAAAAAGCAGCTGATTGCAACCGGGGGGAAATACTGCAAGTTCTTCGGACGGGACGATAGCCCCTTTGACTTCTTGGCATGGGTGCAGGAAAACGATTACACGCTCGAAGCGTGGGGAGAATTATTTATTGAAAGCGGCAAGGACGATGCGGGTACAACCGACTTCCACGGCAATTTGGTCGAGTATTCGGCGGCGTTCAGTTATAGGATTTATGACCGGGCAACCGTGATCCGGCTCAAGAAGATCACGGCGGAAATAAAGCAGCATTATCATTGCAAAACGAGAAAGGAAGGTTCGGGCATGAAAGACCAATTCAACGGCTGGCTGCAAGGAAAAAAGGCACACGCCATTTTCACGAATGGTGTGGAGGGCGACGACAAGCAGTGCATGGAGGTTATGCGGGTTCCGGCGCGGGGCGGGCTGGCAGTGCTTTACTACAAGCACGAATATCGGGCGGACGCGCCGCCCCTCCATGCGGAATTCCAATACGGGGGCATTTACGACAAGCGCACCGGGGCGGTCTATGACCAGCAATATGCCCTCTGTATGCACGGTGTATACAGCGACCCCTCGGACGAGCACACCAAGAGCCATATGGCCGCCGCCGCGCAAGAGCGCATACGCGGGATTGTGGACGCCGCCCTCGATAACAACCGCGGCAATCTGCGTATCAAAACCATTGAGGACGTGACCGACAAAGACACCTTGGCCGCATACCGCGAATATGTCAAAGACACCGCCGCGAGCGCCGCCCGCAAGGCGTTCCTGTCGGACGACGGGCCAGAGGATTTGACCGTATGCTGCGACTACGAGGGCACCGATTTCCCCGACGCGGATATGCTGGATTGGATCGTTGACGCGGAGGGATATTGCCAGCACAAAGCGGCGGAATACCTTGACGCCGAACAGGAGCGGCTTTTTACCGAGTTTCTGAAAAACGACGCGCTGGCGGCGGAGCTTCAAAAAATCATGGACGATCCGAACCATGAGGCGTACATGGTCAAGGCGATTATCGCCGCCATACAAGGCCGCGACTGCCGGTCGGTGATGGTGACGGTCGAGATCGGCGGCAAGGAGCTCACTTTCTGCACCGCGACGGGCAGCTTACGCTGCGACCCGGAGGGCAGCTATTACAGCAGCTTGCAAATCGCCGCGCCCGACCGTGTGAGGTTCGAGGAAGCCTTTGGCAGGAGCGCAGAATACTACCCGGCGAATATAACGAAGATCACATACAGCAGGGCGGTCATTTATACGAGGGGGGCGCAGCAATGAGAATCAAAGAGGACATTTTGAGCATCCTGGCCGAATGCACGACCGCGGGGAATGTCTTATTCCTCCCCGACCGGCAGTTAGACCGCCCGACGTATGAGGCCGTCAACAAGTGCTTGGCGAACATCGGCGGGAAATGGAACCGCAGCGCCAAAGGCCACGTGTTCGACCATGACCCAGCGGAGGCGCTGGAAGCCCTCATATTCACCGGCGAAACGGAGGATATGAAAAAGACGTTTCAATTTTTCCCGACGCCGCGCCCGGTCGGTGAAATGATGTGCGATATGGCGGAGCTCACGGAGGACAGCAGAATTTTGGAGCCCTCATGCGGCAGGGGCGATTTACTGGACGTGATTCTCGAACGCTGCCCGCGCTGCCATCTATTCGGTATTGAGCTCAATCCCGAAATGGAGCGCTATTATGCCGACAAGCCGTATATGGTGGCAATCAGGGACTTTTTGGAGTACGACTGCGACGGGGCGTTTTGGGATCGTGTCATTATGAACCCGCCCTTTGCCAGGCAGCAGGATATAGACCATATTCGCAAGGCGTTTGACGTCCTGAAAAGCGGCGGGGTGCTGGTGTCGGTGATCAGCATCGCGCCGTTTTTCCGCACAAACAGGAAATCCGTCGAGTTCCGGGACTGGCTTTCCGGCGTCGGCGCGGAGGTCACGGACTTGTCGGAGGGGGCCTTCAAGGCCAGCGGCACGATGGTTCCGGCGAAAATCATTAAGATCACGAAGGGAGCGGCGGCATGATGAAAACCTACATCTTCAACCTCGAAACCACCAAGATCGAATTGCACTTTGAGAGATCGGAATATGACGCGCTGACGGACGCGCAAAAGGCGTTGTTAAAGCGCAATTTCCTGTGGAGCCGGACGGGGCAATGCTGGGTGAGCCGCTGCAAAGAGCCGAACCTGTACAGCCCCAAAGCCGCCGCCCGCGAGCTAGGGTTTACCGAGGAAGTCCGGCAGGGGGAGCGGTTGAGCTACGGGGAACAGGTGGAGCAGCGGACGGAACGGGCCGAAGATCGGGCCGACCGCTACGAGGGCTACGCCGCCAACGCGTCGGGCCGCGCCGGGCAGCTGCAAGCGCCTTTGACCAGTATGCACGGCGACATCGCTTTTTTCACCCAGCCGAATATCAACAGCGCCGCAGGGCGGGCCTTCACGAAGCAACGCGACCACCTGTTTGCCCGGTATGAAAGGGGCTTTGACGAATACCGCAAAAGCGAGTATTTTCTCAGCCGGGCGGCAACGGCACGGGAAACCGCCAGCGGCGGGGAATTCCAGGATAAGGGCTACCTCGACCGGCGCATCAAGGAATGCGAGAAGGCAATCCGTGACCGGCGGCAAGCCGTCGCCAGGTATGAGGCGATCCTGGACGCCCTCGATAGCGGGGAGAAAAAGACCAAACTTGATGGGACGCCCTGCACCGCCGAGGAGGTGATGGCCTGGATTGAGCAGGAATTGGAGCTCCTTGAGGTTGTGATGGATAAGCTGGGCTATTTGCAGAATTGCCTCGACGAATTGGGCGGGATCACCTTCAACCAGGGCAATATCCAGGTCGGCTATATCGTGAGTATCGGCAGGCGCGACAGGGTGGAGGTCATAGGGAAGGGCCCCAAAAATATCACGTACAAGATATTGACGGGCGGGGCGGCAGGCATGACGCTCACCGCCGCGTATGCTGAAATCACGGAGATTATACAGGCGGTCAAGCGCGGGATTGAAAAGCACCCGTTTGAGGTCGGAGAGCGGTTTTCCGTGCGGCGCGTTACATACGACGAGAATCCGCATTCCTTCAAGTCCAGCACGACGATGGTTGAATATGAGATCGTCAAGAGGGGCGACACCACGATCCGGCTACAGGAGGTCGGCACGGACAGCAAGCCGATCACGCGCAAGCCGCGCAAGTGCGGGAACGGCGAGTGGATGTTCAGCTTCGACAACCGGCTCGACAACACTTTTTATAAAGCGAAGGAGGCGGCAGAATGAGCGAGATTAAAAAGGTCAAGCCGGACGCGCTCCGGGAGATTATAGACACCCGCCAGCCGCTGGGCCTGTTCTACGCGCTGGAGGACGGCGCCTATACCGGCGTGGATAACCGCGACGGCCACGCATGGACGGAGGCGTTTCCCACCCTGCGCCGTTGCAAACGGTGGTTGTTGAATCCACACTTGACGGCAGACGGTGACGAGGAATAAGGAATGCAATGACGGCCTTTTGAGGGTGTACCCCTTTATCGCTTTTTCTCTTGACACGTCGCGCTGAATCAAGTATAATTTAATTGTAAAGCGAGGCTGTACCTGCATATCCTTAGTTGTCTTTTTAGACACGCGGAAAGTCTTGTATATCAAGACTTTCCGTTTTATTATAATTAGCGCCAGATAATAAGCACCAAAGGAGGCTCCCCATGCAGCCCGCCCGCATCACCATCTTCGCCGGGCACTACGGCAGCGGAAAAACCACTGTCGCGGTCAACTACGCCATATCCCTGGCCCGCGCAAATCCCCGCGTGGCCCTATGCGACATGGACATCGTCAACCCCTACTTCCGCACGGCTGACTGCGCGCGGACCCTCGCCGGGGCGGGGGTGGAGCTCATCAGCTCGCCCTGGGCCAACACCAACGTGGAGTTCTACCTGCCGCCCGAGCAGGCCCTGCGCGCCTTCGACGACGCCTCCCTCACCAGCGTGATCGATCTTGGCGGCGACGACTGCGGCGCGATGGCCCTGGGGCGCTACGCGGCGCGTATCCGGGGTAGGGGAGACGTGGCCCTGCTCATGGTGGTCAACGCCTGCCGCCCCCTCACGCGCGATGTGGACAGCCTGCTCGCGATCAAAACTGAGATCGAGGCCGCGGGGCATGTGTCCTTCACCGGCCTTGTGAACAACACCAATCTGGGCGCCGAGACCGACCCGGAGGTCATCGCCGCCAGTTTCCCCCTCCTGCGCGAGCTGCGCGGTGCTCTGGCCCTGCCCATCGTGATGACCGCCGTGCGGGAGGACATCCCCCTCGAGGTGCCGGAGGATATGGGGCCAAGGTTTGACGTAAAGTGCTGGGGGAACCGGTTCGGAGTGTAGATAGGAGGAGAATATGGACAAGCTTCCGGGCGAGGAACTCATTAAGGTGGGCATTGAAAAAGTCGGTGAGCCGCTGTATAAAGACGCCGTGCAGCCTGCTGCGCAGGCAGGTGGACATGCCTTGGGCACGCTGATGAACGTGTTCAACCTCCTGTTTGCGCCTTTGGAGCGTGCCAATATGCGCTCTCAGGCCAAAACCGAGCGTTTGCGCAGAGAACTGGAAAAAGGCTATGAGGAAATTCCAGAGAAGCAACGCGTAGAGCCACCATTGGAAGTAGTCGGACCAGCGTTAGAATCAATGAAGTATGTGGAAGATGAGAAACTACAAAAGATGTTCATTGAACTATTGTTAGCTTCGATGGATTCAGAGCGGCAGGGTAGATCACACCGAGCGTTTGTGAAAATTTTGGAGGAAATTAACTCACTAGAAGCAAAAATGGTGAGGGCTATTGCTGAAGAAGAGTTTGCTATATATGCACGCATTAAGACGACAGTTATTATTTATGATATTGAATTCTTGGTGCCTCTTCATCGAATGCACGAAATTAGTGGATTGACTGATTCTCTAGGA
>Ga0082212_10013250_pt1 | contig 10322 bp, 6 predicted proteins | sample TergutNt197P3_FD_71548 | JGI IMG/M metagenome (GOLD analysis project Ga0082212, IMG submission 71548) | Neocapritermes taracua P3 segment gut microbial communities from Petit-Saut dam, French Guiana - Nt197 P3 | ecosystem: Host-associated > Arthropoda: Insects > Digestive system > Gut ...
AGAAGCGATTACCGTATGAGCGCAAAGCGCGAAAAGGTAACCGCGACGCGGCAATCTAGTAAATAGAGCGCGCCAGCAAAGCTGGCGCGACAAATCACTGGATTGCTTTGGCGCATTCGCCGACGTTTCACGTCGGACTCATGCTTCTCGCAATGACGCTTGGGGATATGCGCTATTTATTCACAAAATGCACCTGGATTGCCGGCGATTTGCGGTCGCCCATCAGCGGGCGTATGACGTGCTTCACCGCCGCCCCGACGGATTCGCGCAGGTTTTCCATAGACTTTCTTTCCGCCTTGCCCATGCCGTCGATGGATTTTGTTATTTCGATTTGAATCTGGCGTTTGATAAGTCCCTTGCCGTCGTGTTCGAAAACACCGGCAGACGACACTTCGGGTACGCCTTTCAAAAATCCGCGCTTGTCAACGGGCAGGGTGACGAACACCGCGCCTTCGGTAGATAATTTCCGGCGGTTTTTCAAAACCGGGTCGTTGTCGCCCATGCGTTCGGTTTCGCCTTCCATTACTATGAAATCCGCATGGAACGTTTCGACGATTGCGGGCGCCTCGCCTTTTTGTAGCGCGACGATTTCGCCGTTGCGCGCAAGCATCATATGCTTTGCGCCGCCGCGTTCCATAGCCATTTTCGCGTTCAGCATGCACGTCATGTATTCGCCGTGCATGGGCAGTATGACCTGGGGATGAACGATATCGTAAAAGCGTTCGAATTCCGGCCGGCCGGCATGTCCGGACGCGTGGATTTTCGGAGTGTCGAATATGGTCTTGGTCATGATTCCCATTTTCGCCAGGCGGTTGTAAAGGAACGACACGTGCGCTTCGCGGCCCGGGATGACGATTGCGGAAAACACGACGGTGTCGGTCGGCATTAATTTCAGCTCTTTCACATGTCCGCGGCAAAGCCGGGTCAGCATGGCGTATTTTTCGCCCTGGTGTCCGGTCAGATATATGGCCTGCATGTGCGCGGGTAATTCTTTGATGTCGCGATGGAACGCCAAATCCGTTTTATCCAGATATCCGCATTCGATTCCGATTTCGCGAAATTCCGGCAATCCGACGTACGGCACGGGCCGCGGATTGCTGCGCTCTTTTATCGCGGGTTCGCGGCCGGCTTTGCGGGCGGCTTCGGCGAACATTTTCATTCGCGCGATAGAACGGCTGTACCCGGAAACCAGAACGCGGCCGGGCGCGTTCGCCATAACATCGGCCAGTGTCTCGCGGACCTCTATTTCTGTTACTTGCGGTTCCTGGCGCGAAACGGACGTTGATTCGCAAACGACAGCCAGTAAATCCGGGTCGGACCCGATTTCGCGCAAGCGTTGGTAATCCGACGGTTTTTCGATTGGAATTCCGTCGTTAAACGTCCAATCGCCGGTGTGCAGAATCTTTCCCGCGGGCGTTTTGATGACCAGCATCTGCGCCTCTGGAATCGAATGCGATATGTGGAAAGTTTCGATTCCGAACGGTCCGACTTTGAAATCCGCGCCGTTGTGGTCGAATGTTATTATGTCCGACGGCTTGTAATCTATTTCCATTCCGTTGAAAGTGCGCGTCATGAATTTTGTGATGAACCTGGTGCAATAAATGGGGCATTTGAATTTTTCCCATACGTATTTCATTGCGCCGACGTGGTCTTCGTGCCCGTGGGTCAATATAATTCCGACGACGTCTTTTTTGCGTTTTTCCAGATACGCGGTGTCGCAGTATTTAACATCGTCGCCGCCGACGTCGGAATCCAGGAATCCCATTCCGCAATCGACGATTAAATATTTGCCCTTGTATTTATAGACATACATATTCTGGCCGATATGTTCCAATCCGCCCAGCGCGAAAAAGTATATGGTGTCGTCGTCCGCGTGAGCCGTAAGCCGTGAGCCGTGAGCCGAATCCTGTCCGACTTTCGACTTTCTACCTTCTACCTTCGGCTTTTTCTCTTCGGTTTTCGGCTCGCGTTTTTCGGCTCTCGGCTTTCGGTTATCGGCTTTCGGGCGCGTCGCTTTTATAGCGACCGCTTTGTCGTCGAATTCATCGTAATCGTCTGCGAATTCGTCGTCGAATCGGTCGTCCAAGAACGCCAGGTTGGCGATTTGTCCGTCTTTAATTGTTCTATCTTTTACTTTTACCATTTTTTATCCTTTTTGTATGGTTAAACATGCACCCAAAGGCGGGAAATTCATTACCAATAAACATTCTGTGGGAATAGGGTTAATTTATTTGAAGTGAATCTCCGCCCCGGGCGGCACTTTTTTGATTATAGCAACTGTATGTAAAAAAGTCAAGCGGACAAAAGGCATAGGGCATAAGTCATAAGGCATAACAATATGATAACTGACAGAATAATTCCCACAAAAACAAAACTTAATATGCCTTATGCCCTATGACTTATGCCCTAGAACGGCCTTTATCCTACGCACTCCGGCGGCGCTGGATTCTTCTTTTTGAATTTTGAAAGCGCCCAATTCGGAAGTGTTTCCTACATGCGGGCCGCCGCAGATTTCCAAAGACACGTCGCCGATTTTATAAACTTTCACCATTTCGCCGTATTTGCTGTCGAATATGCCGATTGCGCCCGCACCGTGCGCGTCCGCCACCGCCATATCATTGCATTCGACGGGAATCGCGGCGGAAATGGCATCGTTGACCAGTCGTTCGACTTCGGCCAATTCCGCGGGTTCGACTTTGCGCTCGAAAGAGAAATCAAAGCGCAATCTTTCCGGCGTGATATTCGCGCCCTTTTGCGATACGGAATCGCCCAGCACGCGGCGCAAGGCCGCGCCCAATAAATGCGTCGCGGTATGCAGGCGCGTTGTTTCGACGGATTCGTCGGAAAGGCCGCCTTTGAAGACACCCGTGCTGCGCGACCGTTCTTTTTGTTCGCTCATGGCCGAATCGAATCCCGGGACATCGACGGACATGCCGCGTTCCGCCAAAATACTTTGCGTCAGGTCCAGCGGAAAGCCATAAGTATCGTAAAGTTTGAACGCAACATCGCCGGCCATGATTTTACCCGCAACATTTGGAATTTCTTTTTCCAATAGTTTCAGGCCGGATGTCAGCATGTCTTCGAATGCCTTTTCTTCCTTTTCAATTGTCGCAATGACGCGCGCGGATTCGCGCGCCAATTCCGGATACGCGCCCGCCATTTGTTCCACCAGCGCCGGATATAATTTCGAAAGCAGGGGCCCCGTATGTCCCAAGACTTGCCCGTGGCGCATCGCGCGCCGCAATATGCGGCGTATAACGTATCCGCGTTCTGTGTTCGACGGAACAACCCCGTCGGCGATTGCAAATCCAACGGCGCGCAAGTGGTCCGATATGATTTTGAACGACGGCACATTGTCCGCGGTCTGCCCGGCGCCGGTAACATCCGATACCGCGTTTTTTAATGCGACGAATAAATCGGTTTCATAATTATCGGTGACGCCTTGCAGCATTGCGGCCCATCTTTCCAGTCCGGCGCCCGTATCGACATTTTTATGGGGCAGGTTGGACAGCGACCCGTCGGCAAGTCGGTCGTATTGCATAAAAACATTATTCCATATTTCGACATATCGGCCGGCTTCGTCCGGCGCGCCGGGCAGACCGCCCGGAACGCTTTCCCCGAAATCCCAGAATATTTCCGTCGACGGTCCGCACGGTCCGGTATCGCCCATCGCCCACCAATTGTCTTTGTCCAATCGGATTGCGTCTTTGCCGGTTAATTTTTTCCAGATTTCCGTTGCTTCGTCGTCAGAGATGTGCGTGGTTACGATAAGGCGCGCGGGGTCCAATCCCAATTCGCGCGTCAATAAATTCCATGATAATTCAATCGCGCCGTCTTTGAAATAATCGCCGAACGACCAGTTGCCCAGCATTTCAAAGAAAGTATGATGATGGCCGTCGTATCCAACGTCTTCCAGGTCGTTATGCTTGCCGCCCGCGCGCAGGCATTTTTGCGAATCCGCGACGCGCATTGCCGGGGCGGGCGCGATTCCTTGCAAGATATTTTTGAAAGGCACCATTCCGGCGACGGTGAACATTACTGTCGGGTCGTCGGGAATCAGCGACGCCGACGGAACTATTTTATGTCCGTTCTTTTCCATATATTTCAAAAATAATTCGCGAATATTATTGTAATTCATATCACATCCTTGTGCGGGGATTATAAGTATCTTTTGTCCAATTTGCAAAACAAAAATAGTCCTTGCGCCAAATTGCCAATTTTTGATATAATGAACCTGTAACTATATGAGAGAATCATGAAAAAGACATTCAAACTGGTCGCATTTCTATGCATATTTCCGTTGATTTTGGGGGCGTCCGTCGCGCAAGAGCATACGTCGCGCATGGCCGTTACGCCGACCCGCGCCGCTGTGCGGCAACCGGCGGCGGCGGCCCAACAGGCGCCAAGCCGTTCTGCCGTCGCAAGGCAACCGGCCGCCGCGGCGCAACCGTCGCGCGCCGCGACGACGTCCGCCGCATCGCGTTCCGCCACGGTACCTGCGACCGCCGCAACATCGACATCGCGCAGCGCCGCTGTCCAACCGAACGCCGCCCGCGCGGGAACGGCGCCCGTCGCCGCGCGCGCCGGCGTCACGCCGACCTATAACGATATGTCCAGAATGGGCGACGGTTATTCGGAATGCTCTATGGCGTACAACACCTGCATGGATATATATTGCAGCCCGGAACTTGACACGCGTTTCGGACGCTGTGTGTGTTCCGACAAATTCCGCGACATTCAATCCACGCGCAATATGCTGGACACCGCTGTCGACCTGTTGCGCGATTTCGACGATAACATGCTGACCCGCGTCGGATTGACCGCCGCCGAAGCCACCGCGGTCGGCACCGCGACAGAGGGAGAAGCGGCCAGCGAACGCGTTCGCGATATTTCAAAGGCGACCAGCGCCCTGAACGACATTATGGATGTTCTGGCCGGCCGCCAGCCGTCGTCCGTTTCATCGTTCGGGGTCGGCAACAGCGCGGTGATTTCGACCGTCGGACTGTTTGACGTTTCGGATATATGGGCCGGTGGGGGCGACATCTGGGGAACGTCGTCGCGCGGCGGCGATACCAGCGGCGCCAATTTCGGCGAAAGGGAAGGCCGCGACCGGTATACAGAGGCAAACAGAATGTGTTCTAACGAAATCCGCACCCGCTGTCCGACGGACACCGCGATGTCTTTGGTTCGGTCGGCTTATTCGGTTTTGATAAACGAAAGCTGTATCGCGGCGGAACGCTCTACGGACGAAGCGCGCGCCAACGCCGATCTGATGCTGCGCACGGCCAACCGCGCGCTGGGCAATGCCCGACTGGAAGCGTACCATGACCGCAATTCCGCATCCGTCAACGAATGCATAGCAAAGGTCCGCACGGAAATGATGCATGATTCCGCATGCGGCAAAGATTGGGTGCGCTGTTTGGATATCGGTAACTCTTACCTGAATCCCGACGGGACTGTAAAGGTTTCGCCACAGCTGTTCAGACTGACCAGTACGATAACTCTGGGCGGTTCGAACGTTATTAATATGAACCAGCCGTTTGTAAACTTCTTGAACTCAAAACGCCCCAGTGCGGAAAATGTTCTGCGCAATTGCAGCGACGATTCGAATTATGTCTGGAATGCGTTCCTGCAACAGGCGTTGATGGAAATATCACAGCAGCAATTTGCGGTAATCGAAAAAGCCAAGGATTCATGTATTGAAACGATTGCGGATTGTTATGAAGACCAGGGCGACAGGTTAAGCCGTATCGACAAAAACAGAATGTCCGGTGCCCAGATGAGCCGCGTGTTATCCGGAATCTGCGTCGAAAAAGTATCCGCCTGTGCGGCGCTGCATTGCCCGGGCGCGGCGACAACCCAATGCCCAACGTGTACTTTCACCAATGGGAAAATTACTAACGAGACTACATGCGGATTGAGTGCGCTGTTCGCCTTTGTCAACGCGGTTAATGATGTCAGTGCCCAAGAAGCCTGTGTCGCGGCGGTGAACGCCAGAATAGAAAACTTTTGCGGCGAAGATTTGTCCGGTTGTACACATGATTGTACCGGGATCACAACCGGGGCCTGCCCCAAGAGATCGAATGCCGATGGGTTGATACGAGACCATATAAACAGCGCAATAGCCAGTTATTGCCCAAAGGATGATACAGAGCTCGTAACCCGTGTGCGAGAAATCCTGATGAACCAGTATTTCCCGGGCGAAATAGCGCATTCGCAAACTTGCTCTGTCTTTGGCGGAACATGGGCCGAGGATACCCAGTACTGTTCGCTGAACGACGCATGGTATGAGGCCAGATGCCAATTGCTGGGCGGCAACTGGGCCAGCGATGTGTGCACGATACAGTAATAACAGGGGCGGAATTTTCCGCCCTTTATCATACTCGTAGGGGCGTATTGCATACGCCCCAAATATTTTATTTACCCGGATGTCATCCGATGTTACAATCCACGCATGCCGTACGATAAAAACATCCACCACCGCAAAACAATTCGTTTAACGGAATATGATTATTCCGCGTGCGGTTTGTATTTCATAACAATTTGCACCCACGAAAAACAATGCATATTCGGCCATGTAAAAAACGGCGAAATGATATTGAATGAACACGGCCGTATAGCGCGCGACAAATGGTTTGAAACATCAACAATTCGTCCCGATATTGAATTGTTGGCGTTTATTGTTATGCCGAATCATATCCATGGAATCATTTGTATAAAAACAAACAATGGGGGCGTATGCAATACGCCCCTACAAAATTCGGAATTTGAAATCGATAATGCGGCAAAAATCATAACCCGTAGGGGCGTATTGCATACGCCCCAATTACGTTCGCCGTCAAATACCGTTGGGGCAATTATCCGCGGTTATAAATCATCCGTATCAAAACAAATCGGACGTTCCGTATTCCAACGCAATTACTATGAACATATTATTCGCAATGCGGACGATTACGACCAAATTCGGGGATATATCGCATGCAACCCGCAAACATGGGATTCTGATAAATTATATCAAAAACAGTTGGTTGAATTCAATAAATCGTAGTGGCACAACATTTTGCGCCCAAAATTATTCTTCCGGTGGTGGAATTAAACAATCTCTGAAACTGTTATTATCGGTATTATCCTTGCATTCTTCCATATCCGGAATTGAAAACGGGACTCCTTCGCCGCATCGGCCATCGAATTCACCTGTTATGGTACCGGCGAACAATGGCGCTTGATTTGCCGGACATTTTATGCAAAACCCGCCCCCACGTGCGTCGCTTGTTTCTTCGTCCCTGCCTATTCCGCCCCATACGCCGTATTCTATATCTTGGCACGTTTTGCTTTGCGGTGTATTACAACGACCGGGTTTGCAAATATAATAAGCCATGCCATCTGAATTAATCCTTCGGGTATGTTGCAACGAATCGTATGTATCTTTCCATTCATCATCAAGCCAACGAAGAATATTACATTCTTTGGTATAAGTTGATGTCGGTGCTGTAAACCCGGGAATGCCATCACACTGTGTCGGTGTTATACATGTGCCTTGTGTTGGGTGGATTATTTTTGCCGAATCTTTACATTCCCAATGCCAGCATTTGTAACCATCATTCCAATTTGTTTTAATCGTGTCATCAATAGGAAGAGGCGGAGCTTTGCCGGGCAAATGAGCAGAACTACACACGCTTACGCCGTTATCATAGTTAAAATGACAGCCGGTCAAATTCCAATACGATGTCTTTTTATCACGATGTGGAAAAGGTCCTGCCCTATGATGTTCACTGCAAGCAAATCCATTGTTTATTACTGCGGCGACAACAACAGTTACAACGATTACAATTTTCATTAAAAAATTAACAGTTTGTTTCATTATCATCACCCGGTTAATTCGCGATAAAGCATTGTTGAGTTTTGGTATCCCAGAATCCTTCCAACAGGTTTTTGCAGATTTCTTTATACCATTCGATTGACAGGTCGCATCTGTCGGCGCTGGTATTCCATTTTGCGTATCCTTTGGAACCGGCGGTCATGTCTGCGGTTTCGCATTCTATCTTTGGCGTGTTTTTGATACAGAATCCCCAATCGGATGTCGGCATTCCGCCAAATCCGGAATGCGGCGGATTGCGTCCGCCAAATATGCGCTGTTGCCACGGGCCATAGAAATCGACGTCGGCTTCCAGCGTTTGGTCCGGCCCGCGCCAAGCACCATCGGTTTCGGCGCAGATTTCCATCAGCGGTCCGACCATCCCTACGGTGATTTCGCGCAACAATCCGCCGATAACGGAACTGTCATTAAACAATCCCGACGCCGTAGTGATTTGGGTTGTGGCAATCCCCCACGGTATCCTACCATTTGAATCTGCGCAGAAATCTTTTGCGAAGGAATCCAACAGTCCCTTGATATGAGAGATAGACCAGCTGCGGCAACCGTACGGGAATCCAAAACCTGTTGAGTCTTTGCAAAGTTCCTGGACGTGGTTTTCAAGACCTGTGCGACACCCTTCTGCAATTTTCACATCATCGACAGCGTCTACGAATCTGAGCAATGCAGCCATACCGCAGCTGTCTGGGTTGGATATTTTACCTTTTGCATCGACATTGCATTGTTCGCCCGGTCCGGCCCAGAGAGCCGCGCATGCCATGACTTCATCCCTGCACATGTGTTGCGCGGTCATGGCGCCCAGCGCGAGCGTAGCCTGGGCTGTTGTTGTGTCCATATCTGCGAAAGCACCGGATTGTCTGTCGTAGCATTTGGCGATAGTTGAAACGCAAGAGTTTTTGACATCTTCTATAATAGAATCCTGCGCTTGCGCGATTTGAATTAAACCGCGGCGCAAGAATGCGTCCCACACGTAATCCGCGTTGTCGGTACAGCTGCGCAGCGATGCCTCTGCATGAATTTTTTTGCCGTTTATAACGGCGGCAAAATCCGGATTGCCGCGGACGATATCCGTCGCGTTAATATTCATCAGGTCGGCCAACTTGAAAAACTGGGGCGATAATATAGGGTCGCCCGTTGTGCCGTCGATATAACGGCCGGTCGGGTCAAGGCATTCTATCCAGTCTTCGCCGCATGCGTTCGGTTGCAATATGTCCGCACTGACCTTTGCAATACATTCGTTGACGGACGCGGAATTACGATTTTGATATTCGTCCAAACGCGCGGTCCATAACAGTCTTTGCGCATCGCGCACCTTGCCGTCCAGTGCAAAGCGTTTGTCATCCGTGCGCCGTTCGGCGGCGTTGCAATCCTGTTGAATCATCATGGAATAGCTGGCCCGCGCCATTTGCATGGCGGCATCCGTTTCGCACGCGGTTCGGACCAGCGCCCCGCATTGGCCGCTGATTTCGTTATACAGCGCGTTGCCCTCTAAATCTGCAACGGACGGTCCGCGACTGTTATCGGATATCCGCCAACGGTCTATGGTATCGGGGGCATCCCAACTGTTCGCCTGGCGCAGCATGGATGTAATCGCCGTATCGTTTATCGGACTTGCCGCCGGCATGCCGCCCGAAACATCGGTTGGAATACTGCGGGAAAAATTGCGAATCCTGTCAAGAGTAGACGCCGCCTTGGTGGTGTCGGCCGTGTTCGCGTCTTCGCCTTCGGTCGCGCTGCGCATCGCGGTCACTTCGCGGGCAGTCATGCCGACGACGTCCAGACTGCTGTCGGCGAAGTCTTGCAGCATCGATATGGCGGTTTCCAGCATGCTGTCCGTCGATTGAATTTCGCGGAATTTATCGGAACATATACAGCGGCGGAATTGGTCGCTTTTGACCGCGCAGAACTGGTCCATGCACGCGCTGTATGCGTCGCGACAAGATGTGTATCCGGCGTCCAGTTTCGACAGGTCGTTGAATACGGGCGTTGTTGCCGCACGAACGGCGGCGGGGGCCTGGGCAGGGGTCGTTCCGGAACGTGCCGCGGGTGTCGCGGCATCTGTCCCACGCGGTGCGGTCGCGCTGCGCGCCGGGGCCATCACAGGCGCGACAGTTGTCTGGCGGACGGCGGAACGTGCCGATACCGCGGGCGCGGCGGCGCGGGTTTGTTGCTGTGCGGCGGGCACCTGGGCACGCTGCCCGGACGCCGGTGTGGCCCGATTTACCTGGGCCGGCGCTACATTGCCGCGTGGTGCAGTCTGTGCGTTCACAACCAGCGGAAATGCGCATAAAATAGTCAAAAATGCGATTGATTTTCTCATCTCCCTATATTCTATCAAAATTCAGTCATATAGCGCAAGAGGATTATTGTGGGGGCGTATTGCATGCGCCCCGGGGCGGGCGCAGCACGCCCCTACATAAATTCGGGTATTTTTCGCGGCAAAAATTTG
>Ga0082212_10013251_pt1 | contig 10322 bp, 8 predicted proteins | sample TergutNt197P3_FD_71548 | JGI IMG/M metagenome (GOLD analysis project Ga0082212, IMG submission 71548) | Neocapritermes taracua P3 segment gut microbial communities from Petit-Saut dam, French Guiana - Nt197 P3 | ecosystem: Host-associated > Arthropoda: Insects > Digestive system > Gut ...
TGCTGCACAAGATTCCCGTCACGCCCGGGGAGGTCTATCTCATCCGGGGCGGCTGCCCCCACGCCATCGGCTCGGGGGTGTTGCTGCTTGAAATCCAGGAGCCCACCGACTACACCATCAGCCTGGAGACCCACGACACTCAGGGCAACCCGGTGCCCGAGCGCTTCATCCACCAGGGCATCGGCTTCGAGAGGATGTTCGAGTGCTTCCACTACAACGCGCAAACGCCTGAAGAGCTTTTCCAAAGCGCCCGCATGGAGCCCAAGGCCCTCTCCCCCGGCTACGAAGAGCTCATTTCCTACGACGACACCCCCTGCTTCTGCCTGCGCCGCATGAACGTGACCGGAACACGTACCCAGTCCGCCGGCGACCTGCCCTACACCCTGGCCGTCACCCGCGGCGAGGGCACAGTCAACGGCATTGCCGTGCGCCAGGGCGACTGCCTGTTCGTCTCCGCCGGCCAGGAGGCCTACGAAATTGCGGGCGAGATGGAACTGCTGCAATGCCTGCCCCCGAGAGGATAACCCCATGATAACCCCCCTATCCAAATCAGACCTCCCCGCCTGCCTCAACCTTTTTCACCGCGGCTACGAGACCGTCGCCGCCGAGTTCGGCCTCACCGAGGAAAACTGCCCCGACAGGGGAAGGGCAAGCCTGCCCATGGAAAAACTGCGCGCGGAATTCGAAAGCGGCACGGCCATGTTCGGCTATTACGCCGATGACGCGCTCGTGGGCTATCTCGGCATGAGAATGATAGGACCAGACGTTTGCGGCCTGGACGACATCATTGTCCTCCCCGAATTCAGGCACAACGGCTACGGAAAAGAACTGCTCGATTTTTGCAAGCGCAAGGCAAAGGAATTCGGCGCCGGCAAAATCAGGCTGGGCATGATTGACGACAACAGGCAACTGCGAAAATGGTATGAGGACAACGGCTTTGTCAATGTCGGCTATAAAAAATATGGGGGCGCCCCGTTTACCGTGGGCAAAATGGAATGCGAGTTATCCCACCTGCCTCCCACCTAATCCCCCATTCCCCTCCGTGTAGGGGTGGCCAGCAGGCCACCCACCCTGCGCAACGCACACTCCGTAGGGGACGGCCTCCGGACGTCCCGAAGAATGTCACCCCGCGATGCTCCCTCCCGCCTCGGGCTGACTTTTGTAGGCCTTAGCGCTGCAAAAGTAGATGAAGGCATCGCGGAGCGACAACAGGTTTTGCGAAGCGACGAAAGGAGAAGCTATGCCCATCGAAATCCGCAAGCTGACCCCCGCCCTCGCGGAGGATTACGTGCGCTTTTTTGACGCCACCCCCCATTCCGAGCGGCCGGACAGCTTCAAGTGCTACTGCGTGATGTGGTGCAGCGACAACCACCATCTATTGAACCGGAGATTCCTGCCCTCCGAAAGAATCAGGCGGGAGCACGCCGTCAGATATGTGAAGGACGACATCCTGCAGGGCTACCTCGCCTATCACGATGGCAAGGTCGTGGGCTGGTGCAACGCCAACACGAAGGCCGATTGCCTGAAATGCTTCAGCTGGCGGGTGGGCATGCGTTCCGTGCCCACGGGGGAGGCCGACAAAAAAATCAAGTCTGTCTTCTGCTTCGCCATCGCCCCGGAGATGCGGCGGCAGGGCGTCTCCAACCTGCTGCTGGAGCGCGTCTGCCAGGACGCTGCGCGGGACGGCTTCGATTTTGTCGAGGCCTACCCCAGAAAGGAATTCGCCAACGAGGCCGACGATTTCATGGGGCCCGCCGAATTGTACCGGAAAAACGGTTTTTCCGTATATGCCGAAACAGACGAAAAGCTTGTCATGAGAAAAAAGTTAAAGGAGACCCCATGAACTTTACCTGCGTCAACAACAGCACCGGCGCCCTGGAGGGCTTCTGCCTGGTGAAAGCCGTGGAGCAGAAGACCAACGTGAAGGGCCAGGCCTTCCTGGACCTGACCCTCATGGACGCCGCCGGGGAGGTCAACGCGAAGCTGTGGGACTACAGGCCAGAAACCCACGGCACGGTGAATATGAACGACCTGGTGAAAGTACGGGGCACGCTGTCGGTCTACAACGGCCAGGACCAGTTCCGCGTGGAGCGCCTGCGCAAGACCACCGACAAGGACACCGTGCGTATGGAGGACTTCGTCCCCTCCGCCCCCTGCCCCGGCGAGGAGATGCTCGCGGAGATAAGAGCGTGCGTGGAGGGCTTCAGCAATGCGCCATTGAGAGCGCTCGTGCTTGCGATCCTGGATGAAAAACAGGAGACCCTGCTGTTCTGGCCCGCGGCGTTCCGCCTGCACCACGCGGTGCGCGGCGGCCTGCTGTGGCACACCCTGTCGATCCTCAAGCTGGCCCAGTCCGTGGCCGCGCTCTATGACGAGGTTGACGCCGACCTGCTCTTCGCCGGCGTGATCCTGCACGACATCGACAAGACCAACGAGTACGACGTGCCCGTCACGGGCCTGGCCGCGGGCTACACCCTCAAGGGGAACCTCGTTGGCCACCTGGTGGGCGGCGCGGTCTACATCGCGCAAAAGGCCGAGGAATTCGACCTCCCCGACGAGACCCTATTGCTATTGCAGCACATGCTCATCTCCCACCACGGCGAGCCCGAGTTCGGCGCGGCCATGCGCCCCATGTTTCTCGAGGCCGAGCTCCTCTCCGAGCTCGACCTGCTCGACGCGCGCGTCAACGAGATCGCTATCGCCATGCAGGGCGTGCAGCCCGGCGAATTCTCGAACAAGATCTGGGCGCTCGACAACCGGAAGTTTTATAGGGCAAAGGGGACCCAATCATGAAAAAAACAAGCTGCAAGCTTGATACAGCCGAGGCAATTCGCTATCACAACGAAACCTATCACCTGCGAATCCGCTCGAATGACGAAAAAAACCCTGTCGTCTTGTTTTTGCATGGCGGCGCGGGGAGCCCTGACAGGCCCTGGATCATGAAGTACCAATCCCCCCTTGCGGACCTGTGCACGATTGTCGCGTGGGACCAGAGAGGGGCCGGTTTGGCTTACAATAAGAAGCTTGCCGAAACGGAAGTTCTGACAAAGGAGCTATATATCACTGACACGCACAACGTCATACAATACTTGAAGGAACGCTTCAAGCAAGACAAAATCATACTTGCGGGGCACTCCTTCGGCTCGTGGCTCGGCGTTTGGGTCGCGCAGCGGTTTCCTGAAAATATTGCCGCTTTAGCCGGCACAGGCCAGACAGTGGACATCGTTAGAAATGAAGATATCTCATTTGCTTTTACGATGGACGAGGCGATCAAGCGAAATGACAAGCGGGCAATCAAAAAGCTGAACGCCGTCGGCCCGCCCGTGAACGGCTTCTATAAAGACTCCAAGGTAGGGGTTCAGCGTAAGTATCTGAAAAAATACGGCGGCATGCATTACGGCACATACGCAAGCTGGCTAACGCCGAGCATATTCAAAGAATATTCCCTTGGCACATGGCTCAATCTCAACAAGGGGAACCGGCACTGCCACAACTCGCCAATGGGAAAAGAGCGGGTCAACTTCATTGAGGAAGCCAGGGAGCTGGACGTACCGGTATATCTATTTATCGGGCGCTACGACTACAACACGCCGTTTGAGCTTGCGGAAGAGTGGTATGATGTACTGTGCGCGCCATATAAGCAGTTCATCTGGTTCGAAAAGTCAGGCCATTCCCCTCAGTATGAAGAAGCGGAAGCGTGGAACAGTGCCTTTGCCCGCCATGTGCTGAAAACTGAACTAAAATGAACATGAAGCTATTGATCGTTGACGGCCTCAACCTGCTGTTCCAGATGTTCTTCGGCATGCCCGCGCGTATTACCGGAAAAAACGGCAAGGCAATCCACGGCACATTGGGCTTTGTCGGCGCGCTGATCAAAATGATAAAAATGACGCAGCCCAGCCGCGTTGTCGTCCTGTTTGACGGCGAGCACGAGAACCCGCGCACCGAACTGCTCGGCGACTATAAGGCCAATCGCGTTGATTACAGCGCTGTGCCAGAGGCGGAATGCCCCTTTTCGCAGCTTACCGATATCTACAGGGCGCTTGACTATATGGGAATCCGCCATGCTGAAATTGCCGACGGCGAGGCCGACGACGCGATTGCCGCCTATACGCTTACCTACGGCGGCGAAATCCAATGCGTTATCGCCTCCTTCGACAGCGATTTCTACCAGCTGATCAACGAAAACGTAGCCGTCCTGCGTTATCGCGGAAAAAACACAGTGCTCTGCGACGAGGCCTTGATACAGCAAAAACTCGGGATTTCGCCGGCGCAATACGCGGATTTCAAAGCGCTGACCGGCGACTGCTCCGACAACATCCGGGGCGCGGAGCACATCGGCCCAAAGACGGCGGCGGCGCTGCTGCGGCAATTCGGCGATTTGCAGACGATCATACAGCAGGCGGACGAAATCACGAGGCCCTCCATCCGGGCCTCAGTGCAGCGCAGCGCCGAATGCCTGCGCCGCAATTACCGCCTGATCAAGCTGGATGACACGGCGGCGATGCCGTTTGCGTTCCAAGAACTGGCATATTGCTATAACTCCGTTACAACATTTGAGGTATTGGAAAGTATCGGGTTACGATAATGCAAAATATAAGAATCTGGTTCTCCAAGCGCGGCCGCGCGAAATACATCTCCCACCTGGACCTGATGCGGGCCATGAGCCGCGCGGTGCGCCGGGCAGGCCTGCCCATCTGGTACACCGAGGGTTTCAACCCGCACCCGTATTTGTCCTTCGCCCTGCCGCTGCCCCTGGGCCAGGAGGGCCTGCGCGAGGCCATGGACCTGCGCTTGGAAGAGGACATGCCCCTCGAGGACATCGCCCGGCGCTTCGACGGCGTGCTGCCCGAGGGCATAGACATCCTGTGCGCGTCTCAGCCCTGGTGCGGCCCGGGGGAGATCGCCGCAGCAGCCTATGAGATCGCTATCCCCTGCGAAAACCCCGAAGAATGGCGGTTACAGGCCCAAGCGCTGCTCGAAACAGGCGCTCTCACGGCGAAGAAAATGGGCAAGCAGGGCCATCGCAAGGTCGAAAAAGAGATCGCCCTGGCCCCGTTGATTATCAACTATGATCTGCGGGCAGGGGAGGGCGAGGCCTATCTCTCCTGCACCCTCGCAGCCGGCAGCGAGCGCAACCTGAACCCCGCCTTGCTGTGCGAGGCCCTGGGCGGCGCTGCGCCGCAAATCACCCGGACAAAGCTATTGAGGGCGAACGGAAGCGAATGGGAATAAAATCCGCCCGGGCAGGCGGAGCATGAAAAAATTGGTGCGGGAATATAACGATAAACGTTAAATCGCTTATGGCGGATATAACGTTTATCGATATATGCATGATCATGCGTTTTCCAGCATCGCGCACACCACCGTGAGGTCGTCCTCCCGCTCGCTGCTCTGCCTTTTTTGTACGGCGAGGGTGGCAAGGTGCTCCGCCAGGGCCTGCATGGTGCCCTCCCAGGGCTCGATCTCGTCGCACAGCCAGTCCTCCTGGCCGCACAAAACGCCGTCGGAGACCAGCACGAGGATGTCGCCGCTCTCCAGTATGGCGCGGTGCTGCGCCGGGCGGATTTCCCGCAAAATACCGGCGGGTAACGCGCTGAGCTCCACGCTGGAGGCCCTGCCCCTGCGCCGCAGATAGCTGGCCGCGCCGCCCGCCTTGCAGAACTCCACCTCGCCGGTGTAGAGGTTCACGCCGGCGGCATCGATGGTGGCGAGGGTCTCCTCGCAGCTCTTGAGCAGTAAAGCCTGGTTGGCCACGCCCACCGTCCCGGCGAAGCTGATCCCGCTGCGGGTGAGCACGCTGAATATCTCCGTGGCGAGGGCCGAGTCCACCGCCGCGCGCCCCCCCGTGCCCATTCCGTCGCTGATCACGAGCACCTCGCGCCCGCGCCCGTCTGCGAAGCAGTCGAAGTAGTCGCCGCAGTACTCCGAGCGGCTGGAGCTCATCTGCACCGCGCCGGTCTGCAGGCGATAGAGCGGTTGCTGGGCGAAAATCAGCACCGCGTCCTCGCCCTGCGGCGCGGCCTCCGGCGGGGCGAAGCGGATGCCCGTGGCGCGGGAAATGGCTCTTGTCAAAGCTTCCAGGCTGCTGTGGTCCTCCTGCGGGCACACGGCGGCGGTGAGCACGGCTGCGTTTTCCGACCCTATCTCTCGAACGCACGTAACCTGCTGCGCCGCAAAACCGTGGTCGGAGAGGACGCGGCGGGCGGCCTGGGCGGCCTGCTCCTCCACGCCCTTCCGGCGGGCCAGCTGCGCGCCCACCTCCTCCATCAGGCCCGAGAGCGCGTCGAACTGCGCCGCCGCCGCCCGGCGCAAACCGCTCTCCGCCTGCTCGCAGGACTGCTTGGCCGCGTAGATGTCGTAGGAGCGCAGCATGGCTTCACGCAGGGATTCCGGGGAGCGGCAGGGGAGGCTCAGGCCGCAGTCGCGCCGGGTCTGCGCCAGGCGCTCGGGGGTCAGCCCGCCGCCCTTGCGAAGTAATTTTGTGCTCCGGGCATAAAAGTCCGCCATGCCGTAGTCGTGGTCCTCGTAGCAGTATTCGTGCTCCGGGCACCGGGCGCACAGGGCCTCCTGCGTCCCGGTGAAGATGCCCTGCTCCGGCGGGGCCTGCAATTGTTCCAAGCCCAGCGCCACCTCGCTGACGTACTCGCCCACCTTGCGCAGCGCCCCGGCCGTGCGGGCCAGCTGCAGGGCGGCCTCGTTCTCCGGGCTGTGCGGGGGGCCCTCGCCGGAGGGGGCCAGGGCGGCGCGCAGGCGGTCCCACAGCCGCGCGGGCACGCACACGAAGATCAATATCGCGCCGAGGGCCTCCAGGGCGAAGACGACTGCGGGTGCGGGGTCGTGGTCCCCCGCGCCGTGCAGAGCCGCAAAGAACACGCAGGCCAGCGCGAAGCCCCCGGCCGGGGGCACGGTATACAGGGCCGCGCTGTATTGTTTTTTTTCGAAGGCCATGTCCGGGGTCTCGCTGTACACGTGGCTGAACACCCCGGCCAGCAGGCCGCCCAGGGCGTACACGGCCCCGAGGGCGGGCTCGGCCCCCGCGAGGGTGAGCGCGGCGCCCGCGCAGGCCCCGGCGATGGCCCCGCCGGCCTCCCGCCAGCAATAGGCCGCCACCAGCACGAACAGCACCGCCAGCCCCTGCGCCGGGCGGTATACCCCCCAGGCGAAGCTCCCGAGGCAGGTGAGCGCCATGCCGCAGCACAGCAGCAGGGCCGCGCGCTCGCGCCTGCCGAGCCGCCAGCGCCCGCCCGCGAGCAATCCACCCTGGCACAATAAAAGAAAATACGCGCAGCAGCCGGAGAGCACGGCGCCGCACAGGGCGAATACCCAGGCCATGGCGTCCCCGGGCGGGGCGGCGAGGAGGGTGGCCATGCCGGAGGCCGCCGAGCACCCGAAGGCGCACAGGGGCGCGGCGACGTCCTGCCGGGCCCCGAATTTGCGGAAGGCCAGGTTGAACAGCCCCGCCGCCGCGGCCATGGCCATGGCGGATACGCTGGCCGGGTGGGGGACGAACGCGATGCAGCCCACCGCCGCGCCGAGCACCCCCATGCCCAGATACCGCACGCCCGCCGCCGCGCCGAACGCGATGGCGAAGGGTGCCGCCGGGGAGAACACGCCGCCCGCGAAGTCCGCCTTGGCCAGCAGGCAGCCAAACAGGGCCACGCCCAGCTGGCGCGCGCAGAAGGCCGCGGCTTGCAGGAGCTTGTCCCGCGTGAGGCGCGGATACTGGAAACTCACGAGGCTTTGCAGGATACCGGTTTTTTCGGAGGGCAAATGTATGACTTCCCTTCAACTATACGTTTTGCCTATGGAGTATAGCATGTCCGGGACAAAAAACGTGTCAATATATAGGTATGCGTTTGCGATTTAAACGACGTTTCGCATGCAAAAACAACACCGCGGGAGGGTTTCCCACGGTGTTGTTTGGTTTTTCGATTACATTCCCGTCACAACCACATCGCCGTCCTCCTCGCTGAGGAGCACCTGGCTGAGCTTGGCGTCGATGGCCTGGACGATCTGCGTGGTGATGGGGTCCTCCACGCGGCGGCGCAGCACGTTGCGCAGGTCGCGCGCGCCACGGGTGCCGCCGAGCGCCATGGACGCCAGGGCCTTCGGGGCCTCGGGGGTCCAGGTGAAGACGATCTGCTTCTCCAGCAGGGAGGCCCCCAACTCCTCCAATTGCAGGATGGCGATGTTTTCGAAATCGGCGGCGTCCAGGTCGCGGAAGAAGACGATCTCATCCACGCGGCCGAGGAATTCGGGGCGCAGGAAGTCCTTGAGGGCCTTCATGCAGCGCTCCTTGGTGGCGGCGTCCTTGGTCTTGCCGAAGCCGATGGCGCCGTCCTTGCGCTCACTGCCCGCGTTGGATGTCATGATGATCACGGTATTCTCGAAGCCAACCTCGCGCCCCTGGGCGTCATGGATGCGGCCCTCGTCGAGGATTTGCAGGAGGATGTTCATCACGTCGGGGTGGGCCTTCTCGATCTCGTCAAAAAGAATGACGGAGTAGGGCTTGCGGCGGACCTTTTCGGTGAGCTGGCCGGCCTCGTCGTAGCCGATATAGCCGGGAGGCGAGCCGATAATCCGCGAGACGGCGTGCTTCTCCATGAACTCGCTCATGTCCAGGCGGATGAGGGTCTCGGGCTTGTCGAAGAGCTCGGCGGCCAGGCGCTTGACGAGTTCGGTCTTTCCCACGCCCGTGGGGCCCACGAAGATGAACGACGCCGGGCGGCGCTGGGGGTTGATCTGCACGCGGCTGCGGCGTATGGCTGCCGCAACTGCCGCGACTGCCTCGTCCTGGCCGATGATATGTTTCTTCAGGGCGTCCTCCAGATCACGCAGGCGGCGGATGTCGCTCTCCATGACCTTCTGGGCGGGGATGCCTGTCCACAATTGAATCACCCGGGCCACGTCGTCCTCGGTGACGAGGTTGTCGGCGGCCTGTTCCTTCAGGGCGGCCATACGGCTCTCTTCTCTTATGGTCTCCGATCGAATCTCCGAGAGTTTTTCGTAGTCGGGGTCGGGCTGCACCATCATCTGCTGCTGCTGTTCCAGCAGAGCCTGTATCTTCTTGCGGGTCTGCTCCAGTTCCTCGATGGCGACGTTGCGCAGGTTCGCGCAGGTGCAGGCCTCGTCGAGCAGGTCGATGGCCTTGTCTGGCAGAAATCTGTCTTGTATATATCTTTCGCTGAGGATCGTCGCTTTGCGTATAATGCTTTCGTTGACTTTGACCTTGTGGAAGCTCTCGTAGTGCTCCTTGACGCCCTCGAGGATCTGGCAGGTCTCTTCTATGGATGGTTCTTCTATTTTTACTGGTTGCAGGCGGCGCTCCAGGGCGGCGTCCTTCTCGATGTACTTTCTGTATTCCGTGAAGGTGGTCGCGCCTATAATTTGAACCTCGCCGCGCGACAAAGCAGGCTTTAAGATGTTCGCGGCGTTCATGGAGCCCTCGGCGTCGCCCGCGCCGACGAGGCTGTGCACCTCGTCGATGAACAGGATGATGTTGCCCAGGGCCTTTACTTCCTCGATCAGGCCCTTGATGCGGCTCTCGAACTGCCCGCGGAACGACGTGCCCGCCACCAGGGCGGTGAGGTCGAGGAGCTGTATCTCCTTCTCGCTCAGGCGCGAGGGGACATTGCCCGCCGCGATGCGCTGGGCCAGGCCCTCGGCGATGGCGGTCTTGCCCACGCCGGGCTCCCCGATGAGGCAGGGGTTGTTCTTGCTGCGCCGGCAGAGAATCTGCGTGGTGCGGGCGATCTCGTCCTCCCGGCCGATGACCCTGTCCAGCTTGCCCTCGCGGGCGCGGCGGGTCAGGTCCGTGCAGTAGAGCGAGATGTATTTGCGGGCCTTGTCCTTCTTCCCCTTGCGCTCGCCGCGCCGGGGGGCGGCCACGGGCACGGCCTCGGGGGGGGCGCCCTCCTCCTCGTCGTCCTCGTCCGGCTCGCCGTCGTCGTCGAAGGCCAGCTGCGGCGGGCCCTCCCCGGGGGGGAAGGGCATCGCGCCCGCGATGGGCGTGATCCCCGGGAAGCCCTGCATCATCTGGCGCAGCATCTCGTCGCCGCCGTCGCGCAATAATTCATTGAGCTGCTCGCCCGCGAGGTCGGCCTCTTCGGACGAGATGCCCATGTTGCGCAGCATGGACTTGATGGGGCCGATGTTCATCTCCAGGGCGCAGGGCAGGCAGTAGGCCACCTGGGCCATATTCGGGCCGGCCATACGGCTGACGAAGAACATGGCGGGGCGCTTTTTGCAGCGGGAACACATGGGTTGGGGCATAGGAGGGCTCCTTGTGGTTTTACGTTTGTTTTTGTGGGCCCGGGGGG
>Ga0082212_10013252_pt1 | contig 10322 bp, 8 predicted proteins | sample TergutNt197P3_FD_71548 | JGI IMG/M metagenome (GOLD analysis project Ga0082212, IMG submission 71548) | Neocapritermes taracua P3 segment gut microbial communities from Petit-Saut dam, French Guiana - Nt197 P3 | ecosystem: Host-associated > Arthropoda: Insects > Digestive system > Gut ...
CCCGCATCCTGTTAAGGATGCATCCCTGACGGGATGCAGAGGGAGATGCGCAATCATTCCATTCTACCGGGCGACACATCCCTGACGGGATGTATATTATATGTTGTTTATTTTTCATTCCTAAGTAGTGTCTGTTAGAAAACTCACTTTTCCCCAAAAAAATTAGTCAAAATTTGGTGTAATGGACAAATGTGAGGCTGTTTTTTGATGATTTTGTTCAAGTGGACAAATGTGAGGCTGTTTTTTTCAGCCTCTTTGTCCTCCAAACGCGAACAACCCGTTTTTTGTTTTTTGTGAAAAAGTATTATTTTTGCGAAGTAAATTTGAATCCGGTTGTATCATATTAAGAGGTAACGGCAATGGACGATATAGATAGAAGAATAGAAGGTCTTTTGGCAAGTATAGAAGCAGACAGGGCAAGAATAGAAGCGGACATGGTAAGAATAGAAGCAGACAGGGCAAGAATAGAAGCAGACAGGGTAAATTCTAATTCAGAAATAGAAAAAATTAGAAAACTCCTGAATGATTCAATAGCCGCGTCTGATAAGCGGCAGGCAATACTTGACGAACGTTTTGATGAACTCAGTAAACAAATCGGCGGCATCTCAAACAGCAACGGCGAATTTGCCGAAGAATACTTTGAGAACGTCTATTGCCGGGATATGACTTTTGCCGGAATGCATTTCCACGAAATAATAAAACGCAAACGGTTTGAAGACCGCAAACGAAAGGACGAGTTCGATATCATCATGCTCAACGAAAAAAATGCAGTCATCGTTGAATCAAAATACAAGGCGAAAGAAAGCGACATTGATAAGGTTATCAAAAAGGCGTCGTCGTTTCGTTACTGGTATCCCGAACACAAAAATCACAAAATATATCTCTGTCTGGCAAGTTTGCGTTTTGAAGACAACATCATCGGCAAAGCGCGCAAGAAAGGAGTTGCTATCATTCAACAATTAGGCGGCAAGACGGAAGTGAATGATGAAAATCTAATAGCGTATTAAACGGGCAGATATACCAATATCCGGCGGGTAGGAGTAATTTTCTGCCCGCCGGTTTTTTTGAGCATGAGAAGCGACGGAAAATATTTTTCCCCTTAGGGATGAAAAATAAAAAACATGTAACTGTATCCTATTCCGTTAGGAATAGATCGCTCGGTAGAAAATGAACAAAAGCCTCTCTCCCGCATCCTGTTAAGGATGCATCCCTGACGGGATGCAGAGGGAGATGCGCAATCATTCCATTCTACCGGGCGACACATCCCTGACGGGATATGCAATTTTTATTGTAGAAATTTAGGTACAATATAATGTTCCATATTGCCACTTACGCAGGTAATCGGCTCTTTAACGGTTTTTTCGGCACTGACGGCATGAACGACGAACACGCCTACAACGACCGGCATTTTGCAGGGTTCGTAAAAATCACGAATTACCTGCCTGCCTTGGCTGTCGGACTTTCAGCACATTTCTTTAACCGGCACTTCGTCGAGGTTGTCCCATTGGATTCCGACGCGGCGAAGCGCATAACCAAGTTCCTTGCGGTAATCGCCGTAACAGGTCATCCAGTGGAAACCGGGCATTCGTTCCGCAAGAAGCCGGTCGGGACATTCGTACTGAATGTCGAACTGCGTCCGGCAGATCGGACGGAAAGGCACTTCAACGATTTTACCTTTAAGTCCTACCCAGCGTTCCGATTTGAAATCAGGAACAATGTTCGTCGTCACCGCGCCAAGTTGAACTTCCACGTGCGGCGCAGCGCCATAATCCGATTCAAAATGTGTGACAATCCTCACGGGGTCGTAGTTCTTGCCGTCCATCCTGCGCGGGCCGGTGCAGTGCGCCAGCGTGATGATGTGATCATTCGGATAGGTCGGGTCGTTGAGGAATACGGGTTTTCCGGAGATGTTGCCCAGCAGTACGCCGCTCGGAATCACAACGAAATCGGATTCGCAAAACGCCATGTAACCGTCGTCGTTGAGGAAACAAAGCGTCATGCAGGCGCTTGTTTGCGACTTTCCCATGATGGTGCCCATACACGAATTGATGGTAATCATGTTTGTACCGACTTTTTGCATCAACATCCTGAAAATATCGTCGAGGATGAAATTATTAACGAAAAAGTCCATCGTGGTTTCTAATTTTGTTCCCGGAATTTTAAGATAGGCTTCAGCGCGCTGTTTCGCCCGTTTCGTCATCTTTTCATCGGCTTTGGCGTCGTTGATTAATTGTCCGAGTTCATTGTAATCGACGTTATGGTATTCAAACTTCCAGATTTTTTTAACAAGTTCGGGAACCACGCCGGCCGGTTGCGCCCAGGCTCCGGCTCCGCCGATGGTCACAATTTTGGAACCAATCGTATTTTTCAGACCGCAAAGGGCGCGAAAACGCCAGTTGAGTTCTTCAACCTTGTCGGTAACGACGTCTTCGTCCTTGATGTTCGGAATTGCCGAAACATCCGTATGCTGGCGAAGGAAACGCGGACTGACGATTTCATATTGAAGATAGACCGGCCCGCTCTTCCAGCGTTGAAAGATGACAACGTCCTTACCGAAATCCTGAACGCCATTGACTGCGGAACCGGCGCCATAAAGCAGAATGGTATCGCATTTGGCAATGTCCGGATGTTCCTTCAACTGATTGACGTTGGTTGCCGGCGAAACGTCAAGAAACTCGACGGGATAGTCCGCTTTGGCTTTGAGCGCGGCAAGTTCCGCACGGATTCTGACAACTTCTTCATTCGCCTGTTGCTGAGTTTCGATTCCTCCCCATGCGCGCCATGAAGTTTGTTCACGTCGCTGAGGCAAATCGTGAACAAGGATTGGTTTGACAATCAGTGGCATTCTCGGCGTCGGCTTGGCAACGGGATCATCCGCATTGAAGTCAAAGATATTAGTGCGTTCCGAAGTTCCGGCAGCAAAGATGTTGCTCCGTAAACCTGACAGGGTAAGGCCGCTTAGCAGTACGCCGCCCATAGCGACAAAATTACGTCGCGAAATATTCCACTGGCTCCCGGAAGTCGACTCCTCGAAACACTGTGGACAACAGTGGCATTGATGGTTTTGCATTTGTGTTGATATTTGAGAAATAATATTTTAATATAAAATGATCTGCAAAAGTACATGAAATTTTCATTTTTCCCAAGCCTGTGAATAAGTTAATTCACCGATTTCCTCGCTGCGATGGACACAGGATTTATTCTGTCTGTTCCATCTTTTCAATAATTTCATCCACAGAAATATGGCTATTGGGGAGAAGGTCGGGAGGACACACCCCGGTACGCATGATTACCTGGTATCTCTTACATTTATCTCTTCCGCCATTACCATTTTCGCAATACATACTTTTATATGTCTGAACCAATATCACTTTCGATTCCAATACCCCTGAATAAATAGGACATTTGACTGCCCGAGGGCAAATTTTATCATCATTCATCATTTAAAAGATTTTTTGCTTATAATAATTGACAAAAGTCATATATTTTTTTGTTATTTCCAAACATTATCAAACGACTAAAATAGAAATTTGACCATTTTCATTTTTATATTATTGACAAATAATTAATTACAAATTTGATGTTGTGTTTTCAGAAACCTAACATATTTAATCAATTACTATTCTGTATATTCTGCTATGCTTGTCCGTTGTGTACCGCAGTATGTAAACGCCCGGCAGGCAGGGAGCCGTCAGGCGGATGATACTGTCGCCCGTTTGGATTTTCATGACCGGCGTTCCGGCGGAGTTGAACAGTTCAATCAAACCCTGCACGGCGTTATTTCCGTCAATCCCGACAGTAAATCCGGCGTTTGCCCGTACAGGATTCGGATACAGTTTAAGTTCCGGCGCATTCGCTTCTTCTACGTCGGTTGTTGCGTCAAAATCAACTGTTACCATTGACGCCGCCGCCAGGTTCGTCAGCGTATATCTGTCGGATATGGCATTGGGAATAACTGCGCCGTTGAGTTTCCATTGTCTGATACGGTAGCCGTTGTCAGGAGTTGCCGTGAAAACAATATTCTTACCTGCATTGATCTCTGCGCCGTTTGCTATGCCGTTGCCATCTGCCATTGCCTCGATTGCCCCGTTGCCTGACGCTACGCCAAACGTAACTGTGTATGTTATGGGCGCGGTCGTTGCGGTTATCGTCAGCGTTAATTGTTTCCGGTCTTCTCCGGCATTGTTGGCCGCCTTGACGGTGAAGGAAAATTCGCCTGCTACTGATGGCGTTCCAGAAATCAGCCCGGTTTCAGGATTGACGTTCAAGCCGGCAGGCAATTGACCATTTTCGATGCTCCATGTTACCGGCAGTTCGCTGTATGTTGTGATGTACTGGTAGTATGGCGTTCCCTGTACGCCGTTAGTCATGCTGACAGAAGCGATGACCGGTTTTTCGGGCGTTTTCTGATTGGCGACGGTTATTTGCAATTCGTTTGATACGACGCCCGAACCGTCAAGCGCTGCCGCTTTTACCGTCACTGTACCGTTTCCCGTTGCGGTTAGCAATCCGTTTTCACTGATGACGGCTACGCCCGCGGCGGGGTTTACCGACCATGTTACCGCTTTATTGACGGCGTTGACCGGCAATACAAACGCCTCCATCTGTAAAGCGCCGCCGTTGACAGTAATGGCAGTTGCGCCTTCTGCGCCGTTGATCATAACAGAAGATACGGGAACAATTTGTCCGCTGATTTCTATTTCCTTTTCGTCGTACTTTCCCGAACCGTCGTTTGCCGTTGCACGGACAATTACTTTTCCGTTGCCGGTTGCAGCGAGCAAGCCGCTGTTGCTGACGTCGGCCACGCCCGTAGCGGGCGTCAGCGACCATGTTACCGATTGATTGGTTGCATCAGCGGGCTGGACAACCGCCTGCATCTGTAAAACGCCGCCGTCGGCAGCGATGACTGTTGCGTTTCCTGCGCTGCTTACCGTTACTGATGATGCAGGGATGACGGTTTCTAAAATCTGAATTCTCTGAAAACCCGCATTGGCGTTGCCGGTATCTGTTTTCGTCTGAGTGATTCTTACCTTACCGGCTATTACGGGCGCAGCAAGTTTGACGGAATTTACCGCGCCTCCGTCTACGGTAAGGGTTGTGGTTTGTGTGTGAACAACAGCGTTGTTCCGGTAAAAATCCAATCTTACTTCGGTTGCCCTGTTGACGCCGTTTCTGGTATAAAGCCTTATTTCGCTGATTGATTTTGTTTCTTCATCAAAAGCGAACTCTATCCATGAATCCACGCCATTACCTGCAGCAGGCCACCACGCCGACGGGCCGCTCACTACTGCGTATTTAGACGGGTGATAGTTGTTCTTGTCAGCGTTATTGTTGATATGCGAGACCGTAATTTCCGAATATACCGCAAGTTCTTTCTCAAATTCAACCTTTACGTCCGAAGATTCACCAGGAGACACGGGGATTTCAATGATTTCAGCAGCATATATCCCGCCCGTTCTGGAAGGCGCATCATTCGAGGTTACTCCGTACACCAGACCCGGCATGGAATTGTCAAGTTTGCCGGTATTGTTATTAGCGGTGGCAATGACAGCGCCTCCTGAACTGACGCCCTCGTCGTTGATGCGTATGTATGAGTTGGATATACGGTTTGCCACCGGCTGTCCGTTCACGATAAAACGTTTGACCCGCCATCCGTACTCCGGCGTGGCGACAAAGAAGACGGAGCCGTTTCGTACATGCACCGTTCCGGGTTCTAATTTTGTTCCGCCGTTAAGTCTTCCCATCTGCGCATTACCTGCATCAAAACCGCCTATATAGCCGCCGGTATATGCTTCAAGCGTTCCCGCTCCGGGATGAAGCGATTCAAATGTTACTTTGGATACAGGTAATTCGACTTCCTCCAATGTTGCATTGATGGTAAATTTATCGCGAATCACGTTGTATTGGTTGGTCATCGTCAATGTCAGTTTATCGTCGTCCACATCGCATTTGATGTATACGCTGGAAAAACCGTTGACGCCCGGCGCCGTCTGGTCGGTATTGTCTGTGATGCTTCCGCACGACATGTATATGGTTCCGCCGGGTTGCACTGCCGACATAAGCCCCTTCCCCAACACGACGCCGTCTTTCACCTGAATACGCCTGATGTAATGGTAATGTCCCGAAAATACCAATTGCACGCCAAATTCGTCAAAGATTGAGCCGAAAGCGGTTTCGGCCAACGGATAAGGATTGGCTTCTGTGCCGTCTTTAAAAACGGGGTAGTGTACCGAAACAATTTTCCATGTTTTGTCGCAGTTTTCAAGATCGCGCCGCAACCATTGCGCCTGCGCACTGATGATATCGGCGGCATTCAGGCCGGCCACGCCTCTTCCTGCAAAGTCCAGAGTAATAACGTGCACGTTTCCGTAGTCAACGGAATAAGTTCCGGAACCGATGGCGCCGGCGTCCGTTACCGGAGGCGTCCCGTTAAGGAATTTCGATATTTCGCCCCGTCCTTCGCCGTTAAAGTTGGTTGTATTGACGCCTCTCTGGTATTCTTTTTCTCCCATGGCGAATACCATGTCGGTATTGGCAAACTCCGGATAATCATCGCAGACGTCGCCAAATAGTTTGTAGAATTTGTAAACGTGTTCGCGTTCGGTCAGATCGCCTGTCTGAACGGTAAACATCGGTCTTGTGGCAGGATTCTTGTAAATATCCGCTATTGTCCTGAGCCAAACCGTACCTCCTTCGGATATATCCATAATATTATTGCTATATGCCTGTAAATCGCCAAGCACAAAAAATGACAGTTTGTTAGTGACCGCAGTTGTTGTAAATTCCATCGTTTCAGACCAGATTGTCCCGTCGCCCGCCTGACAGATGTAATTTGTTCCGGGTTCCAATCCTTCGGCCGTAACCGAGTATGCAATTTTGGGGATTTTAGGGTTTGGCCCGCTTCCGGTGTGGTATGTATCGTACTCAATATTCATTGTTTTGCCTGTAATTTCCCGAAAACTTCCTGCGCCGTCCGTTTTTTTCGCCAATTTCATGACGGCTTTGGGGGCGTCTGTCGGATCGGTCATCCAGGTGATGGTTTTCATGGTGGTCGGGTCAGCCGTTGTTCCCGACCTGACGAACATCGGAGGAACCGTTGTTTGCGCATGTAGCGTTGTCATGACCGCAGATAATATGGTGACAAGTATCACAATTGTTTTCATATTGTATCGGTTCCTTTACTGTTTTTACTGATTTTGTCCGCTATTCAAAAAGTTGTTCATCATCTTTATCAACTTTGTCATTCGTGAAAAAAATCATTCCTTGGTCATGAAATTCAAGTTTCTGACCTTCTTTTAAGGAAAACGCCGTTCCTCCATGAAAACCATATATACCTGAAAGTTCAATACTGTTTTCGGAATTTTCAATTTCTATCAGAAATGATGATATTTTCAAATCGCACTCTACCTGAGCATTTACAGATTTACCAAAGCATATCACTGCTACTAAAATAAAACAAAACTTGTTTATATTCAATATCTTATATGTATACAAGGGATTTGTATCGGTTTCAAATATGTTTGTATTCACTGTTTCAATGAATTTAGGATTTTTTGTATTTGATGGGCTGGTAAATCGGTCGCATCGCTGATATCCTCAATGGACTTATCTTTTGCAGACATTCGATAGATGGTAGATATTTTTTCTTTTTCCAATCCTATTGCTTCGCCTTTTTCTAATCCTATTGCTTCGCCTTTTTCTAATCCTATTGCTTCGCCTTCAGCGCGTCCTATTTCTTTGCCTTCAGCGCGTCCTATTCTTATTCCGTCTTCTAATGTGCTTTCTATCGTATCGTTCTCATATCTGTTGCGTTTCAGATAGTATCTGTAATCTATCCTTTCCTGTTCAGAAAGATTATCCTGTCGCAGTTGCATCCGTGCTTCAGGAAGACCGGGAGCGGTGAAACTGTCGGGAATTTCGGTATTTTTCAGGTAGTGCATCCATTCATCAAGACTGTTTTTTGCAACCTTGTCGAAATCTTCGGCACACAGCAAACAATATTCCGGGTGCAAATCTTTGGGGGTTTGAACTTCCGACCAGCCTCTTTGTGTGAGATATTCTTTCTCTTTGTCTGTCAATACTAACGGACTGCCGGTGTGAAGACCCCTAAATTCGTTACCGCCCCAGTAAACGTAATCATCGCCTCCAAGTGTGAAATAAATGATGCTGATATGATAAACCTTGCGAACATGATGATATTTGTCGCCTTCTGCAATATGCTCGGATATGACTTTTGACACTCCGTAAAGCATACGAAGAAAATAATCGGACTGATGGGTATTTTGAATTTCGATAATCATCAGTTCGCCGCGACTGTTTTCCACAAGTATATCCACAATGTTGAACTTGTCGTCGGCGCTTGCCTTATTGCTCTCGCTTTCCTTGATATTCTTGATTTTCATACCATCATTCAACAACACCGACAGGAAACCTTCCAATACCGTATAATCGGCTTTATTGCGCAATAAACGCTTTATAGCCCAATCAAAACGGATATAGTTATTTTTTGCCATTTTTAACTTTTAGTTACGAAATTAAAATGCGAAAGTACGTATAATTTTGGGATAATCGATTTATTTGTAAAAAAAGTTAGCGATACGCCCCAGTATTTCTTAACTAAAAAAAGACAGCCCAACTTCATTCGGTAACCCAAATAAAAAGCGGGCTGAAAATTACTCCCGCCCGCCGTTTGAATCAAGGTTTCTGCTGCAATTGCGCCAAGCCGCCTCTACGTTGTGCGCTGTCACCTCTGTCTTTTGGGAATTTATGGCTCATAGATCGGCGAAAAGTCAGCAGAAGCGATATATACATTCAGCGACGGCTGATACCAAAAATATTGGTTAACAGAAAAATATCTATCTACAAGTTTATCATCATTGTTGATTCTTCCGTCGCCGTTTATATCGGTAAACTTCAAACCGCCAATAACGGCTGACGGTTGTTGAGCCCATGTAGAAATATCTTCTTGTGAAGTAAATATTCCGGCAATGAGAAATCCATCTTTGGAAACATTAGAAGCGTCTCCTTTTGTCACTTGATAGAAATAATTTCCTTCCACAAGCGTAAGAGTAAGTTTACCATCATTGTCTGTAGTGTATGACCACTTGTATCCTGATTCGTCGCTTAAACTAACGATAGCATCCCCTACTGTATGATACGGAACAGGATTATCGGGCGACCACGCTGCATTACACTCATACACTGTAAATGAATACTGTGTGGTATTAGCGGATGTAGATAAAGCTTTTTCCACGATATAAACAATACTGTTACCTGCTTGTATTTCATCACCCAATTCCACACCGTTCACAAAAACTCTGTCGCCCATGATGATGATCGTCAATACAGTTCCATCCAAGGCTACCAACATCTGACCATTGGTAAGCGACGACTTTAAATATTTGCCCACCACAATGTGACGTTTCAAGTTTATGTCATCCTCCGTCAAGGTGCTTATTCCGTCGTTATTTATCGCAAACACCGTCAAGTTGTTGGCTTTGATGTCGGCTAAATACAATGAGTTAAACAATGCAGCAAATTCGCTTAAATCGCTGTTTTTGTTCAGCGCAGTTAAAATGGCTTTTTTCTGCACCTCGACAGATGTCGGTTCATCATCCTTAACACAAGATATAAAGGCTGCCGCAAATAATGCGGTTATTACAATAAGAAAAAAAAATTGTCTATTCATATCAAATTTTTTATATGTATATCCTTAATGATGATATATTGTTTCCCCTACTCATCTGGCTTTTCGAACTCGCCCCGTTTTTGAAATGGTCTCCGGACTCCATTGTCTTGCTTTGATTGGCAAGTACTACTTTGAATTCTGATTTCATGATATTTTAAGTTATTATTAAATTATTAATTTTTATACTATTAATACAATTGAAAATGAAAAGAGGGTAGGTGGTATATAAAATAATACTCAACTGTACTAATGATTTAACCGCAAAGAGCACAAAAATATCAATTTTTTTTTGTTCTTTGTGAACGCTTTATGGATTATCATTATTTTTATTTGTCATAGTTAACCCCCTTTGCATCCCATCAAGTCGGAAAAAGGTATATATCAAGTTTATTCATTGCATCACTGTTCCGTCAGGAACAAAATATGGATAGAAAAATATTTTGCCGATATGCGCGATTGTTCCGTAGGGACAGGATATGCGGGGAAATATTGCGTACCTGACGGCACACGGGGCGACGCATACGCTAATGATTTCTCTACCAATATTCTATCCCTGCCGGGATATAATTTGAACGAACATTTTTTGGATCATTGTCGCATTTTTACACCCCACCCTTCGGGGTTCCTGACGGAA
>Ga0082212_10013253_pt1 | contig 10321 bp, 8 predicted proteins | sample TergutNt197P3_FD_71548 | JGI IMG/M metagenome (GOLD analysis project Ga0082212, IMG submission 71548) | Neocapritermes taracua P3 segment gut microbial communities from Petit-Saut dam, French Guiana - Nt197 P3 | ecosystem: Host-associated > Arthropoda: Insects > Digestive system > Gut ...
CTGCGATATATAGGGGTACTTTATTTGCTGGGCTTCGAGCTCATAGTTTTTCAGACCCATTAATCTCTTAGCGCCAAAGATCGCCGTGTCAACGTCTTCATTTGTAACTTCTCTGTCAAAGTCAGATTTGCGGAGCGGGATGTGGTTGAAGTTATCGAGCCCCACTCCGTCGCCGCTCCATTCCATCTTGGCTTTGTCTATGACAGTAACGTCAAGATTGGGGTCATTCTTCTTTGCGCGGATGGCAGCCAGGCTCCCCGCCAAACCTCCGCCTATAACCAAAAAATCAGTCTCTATGACCCGGTCGGCCAACTCTTCAATTCTCTTGGACATTTCCTAAACCTCCTTCACTTAATCAAACTTGACGGGCACACAACGGAGTCTGTACATGTCTTGCAAGACTTCATAGGTTATGCCTGGTGCGTCGTAGAAATCCAGCTTGTAGCAGAAATCGGAACAATAGACCCTCTCTTTTCCCCTCCTAACAACGATCTCCGGCTCTCCGGTGATAGGCCGCCCACAATACACACATTTCTCAGCCATTTCGCATCACTTCTCCTTTTATTTTTTTATATTCTCTTAGTTGATTACTCAACTTTTTTCTCACCATCAAAGCTTCATCGAAACAGATACATCTCTAGTGATTTGGTATAAATATTTTCTTCTATAAAAGTTTCTTTTGTTGCCTATACATAATATCATAGATAATAAGTTGTAGTAAAGAACTTTTTTTTAGTCTCATCAAACGATTATTCAAGTGTGAAAGAATAATGAGTAATAGAACGTTAACGATAGGAAAACCGGCATACACGTGTTATTCTTAATAAAATTAATTTATCAATTGCCTTTTTATGGGAAATACGCTACAATCAATGCATGGACGCCCAAAGAAACGCAGCAGCATGGGATGTGGGGATTTTGGATACAGTGCATATACAGAATGAACCAATCAAAATACTGAACAAGAACTTTATATGCGTGATGCTGGCTAACTTCATGCACTGTATAGCGCATGCTTCAATAAACCCTTTTATTGCAACATATATGAAATATCTGGACACGAGCGCGCAGCTTGCGGGGTTTCTCATAGGGATGTTTTTCGCTGTTTCCTTTGCTGTACGCCCGTTTGCTGGCCATGCAACCACAAAGTACAACAAGCGCAAACTGCTGATTATAGTTTTTATTATTGGAACTGTTGCAAACCTCGGATACGCACTGTTTCACAATGTGCCGTCATTCGTCCTTTTCAGGTTCCTCAGCGGCGTACAGTACAGCTTTATTGGTTCGCTATGCATGACGCTTGCTGCCGACCATTTACCAAGACTCAGGCTTACCTCCGGCCTGGGGGTTTACGGAGTCAGTGGTGCAATCGGAAGCGCTATCGCCCCGTCTGTGGGCGAAACCATACTCAATGCCGGTATCAAGTATAAAGACGATAGCTTCGGGTTTACGCTTCTTTTTCTCTTTGGCTCGCTCATTCTCGTGCTTGCGCTTATACCGGCAATCATCCTTACTCCGGACAGGAAAGCTTTGGCGGACAGAGCGAGAATAGGTAAATGGTATAAAAATATTATATCAATACATGCGTTACCTCCAACGATTGTGCTTTTCCTGATTATGATATCTTATGCGATAATCAGCACGTACATGTTTGAGTTTGGTAAAGAACAAGGCGTCCCGAACATTAATATTTTCTACCTTGTGTTTGCCGCTTCGCTGGCGGTTTCCAGACCAATAAGCGGATATATTACCGACAGGTTGGGAATAAAGCGGATTCTATATCCCGCGCTTGCTGTTTTTGCACTTTCTATGTTCTTTATTGGCATAAGCAGCACATTTTGGATGGCAATCATCGGGGCAATACTTGCCGCGATCGGCTTCGGCGCTTCCCAGCCATCGCTTCAGACAATGTGCATACAATCGGAAACTGCGCTGCGCCGCGGCGTCGCAAGTAATACGTTATATGTCGGTATCGATTTGGGGTTCTTTTTAGGCCCCTATCTTGGCGGGCTGGTGTATGCAGAATCGAATTACTCTATGGTGCTAAAAACCGGGGCTATACCGGTTATCCTTTCCATGGTATGTCTCGCTATTACATTCCCCATATACACAAGACGATCCAGCGAGTTGGGAAACGAACCTTAGAAAACCATCGCACGGCCGTCTTGCCTGAAGCGTGTGCTTGCTGAGATTGTCGCGGGGTATGAAACAGTATTTTCAGTTGCTTTATGCCACAATCAATATACGGCAGTTTTGTAAGATATCCCATACCAAACGAAAGCATGCTATTGTAGAATATCGATTTGTGGGAACGCGACCGGATGATTCCTGATTGATTGCATATATATTATAGAGAGGCGGTTTTTTATGTACGGCTACAACGGTAAAGTCCTTATGGTAGATTTAACGAACAAGTCCTTTGAAATACAAGACCTCAATCCTGAGTGGGCTTACACCTACATGGGGGGCGCAACCCTTGGAGCAAGATTTCTTTTCGACCTGATGCCCGCGAAGACTCCCGTCTTCGCACCCGAGAGTATCCTGGGATTTGTGAGCAGTCCGCTTAATAATACAAAAGCCTTAGTCGGCGCCAGATGGACTGTCGTCAGCAAATCGCCTGTGACTGGCGGATTCAACGACGCCAATTGCGGGGGCTCATTTGGGCCGGCTCTTCGAAAAACCGGTTATGACGCGATATTCTTCAAAGGAATCGCTGACAACCCTGTTTATCTACTGCTTGGCGATGGCCAACCGGAATTGCGTGATGCGTCCGCAATCTGGGGCAAAACGACTCCTGAGACTGAAGACCTTCTCAAAACGGAGTTTGGCGATAGAATCAGTGTAGCGCAGATAGGTCCTGCCGGTGAGGCCCTTTCTCCCATGGCCGCAATTATGAACGATCTGCACCGCGCAGCAGGCCGGGGCGGACCCGGAGCGGTGATGGGTTCAAAAAGGCTTAAAGCCGTCGTTTGCTGTGGGGGGAACGCAGAGATACCAATAAAAGACGAAGCCGCATTGATAGCTTGCAATAAAGAAGGCGTTAACCATGGCAAGCCCGGGAACCCGGGGGAGATGCCCTTCAGCAGATTCAGTAAATTCGGGACTTCGGCTGATTACTACCCTGCTGTAACAATGGCTGACGCGCCAATAAAAAACTGGCTCGGCGCACCGGAGGTCGATATCACCGATGAGATGGCGTCTGTACTTGACGGTCCCGTGATGGATCCGAAGTACAGGGTAGGCACAACGGGATGCACTAATTGCCATGTCAGGTGCGCCGCTTACTACAAAGTCGAGAGCGATAGGTATAAACTAGACCACGTTGTGCGTCCTGAGTATGAGACTCAAGCCTCATGCGGATGCGCGCTCCTTAATGGTTGTCCGGATACTATGATTATACTCAATTGGCTGAGCAACGCTTACGGGTACGACTCTATTTCTTTCGGAGCTACGATAGCCTGGGCCATGGAGTGCTACGACAAGGGGATCATCTCGCGGGACGAGATGGACGGGATAGACCTGAAATGGGGCGACACAGACGCTATGTTAGCCATAGCCGACCGCATGTGCGCAAACGAGGGCATTGGGGCGGTACTGAACCTTGCGACCCAAGGCGCAGCGGAGAAACTTGGAAAAGGCTTCGAGTGCCTGGTCACTGCATGCGGTATAGAACTCCCGTTCCACAGTTCGATATACAATCCCGCGTTCGCGCGCACCTATCAGCATGACGCAACGCCGGGCAGGCACGTAAAAGGCGGGCGGGGCATGAGGTTCGGCCATAACCCGCCCGAGGTGAAGTACAACTACGAGGGCACTGGCGAAGCCGATGTTGCAGGTCTGCTCAATTGGTCGCTGACTGATTCGTGCGGCATTTGCGGGTTCGGCAACGCTGTATTCCCGCCTTTGCATAGTGTGAAAATGCTCAACGCAGTCACCGGCTTCGACTATACGCAGGAGCAGCTTGTGAAGTTTTCTTACCGCTCATATACCATGCGTTACGCGTTTAATATGCGCGAAGGTTTCAGCCGTAAAGATTACACGATTTCCGACAGGGCCATAGGCAAGCCCGCAATGGAAGCAGGGCCGCTCAAAGGTATCACTGTCGATAACGAGAAATTAGCTGACAACTTCTTTGGTTTTCTGGGTTGGGACCTCGAAACTTTCACGCCCCCGCTCAGCTTCCTTCAAGACGTAGGAGGCCTGGACTTCGTCATCGAGCTCTTTTTCCCGGGTCAGAAAACCATCTCATAGTTAGCCGCTAACCCCTGACTCAATTAGCCAGCGAGTAGCCACCGTCGATGCACAGTATCGCGCCGGTCATCTGCTCGCTGGCTTCTGCAGCGAGATAGATGGCTAACGCCCCGATTTCTGCCGGATGCCCCCGCCGCCCGGTGGGGGTGTACTCGCCTATCCACAGCTTCTCCATATGCGCGCGCTCCGGAGGGGTTATACCGCTATCAAAATAACCGGGTGCGATTGCGTTTACCCTTATTTTATACGGCGCCCATTCCCATGCCAGCATTTCAGTCATATGGTTGGCGCCTGCTTTTGCAGTCCCGTACGCGACCATCTTCTGCGGCTTGTTAACAACAAAGCCTGCATTTGACGTGATGTTGATAATCGATCCGCCTCCGGTATCCTTCATGTATCTTGCGGCCATCGTCGACATCATGAACACGGCTGTCAGGTCAAGTCCAAGCGTGAAGTGCCAGTCCGCGAAATCATTGTCAATAAAGTCGATTGCATCACCGCCGCGCCCCGCTCCGGCATTGTTGACCAGCGCGTCGATCTTACCAAAATCCGCCATGAAGCTGTCAACTGTTTTCTGGCAATCCTCCTGTTTTCTGTGGTCCGCCTGATAGTACTTAACGAAGCAGCCGGGGTATTTCCCGTCCATTTCATCGATGACCTGTCGCGCTTTATCCGAGTTGCGGCCAGTGAACCCCACCCTTGCGCCGCATTCGAGGAATGCGTCCATAGTACCTTTCCCCAGCCCCTGGGTACCGCCGGTGATGAGGATGTTTTTTCCCTTTACGTCATATGCGTCTTTTACTGATGTAATCACAAAAGCACTCCTTTTATATTATCATTTCGGCTAGAATAACCTTCATTAACCACCTTTAGGTAACCATCAAGAGTATTGGTTTGATTGTCTTACCGGAAAGCGAGTCGGCACTCGCCTTGTTGATGTCCTCGAAGGGGTAAAACCCGACCAGCTTGTCAAATGGGAACAGTCCGGCCTGGTAATAAAGGATTAGTTGGGGTATGAATATTGACGGGATACTGTGCCCCTCCGTAACGCCCCTGATGACGCGGGAGTTGAGCAAACCATAAGAACCATCGCGACTGATTGCCGCAATAGTTCCGAACAGATCCGTGCTTTCAATAGCAGTGTTGGAAGCGGCCATACTGCCGCTTGCGTTCACTGCATAGTTCGCCCCCCTGCCGTTCGTAATGTCCCTGGCAACAGCTACGGCGTCGGACGCCCCTGCGTTGATAGAATGCGTAGCGCCCAGCTCCTGCGCCAGCTCGAGCCGCAAATCGACGGTATCGACTGCAATGATTGTCGAACACCTGCAAATCTTCGCAGCCATAATCGCGCTCATGCCAACGCCGCCGCAACCTACGACTATTATTGATGAACCGGGTTCCGGTTTCAGGCAGTTAAGAACCGCCCCCGCGCCGGTTTGAATACCGCAGCCAAGCGGACCGGTCAATCGGAGATCCATATCGTCAGGCACGCGGACCAGATTGTTCCTGTGTGTGACCGCGTGAGTCGCGAAGGAAGCTTGGTTGAAAAAGTTGGATATCACGACGCCATCCTTGCTTAGGCGTGTCGTCCCGTCATAGCATCGCCCCCCGAAGTTGAGCAGCCAGTTATTCTCGCATTCGTACGGGCGGCCCGTTGTACAGGAGTAGCACTCACCGCAGTAACTAAATGACATGCAGACGCGGTCGCCGGGCGCAAAGTCAGCGACGCCATCGCCGACGCATTCGACGACGCCCGCCCCCTCATGTCCCGGTACTACAGGATGGAGCGGTGTGATTTCTCCGGAAGCCAGCGCATAATCCGTATGGCAAACGCCACTGGCAACAATCTTTACCAGCACTTCATCTGACTTTGGAGGCGCCAAATCGACCTCTTCAATGACGTATGGGTCGTTTGGACTGTGCACAACTGCAGCATTTATCTTCATTGCGCTTGTACCCTTTATGACCGGTCCGGAAAAAGCAACCTAGACCAGATACCCTTTGCTGACCGAATAAATGTCGCTTATGATAGTGTCGAAGCCTACTTTTATTCCTTGAACCTTCTCCCGCCGGGCGATTTTCTCTTTGTGGTAATCAATTATCTCCTTTGTAAATGGGAGATTCCCTGTATCGAAGTATCTCATGGCTCCTTCGCTGTCCTTGACGCCCAACACTTTTCCCGCAGCCGCCCTATTCGCTGCAAATGGGTTATCCAGTATACCTGCTGCGATGGCTTTTTCTGCTCCGACCAGTATGTCCCCGTCGCCTATTTCCAGCACCTTATCTACGATAGCCCTTATCTCTTTCTCTTCCATCCGGACTTCCGGTTCAAGCGCTTCCCTATTGACTTCTACTTTCTGGGTCTGGATGAAGTTCTGAATCACTCTGGCAATTTTCATCGTGTCCGCAATATTTTCCTTGGTAGGAATCGCTTTTGCTTCCGCCATAGTCCGGACGTCGCTGACGGAAGCGCCAACCAATCTTGCCATGAGGGTGTTCATAAACGTTATGGCTAAACTATCTTCTATGCCCGCCGGGTATTGCATCAAACTCCACGAAAGCGATTTTGATATCAGTACATCCTCATACCCGGACTTATCAAGATAATAACGAAGGGCATTCTCGCGCGCTGTGGCGGAGGCAACGTCCTGGACAAGGTTGCCATGCGCAACACATATGATGCTGATATTCTTAACTCCCTGTTCTGCAACCAGCATCGCGGAAACAATTATTGATGCAGCTTGCAGCGATGGCGGTATGGCAGCGCCATAGAACCCCTGTATACCCACGGACATTGGAACGCCATGCTCCTCATAGTATCCCATCAGCCTGGTAATGTACTGGTGGGTGCCAACTACATACTCATAGGGCGTCTTGGCTGAGTGCTGCCAGAAATCCATTAGCAAATCCGGGGCGCTCGAAGTAACACCCCCGGCACAAAGTATTTCAGCCATCAGTCTCCCGTCAGGCATCCCCCCGCGGAGACTGACCGGGGAGTTAACCGACTCAACGATCCGCCTGACCCCGGATACCCCAATGTTCACGACCGGGACTCCGTTCAGCTTTGACTCCCCGGTTTTAATGCTTTCTTCCATATGCTCCTGTACTTCTTCGAACCTGTTATACCTGGTCAGGCTGTCGGGGGATATGGCAAGCGCTTCGGCGCCCCCTTCGTTCTCCGCGTACTGCATCAGCTCGATTTGCTCTTCGACGGTCGCTTTCCCCATGCCTGTCACGCACCTCATCTTGCCTTCAGCTTGTGAGGCTTCGGCGCTGATTACGCTGTTCTTTGCGGGGGGTAAGCTCTTGTTGTAGGAAATAGCTTCGTCAAGGTCTACATCCTTCCCCGTATGCCACATTGCCAGAACTTCTTTTCTTTGATTATGAAAGATTTCATCATCCAGTCTCTTGTTTATCATTATTTCACCTTCGATTACTTCTTTTACACAATATCCCTATCAAAAGCGCGGAGCAACTTTGAAATGAGCGTTTTAACTGTAGCAGTATAAATAACACTTGTCAATATTATTAAAAATATTTTTGCTTCATTGATATTTGTAGGATAAACATATTGAAATTACCATCATTTGATATTACTATATAGCTGAAAAGAGTGGTGAAATTTGAAAGAAGATAAGATCTGGACAAAAGGATTTGCGACATTAACTGTTTCCCACTCGTCATACGTTCTCGGGAGCTATATGCTAATCCCCATCATACCGCTTTACCTCGTCTCGCTTGGAGCCACAGAATCGCAAGTGGGTATGATAGCGACAATGTTTTTCATAGCATCAATAGTAACCCGTTTGTTTTTAAACATCCTTCTAAGGCGCACGGGGAGGAAACTCGTGTTGATGGCCGGCATGTCGCTGACAGCGGTAGTGATGTTATTGTATGGTCTACTCGCTTCAATCGCCGCCAATGCCGCGCTCCGCTTTTTTGGCGGCGTAGGGTTCGGGATTACAACGACAATAGCAACCGCTATGGCTGCCGACTTCCTGCCTGACTCGCGGAGGGGGCAGGGTATCGGCTACTTTACCATGGGTTCCGTTGTCGCTATGACGGCGGCTCCGGCGCTTGCGATTTTCCTTATGGACAATTACGGGTTTCCGCCGGTGTTTTACACAGCGGCAGGTTTTTCACTGCTTTCGGCTATGCTTCTGCTCCTCACCGGGGAGCCTGTAATTACCGGAGAAGCGATGGCAGTTGGCAATGGGCACAGGGGAAGCGCCTTCCAATGGCGGAACCTGTTTGACCGCAAGCTTATTGTGGCGTCTTGCCTGCTCCTGCTGTTTTCCATAAGCCGCAGCGGGGATTCCAGCTATATTTCGCTCTTTGCGGAAGCGCGGGGTCTCAAGTACCTCTCTTTGTATTTTGTCATTCAAACCGTAACTATGTTTTTCGTCAGGTTCGTCATCGGGCGAATCATCGATCGCAAAGGCAGGAACTGGGTGCTGATACCGGGCGGTTTCGCCATGCTCGCACTGTGCGTGACGCTATCCTTGGCGTACACAGACGCCGTTATGCTTATCGGGGCGTTCTTCAGCGGACTGGCAATAGGCGTTATATCTCCGAGCATGCAAGTATGGATGTTTGGCGCCGTCGCGCCTGAAAAGAGGAATGTGGCAAGCGCCACCTACTACAACTTCACCGACATTGGGGTCAGCATAGGGTCGTTGCTGATGGGGTTTACGGCGGAGCACTATGGATACACCATAATGTATCGGGTCGCGGCGTGCTCTGCTTTGCTTTATATTATAAGCTACATAACCATAGGCCGGGAAAAAGCCGGAAAACGTCTTTAGCCGCGAGGTTTGCCGGCATACATCTTTTCATTTGTTTGATGGTTATACCAGCCTGGAAATGAGGTTCCGGAAATGCTTTTGTCACAGCTTGAGTACCTTGTTGCAGTGAAGGAATACGGTTCAATGAGCAAAGCTGCAGCGGCCCTGTTCTGCTCCCAGCCGACCATCACTAACGCATTCAAGTCCATGGAGAACGAGTTCGGGTGCAAAATAATCATACGCTCATCTGCGGGGATTACGTTCACAAACGTCGGCGAACGGATGGTTGAGGACGCCAGGGTAATACTCGGGGTCGCGAGCCAGTGGAAAGAGAGTAGCCAGGGGCGAAGCTCCAAACTCAGGATATCTTTCTCCGGCTTCAACGACAGGAGCGCTATATTCAAACTGTTGTCCTCTTTCCGGCGCGAAAACCCGTCCTACAATTATGCGCTTGAGTATAACCAGAAGCGCGGGCTGCGTGTCCTGCAAGCTGAAGACGGCTCGATGTACCGGCTTGGGTTCATCCTGCATACGCCGCGTGAGCTTATCGAAACAAAGAGGCTCGCGAATGAGTATGGTATGAAAATTGCAAAACTTAATGTCGGGTACTTTGCCGTTTTCGGGAGCACCCAAAACCCGCTTATGCAAAAAGCTTCCCTACATATGCAGGATCTCACCGGGCAGAAGGTTGTTCTGAAACAGGGCAGGGAGTTCCCGTACATCGAAGAGCTCAGCAGCGTCGACTGTGATTACAGCATGGAGCTCGGCGACCATGACAATATTATGACGGCGCTCATCAATGACTCCGCGCTCATCAGCCTGAGTCCGACTACGACCCAGACTGAGGATATCTACCTAAGCAGCGGCATGATAGCCACCCGGGAAATCACCGACTTCAATCTGGAACTCAACCAATATTTCGTATTCCCCGCGTTTTCCCGCCTCACGGATCCGGAAAAGGTTTTTATCGAGTATATAAGAAGAAACGCAGAATTGTTTGAAATCGTAGAGTAGCTTTTCTTTCATCAGAAGTAATGATGCTATACTATGCATTCGCGAACATTGACTTAATATTTTTGCATAGAAAACCACTATCCAATACAGACACGAGGAGGATTGTCATGAAAGGTCGTCTCATCGGCAAGATTGCGCTGATAACCGGGGGAGGGAGCGGTATTGGTGCAGCTATCGCAAAGCGTTTTGTGGAAGAAGGAGCTAAAGTAGTTATAACAGGCCGGAGGGCGGAGGTTCTTGCGCAGATGGTCGCTTCCCTGCCGGAAAGCAGT
>Ga0082212_10013254_pt1 | contig 10321 bp, 10 predicted proteins | sample TergutNt197P3_FD_71548 | JGI IMG/M metagenome (GOLD analysis project Ga0082212, IMG submission 71548) | Neocapritermes taracua P3 segment gut microbial communities from Petit-Saut dam, French Guiana - Nt197 P3 | ecosystem: Host-associated > Arthropoda: Insects > Digestive system > Gut ...
AGGGTTATGCCGTCTATCAGCTCCATCACGATATATTGGCTTTTTTCGTTTTCTTTGACCGAAACATCGAAAATATGCACTATATTCGGGTGGGAAAGCATCGCCACGGCTTTTGATTCGTTTATGAAGCGCTTGACGGCCTCCGCGTCTTCCTTCGTGTCGTCTTTGAGCATTTTGATCGCCACTTTTCTGCGCGCCACCAAATCGTCCGCTTCATACACGACCGCCATTCCGCCTATGCCGATAATTCCGGTGAGCTTGTATCTGTTGTCGAGCACGGTGTTTATCAAATTTTCATAATTGTTCATACAAATTCTCTTTTTACTTAACTCCCCTGCGGTTTTATCATAACCACTGTTATATTATCTCCCCCGCCGTTTTCATTGGCCTTTATTATCAGTTCGTCAGCGCAATGCTCGATGTCCCCGTATTGCGATATATATTTGGCTATGTCCGATTCTTCCACGTAATTGTAGAGCCCGTCCGAGCACAAAAGTATCGTGCCGGATTCATATTTCCCCCTGTAAAAATCCACGTCGACTATGTCGTCGACTCCGAGCACGCGCGTCAGAATGTTTTTGTTCGGGGATTTTTCGGCCTGCGCTTTCGTCATGGTCCCGTTCTCCACGAGTTCCTGCACCAACGAGTGGTCCTTGGTGATCTGGCTGACAGAGCAGGTTTTGCCGTCGATCATATACATCCTGCTGTCCCCCACGTTCACTGCGTAATATTCGCCGCCGTCAAATATGCACGCGACCACAGTCGTCCCCATCCCCGTAAGATTTTGATCGTTTTGAGCTGTTTTGAAAATGGCGTCGTTGGCTTTCCCCACACATGCAAATAATATTTCCCTGTAATCCGCCGAATCGGGCAGCAGTTCGGTCACCGTTTCGGCAAAGGATTTCGCCGCCAGCGAACTCGCCACGTTTCCCCCGTTGGCCCCTCCCATCCCGTCGCAGACGACGGCGAGGAAAACGCCGTTTGTTTGTTCGGCAAGAAAACTGTCCTCATTGATTTTCGCGCTTCTTTTTTTTCCCGTGTGGGTTCTACCCGCGATAGATACAGACATATTTGACCCCATTCCCTGTTTTTGAAAATTTGTCGCCGGACGCGCCGCTCATACCGTATTGTTTTTTCTGAGCTGTCCGCAAGAGGCGTCGATATCTTTGCCGCACGTTCGCCTGAATGTGGCGTTGATCCCGTGGTTTTCGAGTATTTTTTGAAAAAAACGGGCCTTTTTCATATCCGGCGGCTTAAAATCTTTTTCGGAAATTTCGTTTGCCAATATTAGGTTCACATGGCACAAAATGTGTTTTGTCTTCGATGCGAGTTCTGCCGCGTGTTCTTTCGAGTCGTTTATTTCGTTTATCAGCGCGTACTCAAATGAAATCCTGCGTTTCGTAAAATCCGCGTATTCGCGGCAGGCCTGCAGCAGCTCGGCCATGTGCCACTTTCTGCTTATGGGCATTATCTTTTTTCTCGTTTCGTCGTTTGGGGCATGGAGCGAAACCGAGAGGGTTATCGGAATATTTATTTCCTTGAGTTTTTTTATTTTATCTACGAGCCCGCAGGTGGAAACCGATATATGCCTGTATCCGATATTTGGCCCGTCCTTGCAGTTCAGCAGCTCGAGAAACTTCATGACGCTGTCGAAATTGTCCAAGGGCTCGCCTATGCCCATCAATACGACATTCGATATCCTCTCCCCCATATCCCGGCCGGAGGCCATGACCTGCAGCAGCATCTCCGAAGGCAGAAGGTTTCTGGTCAGACCCCCTGACGCGGAAGCGCAGAACGCGCAGCCCATGCGGCAGCCGACTTGCGTCGATATGCAAACCGTGTTTCCGTGGCGGTATCTCATGAACACGCTTTCGATCATGGAGCCGTCGTGCAGCTTGAAAAGATACTTCACCGTCCCGTCGGCGGAAATCCGCTTTTTTGTGATTTCCAGTTTTCCGATGTGAAAATTGTCCTCGAGGATTTTTTGCCGGATTTTGGGAATGTCGCTCATTTTCGCGAAATCGGCCTCGCCCGTCGTTTTATGCAGCCACGAGTATATCTGGTCCGCGCGAAAAGGCTCGAAATCGTGCTCGGCTTTTATCAATTCCCTCAGCTCGCTTTTTGAAAGGGACAATATATCGGTTTTGTTTTCGATCATATGCGTCATATGCCGGTTCTCTTCATTTTGGCTATGAAAAAGCCGTCGGTTTGTTGCTCGAATGGAAACAATGTGGCAAACTTCATGATTTCAAAGTTTTTGTGCCCGCCCAAAAATTTGTGCGCCACTTCTTCGTTTTCTTTTTTGTTGAGGGTGCAGGTCGAATATATGAGAGTCCCTCCCGGTTTCACGTAATCCGAGCAGCGCGAGAGGATCTTAAATTGGATTTCCGGCATTTTCGATATTTCGCCCTGCGTCTTATATCTTATTTCCGGCTTTTTGGATATTGCGCCGAGCCCGGAACAAGGAACGTCGCACAGAACGACGTCGGCTTTCAAATCGCCCGCCCCGCCGAATCTGAGCGTGGAATCGTGTTTATGCGTCTCCATGATGTCCATGCCGAGCCGTTTCGCCGATTTGTCGATCAGGCCGAGTTTGTTTTCATGCACATCCAAACATATGATCTTGCCTTTGTTTTCCATCATCTGCGCCATGTAGAAACTTTTTCCTCCCGGGGCGGCGCAGCAGTCAATGGCCAGGTCCCCCGGTTTCGCCCCCGTTTCAAGGGCGCATATCTGCGAGGCTTCGTCCTGCACGAAAAACAGGCCTTCGTCAAATCCGAATATGTGATTTGCGGGTATATCGCTTTCTATGGCTATGCCGTAAGGCGATGTTTTCGTTTTCTTTGCGGCTATGGCCTCATGATGCGAAAGCAATTTTTCGAAATATTCGTCCCTTGAAATCTTCAGGCTGTTCACGGTTATCGCCAGGCCGTGGCTGTTTTGGCTTGCGCAAAGCAGATTTTGGGCGGTTTCGACGCCGTAGCTCTCGATCCATATTTTGATTATATCAGAAGAACATGAATATTTTATTTCAAAATGTTTACATAAATCTTTTATTTTGTCTATATTTTCGAATTGTTCGGCTTTATTTCGGGCAAAATTCCTCAGAACCGCGTTTACGAAACCCCCGATTTTGACATTTTTGGGGATAAACCGCTTTGCGAGTTTTACGCTTTCGTCGCACGCGGCGCTTTCCGGGACTTTGTCCATGTATGAAAGCTGATACAGCCCCATTCTAAGGATATTTGAAATCACCGGGTCGATTTTCGTATTTTTGTCGCAGATGCTGGCAATGAAATAGTCGAGCGTCAGTTTTTTTTCTATGACCCCGTAAAAAAGTTTTGTGAAAAAGCGCCGCTCCGAATCGCAGAATTCATATCTTTTGACGGCTTCGCCCAGTTCGATGTTTGAGTATTTTTCGGCTTTTTCATAGCTGACGAGCGATTTCAGGCACGCTTCCCTCGCATATATCTTTTTGTTATTCACCCCAAATAGCACCTTTTTCGATTTTCCTGCCGTTCAAAAAATCTTTGGCTGACATTTTTCTGCCGCCCTCGGGCTGCAGCTCCAAAATCCTCACGATGCCGCCTTTGCACCCGATGTCAAGGGCGTTTTCGCAAGCGGATATTATCTCCGATTTGCATATCATTATCTTTTTCCCGTTGAGCCGCGTGAAAGCCGCCGGCGACGGCGAAAGCGCCCGGATTTTGTCGTGTATTTTTTTCGCGTCTTGGCTCCAGTCGATTTCGCGGGTTTTTTCGTCTGTTTTTGTCGTGTGCGATGCGCCGGTTTTTGGCTGCTTTTCGCGCTTGGCCGCGCCGTTTTTGATTTGGTTCAGCGTTTTTGCCAGCGCTTCGCCCCCCATTTTTGCCAATCTGTCATGCAGTTCGCCGAAAGTTTCGTTTTCGCCGATTTCAGTCGCTTCTTTTAGTATCATGTCCCCTGTGTCGATGCCCTCGTCCATATAGATAGTCGTGATTCCGGTGGTTTTCTCGCCGCCCTCGATAGCGGCGGAAATCGGATTTGCCCCGCGGTATTTCGGCAGCAGCGAAGCGTGGACATTCACGCAGCCGTATTTCGGATATTCCAACACATTTTTTGGCAATATCCGCCCATATGCGACCACCGCGATGATATCGGGGGCTATATTTTTCAGCAGCTCATAAAATCCTTCGCTTTTCAGGCTTTGCGGCTGATAAACCGGCATATTTTTTTGCAGGCAGAATTCTTTGACCGGCGGCGGTTTCAAAACCATTTTCCGCCCCGCCGGCTTGTCCGGCTGGGTGACGGCGCCGATCACATTGAAATTGTTTTTCAGAAGGTGTTCCAATGAAATTTTCGCGAATTCGGGAGTGCCCATAAATAATATTCTCATTCTTCTTCCTGCTCTTTTCTCAGCTCGTCCACTTCTTCTTTGGTCAGTATGCGCTTGGCGGCGTCAAAACAAAGAACGCCGTTCAAATGGTCGATCTCGTGGCAAAAAGCCCTCGCGAGAAGCTCCGTGCCCTCTTTTTGCTTTTTTTCCCCGTCCCTATTCGTATATGCGACTTTTACCATCGCCGGCCTGAGCGTTTCGGCAAATTTCCCGGGCGAGGAGAGGCATCCTTCTATCTCCTGCTGCTCGCCCTCCGCGTGGATTATCTCGGGGTTGATCATTTCGATCAGCTCGCCTTCTTCGATCTCAATTATCGCAACCCGGCGCAAAACCCCCACCTGCGGCGCGGCCAATCCGACGCCGCCCGCGTTTTTCAGGGTTTCGCGCATATCGTCCAAGAGGGTCGTCATCCTTTTGTCGATTTTTTCGACCGGCCGGGTTTTTTTCCTCAGCTCCGAAATGTTTTTGTCTTCGTTCAATATGTTGAGTATGGCCAAAATTTTTTCCTCTTTCTATTGGCGTGAACTGCATATGTGTCGATCGGTGTGGACTGCACGTGAACTACCGTTCACGTTCGTCTCACATACTATCGTTCATATTCGTCACACGTCATATCATGTTCGGGTTCACATCGATGTTCACCGAAACTTTTTTTGTGGTTTGTTTTTGTATGTCCGCCAAAATCAGCGCGAGCATTTCTTTTGTTTTTTTATTCATTTTGCACTTTATTATGAACCTCATGCGAAAGTTTTTGTTCAGCTTGTATATGCTCGCCGGAAATGCCCCGAATACAATCGCCTTCACTTCCTTGAATTCGCCCGCCATGTGATTTTGCAGCATTTCGCCGATTTTTTTGGCGGTCGCCGCCGCTTCGTTTTCATACTCCGATATTATATTTATCGAGCATATATCGCAAAAAGGGGGGAAAACCGAAGCTTTTCTGAGCCTTATCTCTTTTTTGTAAAATCCGGCGTAATTTTGCTCTATGGCGAATTTTATTATCTCGCTATCGGGGTTATATGTCTGTATTATCCCCCTGCCGCTTTTTTCATACCTCCCGGCCCTGCCCGTCACCTGGACGATCGTTTCAAACATTCTTTCGTTGGATCTGTAATCGTCCAAAAACAGCCCCTGGTCGGCGAACAGTATCGCCGCGAGCGTCACATTTTTGAAATTATGCCCTTTGGTTATCATTTGGGTTCCCACCAATATGTCGACTTGTTCGTTTTTCACGCTTTCGAGTATGCGCGTATGCGAATGCTTGGCCGATATGGCGTCGGAATCCATGCGGGCTATTTTCGCCTCGGGGAAAATCTCCCCCAGATCGTCCTCGCATTTTTGGGTCCCCGAGCCGAACATCAGAAGTTTGTCGCTTTTGCAGCCCGGGCATGCGGCCGGTATTTCGGAGGCATGCCCGCAGTAATGGCAAACGAGCCTGGATGGGCTTCTCTTGGCTTTTCCGGTTTTGTCCTCGGCGTGGAGCTTCAGCGATATGCTGCAATTCGGGCACATCACGGTCTCGCCGCAGGAGCGGCAGGACAAAAAATTATAGTAGCCCCTGCGGTTTTGGAATATTATGGTCTGTTCGCTGTTCGCGAGGTTTTTCTTTATTTCGGCTTTCAATGTTTCGCTTAAAAATATCATTTTGTTTTCCGGCGGGTCATCTCTCATGTCCACCGTGATGATTTCGGGGAGGTGTGCGTCATTGTACCTGTCATCGAGTTTTATCAGGCTGTATATCCCCTTTTCGGCTTTGTGATAGCTTTCCACAAGCGGGGTGGCCGAGGACAATACCATCATCGCGCCGTGTTTCGCGCACCTGAACCTCGCCACTTCCTTGGCGTGGTAGTGCGGTTTTTTGTCGGACTTGTACGTGTGTTCCTGTTCCTCATCTATGAAAATCAGCCCGAGACGGGAAAATGGCGCGAAAACCGCCGACCTCGTGCCGATCACGAAATCTATTTCGCCGTTCCTTATCCTTCTCCAGGTATCGAATTTTTCGCCCGCCGAAAGCGAGGAATGCAGCACCTTCACTTTTTCGCCGTAATAATTCTTGAAGTATATTATCGTCTGCGGGGTCAGCGCTATTTCGGGGACGAGCATTATAACCTGTTTTTTGTCGGCGATCACCTCGTCGATCAGCGCTTTTGCCACGTGGGTTTTTCCGCTTCCCGTGACCCCGTGCAGAAGCGCCGCGCAGGGGCGTTTGTTTTTGTATAACTCCGACAGCTCCAAAAAAGCCGCCCGCTGGCCCTCTGACAGAACCTCTTCCCCGCTCTGGCCGTATTCCCCGTATTCGTCCGAGGAATCCCTGAAAATTTCTTTTTCGTAAATATCGGCCAATCCCTTTTTTTCAAGCCCGGCGACCACGCCCGGCCCCACCGAAAGTTCCTCCATGATTTCGCAAAGCGGCAAATCACCGCTTTGCGCCAGATGCTCCGCGGTTTTGTATTGGGAGGCGGTGAGGGGTTTTTTGCCGTTTGAAAGATACTGCTCGTATTTTTCTTCGTTCAGCGAGACATATTTGACAAACTTTTCTCTTATTATCCTTTCGGGCGTTATTTCTTCGGTGATATAGCCTTGTTTTGCCAGCGTGTTCAAAACGCCCGTGACATTTTCCCCGAATTCTTCCTTCAAGCTCTCCGATGTGGCGTTTTTTTCCGCCAAACGGTTCAAAACGGCGCATACTTTGTCGTTTGCGCTGGTGTATAAATCGTCGGCCAAAAATTTTTCCGCGTTTATGGCATATTTTACCGTCAGCCCGGTTTTAAGGCCGGTCGGGGCGATCACTTTCAGCGCCTCGCCTATCGTGCAGAAAGTGTTTTCTTTCAAAAAAACGGCGAGCGCGAGCTGCTCCCCGTTCAGCGCGGGGACTTCGATTATTTTATCGACCGGCTTTGTCTTTTCGGCTTCGGTCGAATTTTTGATTTCCCAGGCGACTGCGGTCCTCCTCTTGTTTCCGCCCCCGAACGGCACTATTATATAATCGCCGGGCTTTATCCTGCTTGAAATCTCCCCGTCTGCATAATAGTCGTATATTTTGTCGAACTGATAGGCCGCATCGAGGATATATGCGCCGACATAAGTATTTTCCATTGGTTTTGTCACCTGTATTTTTTGTTTAATCCGCGAGTATGACGAAGTCCCCTTCGAATATTCTCAAAATGGCCGATCTCACCGGTTTCTCCTCGGGAATATCCTTCACTTCCTTGGGCGATGGAACCATTTTTTCGTTCGGGTTCGATTCCTTGGTCGCGCTTTTTTCCATTTCCTCTTTTTTTTCGTTTATCTCGTCGGTGATGACCCTCGCCGCCTTGGCGGTCGCGATGACGAGCTCATACCTGTTGTATTTGTCTTGCGTCAATTGTTCTATCGATGGAAAAATCATAAAAAACTCCTTTTATATATTTTGCCCGAAAAATTTTTTTAAAAACCTTTCGGAATTTTCGCGGTTCATTTTGTTTTTTTCGGCTTCGGCTATGCAGTTTATGTCAAAGGCGGCCTTTTTTTGCATATCGGATTCGTTCGTCACCAAATAATCATAGTTTGGGAGGGATTCGATTTCTTTTTTTGCGGTTTCCAATCTCGTTTTCACGTTTTCTTCGCTTTCCGTGCCCCGCGCCCGCAGCCGTCTTTCGGTCTCGGCATACGAAGGCGGGAGCAAAAAAATCATGACCGCCCCGGGAAATTTCTGCTTAATGTTCCAAGCCCCCAAAACTTCTATTTCAAGTATCACGTCATGCCCCTCGCCGAGCATTTTTTCGAGGGGGACTCTCGGCGTCCCGTAAAGATTGCCCGAATATTCCACATATTCCAGAATATCGCCATCCGCCGCCTTTTTTAAAAAATCTTCTTTTGACATGAAGCAATAATCGATGCCTTCAATTTCCCCTTCGCGGGGCGCTCTTGTCGTGGCCGAAATTGAAAATTTGTAGTTTCCCAATTTGCGAAGTTCGGCCAAAACGGTGCTTTTTCCGCTCCCCGAAGGACCGGATACCACGATCAGTTTCCCCGTTTTTTCGTTTCCTTCAATATTCTCCATTTTTGCCGCCTTCCGCATTTTCGCCCTGGACCGCCGGTTCGTCCGCGAACCTGTTTGACAGTGTCTCGCACTGTATGGCGGACAGAATCACATGGTCGCTGTCCGTTATTATCACCGACTTCGTGCGCCTGCCGCACGTCACGTCGATCGCCCTGCCGCCGTCTTTGGCATCCTGGACGAGCCTTTTTATCGGGGAGGTCTCGGAGCTCACCACCGCTATGATTCTGTCTTTGTTGACCATGTTGCCAAAGCCTACGTTTACAAGCATTTATCCGTCTCCGTCATTCGATATTTTGGATCTGTTCGCGTATTTTTTCTATGTCGCTCTTTACTTCTATCACCATGTTCGTGATTTTCAGGTCGAGGGATTTTGAGCCTATGGTATTGATCTCGCGGTTTATTTCCTGGACCAAAAAATCGAGCTTTCTGCCCACCGGGGCATTTTCGCCGATTATCTTGTGGAACTGCGAAAAATGGCTTTTGAGCCGGACGAGCTCCTCGGTTACCGATATCTTGTCGGCGTATATCGCCGCTTCGGTTATTATCCTGTTTTCGTCCGATATCACGTCTTTTGTCATCTCGCCCAGCCGCTTTTTGAACGACTCGTAATAGTTTTCCCCGCATTGTTCGGACAGGATCGTTATTTCGTCCGCGATCTCGCCGCATTTTTTTATGCGCGCCGCCATATCCTCCAATAATTTTTCGCCCTCCGCCGCCCGCATTTTGTCGAATTCGCCGAACGCCTTCGCCAAAACCGGTTTCACCGTCTGCCACAGCGCCTCTTCGTCCTCTTCGAGTTTTTCGACGTTGAATATGTCCCTGTTCTGCGCCACGCGCATCGTCGTTATGTCGTCGCATAGGCCATAGCTGTCGCGTATCGATCGAAGCATTTCCATGTAGCTGTCGAGATATGTCCTGTTGAGCGTGATTTTTGCGTTTTCCCCCGCCTTATTGTCTATGCCCACATATATTTCGGTTTTGCCCCTCGATATGAACTTCGCGGCTTCCCGCCTGACTTTTTCTTCCAAGAAACCGTAAATTTTGGGGATTTTCACGTAAATGTCGAGATATCTGCCGTTTATGCATTTGATTTCCGCGAATATTTCCCTCTCGTCCGCGATTTCCCTGTGCCTTCCGAAACCGGTCATGCTTTTTATCATATGAATATCTTCCTCGCCATTTATTTTATACTTTTCGGGCGCGCTTGTCAACTTATATTATACCACAAAAAAATAATATAATATATTTTATTTCAACTGTTTATGATTTATTTACAAAATTGTGGTATTATAGTTATGCAAGATACAAAAACCGATTGGAGGGTATGTAATTTTATGGAATTTCGATATTTGGGGACCGGGGCCGCCGAATGCTGGCCTGCGCTTTTTTGTTCGTGCGACAACTGCAAAAGGGCGATCGACGCCGGGGGCAGAAACATACGCACGCGCTCCCAGTCGCTTGTAAACGGCGATCTGCTGATCGACTTGCCTCCCGACACCTATTTTCACGTCATCCGGCACGGCCTCGACCTGACAAAAATAAGATACATTTTGTTCACCCACGGCCACGAGGATCATTTTTACCCGTATGACCTGCACAGGTCATATCCCCCCTTCGCCTACGATGAAAAAAGGGAACGCATAGGCAAGATAAAAATTTACGGGAACAAAGCGATAAACGACCACGCGAAAGAATTCGAAAATTACGCGGACATATTGGAATTTTTCGAAATACGCGCCTTCGAAAAATTTGAGGCGGGCGGCTACGCGATAACCCCCCTCAAAGCCGACCACGACTTTTCGCAGGATTGCTTCATCTACATAATCGAAGAGGGCAATACCAAAATTCTGTACGCGAACGACACCGGCTATTTCCCTGAGGAAACCTGGGATTACCTATGCCAG
>Ga0082212_10013255_pt1 | contig 10321 bp, 8 predicted proteins | sample TergutNt197P3_FD_71548 | JGI IMG/M metagenome (GOLD analysis project Ga0082212, IMG submission 71548) | Neocapritermes taracua P3 segment gut microbial communities from Petit-Saut dam, French Guiana - Nt197 P3 | ecosystem: Host-associated > Arthropoda: Insects > Digestive system > Gut ...
ATACAAGCTCTTCTTTCAAGAGCAACATGGATGTATCTATCTACTGCGGTTTCGCAGGGTTAGCGATTACTTCTCACCTCAAAACACATCCTCAATGAAACTTTTCCAAGGTAGTATGCAATTAATTCAGGCATCTATAGACTATTTCGATACTAAAAGGGATTATACAAAATCTAAAAAAGCAACAGATGCTCTGAAAGATTTTGAAAGTTTTGTGCTCTGGCAAGCAACAGGCAGCTACCCTCAAGCTGTTCTTGATTTGGCTGGAGAAGATGACGACTGAGAGGCAGTCCACGAATTTTAATTCTTTCCGATCCAGCTCCAGTAATTTCCAGGATAGCCCATGCGGTGCAGCCGCGAGCGCACCAGTTTTTCTGGTCTTGTCCCGCTGCTTCTAATCTGAGCCATATTCCTGCTGCGCTGCTCCGGGGTTCAATCTGTCCATTTGGACGATATATATCGTTTAGCCCTTGCTTGCCAAGGCACTCCAGAATGGGCGGGGGCAATCATTTTCAACTTGACACAATAAGTCTTTTATTTCACGCTGTGCGCAACAAAATCAAAAAGAATTTAACTTGGCCGCAAAAAGGCTGAAAAATAAGCTTTTTCGCTTCTTGTAGAAACAGAGGACTCGGCAGATGAAATACTATTCACGTCTGGTTGATCTCACCTGTTTCACGCGAGACGATGTTGAAGCCATGACCGGCAACCGGGCCACGGCACACTCCGTCATTGAGGCATACAAGAAGAAAGGGCTGATCGAAAGCGTCCGGCGCGACCTGTTTGTGGCGATAAGCTTCGAAACCAAACAGCCGGTTGCGAACCGTTATGCCATAGCCTCCCATGCGGCTCCCGGCGCTTATGTGGCCTATCATTCCGCCTTTGAGTACCACGGCCTTGCGAACCAAGTCTTTTACACGGTGTATGCCGCCTCAAAGCCGCGCTTCCGCACCTTCGAGCATGGCGGGTTGACATACCGCCATGTGCCTACATCGTTGGATATGGGGGTAGTCGCAAAACGCGGTATACGCGTCACTGATCTGGAGCGTACGGTCCTCGACGGCATCAGCAATTTTGAAAAAGCCGGCGGGCTGGAGGAACTCTTGCTTTGTATCGGCATGATACCCTATCTAGATAGCCGCAAGCTGATTGATTATCTGGAGGCGTATGACACGGTCTTTTTATACCAGAAAACCGGGTACATCCTAGAGCATTTCCAGGCATCGTTGAAACTGCCTGATACCTTTTTCGCCGCCTGCCGGAGCAAGGTTACGAAAAGCAAACGCTATCTCTATGGCAATTTGCAGCGCGAGCCACATGTGCACAACAGAAGCTGGGCGTTATACACCCCCGCAGACTTGCTGGCAGTAACACGCAAGGGGGCAGCCTGGAATGCATGATTATAGCCGCACGGAAATGGGCAGACTGGCCGCTGAACACGGCTTTATCCGCGATACGTTTGAAAAGGTGGCTCGGCTTGTAGGGCTGTTGGCTTTTTTTGAACGCGACCCCGCGCTGTCAAAGCATCTGGCCCTCAAAGGCGGAACTGCCATCAACCTGACCATATTCTCCATGCCGCGCCTTTCCGTGGATATTGACCTCGACTTTACGGAAAACCTGCCGCTCGAAGAGACAAAAGCCGTGCGGGCAATAATTCGCGATACGCTGGACAAATTCATGGCAATGAGCGGGTATGCCTTCAACGTGGACAGGTCAAAACAGTACCACGCCCTGGATTCATCCATATACCACTACACGAACGCCGGAGGCGTGAAGGACAATATCAAGGTTGAGATAAACTATTCGTTACGCTGTCATGTGCTGCCGCTCACGCGCAGACCAATCGCAACCCTCGGCGTATTCGAGCCGATACATGTCCTTTCGCTGGATCCCATTGAAATTTTTGCCGCAAAAATTGTAGCCCTGCTCACCCGTGCGGCGGCGCGAGATTTGTACGATGTATACAATATGGTTGCTCACAGCTTGTTTCATGAAGGCCAGACGGATATGCTCCGTAAATGTACCGTGTTTTATTCCGCAGTGAGCGCGGAGAGTGTGCCTGCGGTGATAGACTTCAGCAAAATGGACGCTCTCACTGATCGCGAAATCAGAACCCGCCTTACCCCCATGCTCCGCCGGAAGGCATCCTTCAAGCTCAACGAAGCGCGTGATACGGTAAAAAACTATCTGTCAACGCTCCTGGCCCTGTCCGACAACGAGAAACAGTTCCTGGATTATTTTAGGAGCGGGGAATATTGCCCGGACTTGCTCTTTGTCGGCGGCGAGGTAGAGCGCATCCGCGACCACCCGATGGTGGCGTGGAAGATGCGGCATTATGTACGAGACGGGAAAAGTTGAAATCCGAAGGCAGCGAACTGGTGAGCAGCACTAACCGATCGAAGTTGGTGACTGTCAGGGACTATTGAATTTTCGGTTGCCAATCTGTGGAATTTTCGCCAGTTCTGCCTAGCCTTTCCCGCTTTCGACGAATTCTCTACGCACCGCGTAGGGAATCTTGGCTGGGCGCATATGGAACCCTGTCCGTTTAAATGGGGGCTACTCCATGATATACACCAATCACTGGCGTTAAGATCAAGATATAAGGAAGTGTTATGCATCTGGCTGAATCCGGCTCTGTACTGTTCTCACCGTCCGATCTTGTATCGTTTCTAGAATGCCGCCACTCTAGCTTGCTTTCTCGGCTGGCCTTGAGCGTTGGTACGGAAAAGGCGAAAGATGATGCCAGCCTTGAACTTTTGAAAAAGAAAGGAATTGAGCATGAGCGCGCCTACCTTGCCCGATTAAGAGAAGAAGGTGGTCGTATCATTGAAATTCCGGACAATATCGACACTCCGATTCGGGTGGAACGCAGCCTGGAGGCGATGCGCGAAGGTGCTGAGGTCATTTATCAGGCCGCGTTTTCCTCCTTCCCTTGGATTGGCTATGCCGATTTCTTGATAAAGATCGCCAGACCGTCAACATTGGGAGATTTCTCCTACGAAGCGCTGGACACAAAACTGGCCCGTAATCCTGGCCCCAAACACATTATCCAACTTTGCGCATACTCCGACTTCCTTACCCAAGTGCAGGGCTTTGTCCCGGAACAGGTGCATCTCTTCTTGGGAAACGGCCAAAAGCAGTCATTCAAACTCAGTGATTTTTATGCATATTATACACTCGCCCGCAAACGCTTCGATGCCTTTCAGGAAGAGTGTGCCGCAATAAGTAGTCCATCGGATGTCTCCTGCCCGATGCCTTGCGGTTATTGTGATCTTTGTTCATGGCGCGACGTGTGCGCCGAGCGATGGGAACAGGAAGATCATTTGTCCCTTGTTGCCAATATTCGGCGCGTGCAGATGGAGAAATTGCAGCAGTTCGGTTTAGGAACACTGGAGCAGCTTGCTACCGCGCCTCGGGACACAAAGGTTCCGGATATGCAGCCGGAAACATTCGCCGTGCTGCGATCTCAGGCTTCCTTGCAGTTGAGTAAACGCATGTCGGGTGAAAGCAAAATTGAACTCCTGCCGCAAGAGCCTGGCCGCGGCTTTACACGTCTTCCCCGACCGGACGCGGGCGACTTGTTTTTTGATATGGAAGGCGACCCGTACTACCCGGATGGTCTTGAATACCTTTTCGGCGTCTATTTCGCCCAAGGTAAGGATTATACCTACCTGCCCTTCTGGGGACATGACCACAAAGAGGAGCTAGAAGCTTTCAACGCTTTTATGACATTTGTGGCCGAGCGCCTTTCCCGTTACCCGCAAGCACATATCTACCACTACAGCCACTATGAGCCTACCGCGCTAAAGCGTCTGGCCTGCCGCTATGCCATGCATGAGGAACAACTGGACAATTTGCTGCGCCAGCAAAAGTTTGTGGATTTATACAAGGTTGTCCGGGAAAGTATGCGTGTCTCCGAGCCGGGGTATTCCATCAAAGATCTGGAAGTATTTTACCTGCCTAAGCGGGAAAATGTCATAACCAGCGCAAGCGACAGCGTCGTAATGTACAATCGCTGGCGTGAACTCGACGATCCTGCTCTGCTACGGGAAATCGCCAACTACAACGAGGTGGACTGCGTTTCCACATGCAAGCTGCACGAATGGTTATTGAAGCAACGGCCCTCTGGAACTGCATGGGCCGGAGAAAATGACGATGTGGCGCCAGTCAGTAATGAGCGGAAACCCTGGGAAATCGAATTTGAAAAATACAGGGAGCGGATTTTAGCGGCACCTTGCGGAAAGGAAGGCGATGCTTTTGTTACTGAAAGCGAACGTTCCTTGTTGACGCATCTTTTGGAATTTCACCGCAGGGATGCGAAGCCGCAGTGGTGGAGCAGGTTTGCCCGACAAGATAAACTTGAAGACGAGCTTCTCGACGATAGTGAGTGTATAGCCTGTATGCATTTACAGGGCGAACCGAAACCCGACCTCAAAAGCGCACTGGTATACGCATATCGGTTCCCTAGCCAGGAATATAAAATCAAAGTCAATGATACCGTCGTCAATGTGACGGATATGGAGGAAGCGGGCACAGTTATCGCCCTTGACGACAATGATCGCACACTCCAGATACGACGCATCGCATCCAAACCCGCCCTGCCCGACTATATGCACATCGGCCCGCAACACCCCTATAATACTGGCCCTATCCGTAACGCGCTGTACCGTTTTGCTGACAGCATACTTGCCGACCCACAAAGGAAACGAGTGGGCCGCGAAATTATGCGACGCTCTTTGCCATGCGTTACCGACAAACAACCTGGCGCTCCCATTATCACCGGCGCGGATGTGCTGGCTGAATCCATTGAAGCCGTGGCCGGATTGCAAGACAGTTACCTATTTATCCAAGGACCTCCAGGCACGGGGAAAACGCACACCTGCAGCCGTATCATTGTTGAGCTTATTTCTCGCGGCTATAAGGTGGGCGTTAGTTCCAATTCCCACAAGGCGATCCATAATTTGCTCCAGCAGGTGGAAAAAGTTGCCGATGAAACAGGAGTCGCCTTCACCGGAATAAAAAAATCCTCCGGGTTGGAAAGCATTTTTAATGGTACATATATCCGCAGTGTGAGCAGTAATCGCGCTATACCGCAGAATTGCGCTCTGTACGCGGGGACAGCCTGGCTATTCGTCGATTCCATGTTTGACGGTCATTTGGACTTTCTCTTCATTGATGAAGCGGGACAGGTGGCGTTGGCGAACGTGATCGCCATGTCCTTGGCTGCCAAAAATATCGTTTTGGTGGGCGACCAGATGCAACTCGCCCAGCCGGTGCAGGGGATACATCCTGAAGAAAGCGGCACTTCGGTACTGGAATATCTCTTACGCGATGCAGCGACTATACCGCCGGAGAGGGGCATTTTCCTGGCGGAAACATGGCGCATGGCTCCCGATGTGTGTGCCTTCGTCTCAGAGACGTTCTATGACGGCAGGCTGGCCGCTCATTCGGATACCGCTTTACGCCGCCTGGCTCCGCCTGCAACTGGCAATGCCCTGTTATCAGGCGGCATTGTGTTTGTGGAAGCGGTGCATCACCAATGCGGGCAAAAAAGCCGGGAAGAAGCAGAGATTGTCCAGGCTCTTTATCAACAAATGCTTTCAACAGTCTTCCATGACGGCAAACACGACTGGGTTCTCACGCCACAAGACATCCTGATTGTGTCGCCCTACAACATGCAGGTCAACTTGCTTCAATCTCTGTTGCCGGAAGCCAAAGTGGGCACGGTGGATAAATTTCAGGGACAGGAAGCGCCGGTGGTTATCTTTTCCATGACAACCTCAAGCGCCAAGGATTTGTCGCGAAATATGGAGTTCCTTTTCAGCAGAAACCGGCTTAACGTAGCCATTTCACGGGCACAATGCCTCGCAGTAGTCGTTGCCAGTCCATTACTTTCAGAATTTCCCTGCCGCACGATGGCGCAGATGCGGCTTGTGAATACATTTTGTCGCCTTTATGAAGAGGCAGCAAGACTTTAGCTGACCATGCGTGTGGCATTGACCGTTCTCGGCGGCGCCTGGAACATCTAGGAGGTTCACAAAATGCCTCTGCATATAATACGCAACGACATTACGAAAATGCGTGTTGATGCCATCGTAAACGCCGGCAACACGAACCTGCGGATGGGGGGTGGTGTCTGTGGTGCGATTTTCAACGCGGCTGGCGCGGAAAAGCTTCAGGCGGCCTGTGATGCGCTCTCCCCGATCCGGACAAGCGAAGCGGTCATTACGAGCGGATTTTCCCTTACGGCGAAGCATGTCATCCACACAGCGGGGCCAGTTTACCACGACGGCAAACAGGGCGAAGAATCCTTGCTTCGCGCTTGCTACACGAATGTGCTTGACCTTGCGCGTAAGCATGGCTGTAAAAGCGTGGCCTTCCCGCTGATTTCGAGCGGAATTTTCGGTTATCCCAAAGATGAGGCACTGTCTGTCGCAACAAGCACAATCGGTGATTGGCTGCTGAACAATGACATGGACGTGTCGCTTGTCGTGTTCGACAAAACAGCGTTTTCACTTTCCAAAGAACTGTTAGGCGAGGTAAAGGCGTTCATTGACGAAAACTATGTTGATGAGCGCGAAACGACACATCTCCATCGGCAGTTAAGTTTTAGCTTTGATTATAATTTGAAGAGCATAGGAGGAATAGCTGGGACAGATGATCAAGACGTAGTCTACAGTATGCTGGACTTGCCTGTGCCGCTGTCCGAACCTAAAAGCAAACTTGCCGTTACAATCGAGCAGCTTGACGAGTCCTTTTCAACAACGCTCCTTCGGCTCATCAACGCCAAGGGAAAAACCGATGTGGAAGTTTACAAGCGCGCCAACATTGACCGCAAACTGTTCTCCAAAATCCGCACAGGCAGGGGGTATATGCCGAGCAAGAAAACCGCCGTTGCCCTTGCTGTCGCTCTGGAGCTTTCCCTTGACGAAACCGACGACCTACTAGAACGCGCTGGCTTCGCGCTATCGCGGAGCGTACTATTCGATGTGATTGTCAAATTCTTCATCATGCGGAAGAAGTACGATATATATGAAATCAACAATGCGCTGTTCGAGTACGATCAGCCAATATTGGGGAGTTGATCATTTGTCGCTTTCCAGGCGACCATTTGCTTTATGCTTTGCGCTATTCTTCGTTCATACATTTATGAACGGAGGATTACGCTATGAAAACAGGTCTTACAGAATGTATCTTTGTCATTGACCGTAGCGCCTCAATGAGCGGCCTTGAGAGCGATACTATCGGGGGTTTTAATGCTCTGCTTGCAAAACAGCAGTCAGAGCCTGGGGAGTGTCGCATCACAACCGTCCTGTTCGACCACAATTACGAGGTGTTGCATGACCGCATTGACCTCAAGGCGGTCAGTCCGTTGACAGAGAAGGAGTACTTTGTCAGAGGCAACACTGCCTTGCTTGACGCTATTGGCAGAACGATAAACAAAATCGGCGGCGTCCAGAAGCATACCGCCCCTGCCTACCGCGCAGAAAAGGTACTGTTTGTCATCACAACAGACGGGATGGAGAACGCGAGCCGTGAGTTCAGCTACCGCAAGATAAAAGCGTTGATTGAACGGCAAAAAAACAAGTACGGTTGGGAGTTCCTATTCCTTGGCGCGGATATTGACGCGGTGGATGTGGCTGACAGCATTGGCATAGGCAGGAACCGAGCCCAGAACTACCACAAAGATTGCGATGGGATTAAGCTGAATTACTTAGTTCTCTGTAATGCCGTTTCGTCGTTTAGGGAGGCTCCGAGAGAAGCGAAAATTAGCGATGATTGGAGCGCAAAAATTGAAGCGGATTATAAGCTTCGTGGTACACGATAGCCATTTGAACGGGAGATATATCCAATATACGACCCGCAACAGTGCTGTTTTGGCAATCGTCAATTGGGCCAACGCCGTTGGCCCAATTTCTGCTTCCGCGCTTGTCGGCAATTTTGCCACCGGCGTTGGCAAAATTGATAATCAACTGTAGTCACGGTAGAAAATAAGCATTCTGCCGATATTCCGTTCGGAAACCAACAAAACCGTCTTGCCTTTTTGGGTCAGCCTATACCACTGTGTCGGACTACGCTGAGCATCCTCATGCGACCAAGCATGTCATAGCTAAATGTCACAGCTTGTCACAGTTTGCTAGAATATTAATGACGTACCAGGACCACATGTCATCGGAAAGCAATTTGCAGAACTTGACGCACACAACTTTTAAGTGTGGCTTGCGCCTCGGCATGCCATTGCTCAGCGGCTATTTGACACAACACCACCGCCAGCTGTGGCACGCTATTTATGGAAATGGACAAGCTGCTGTTACGTAAAAAATAGCGTAATTTTCTTGACTTGGCACGTCTTTTTTTGCATATTTTTGATGGGGACGAAGATGAAACGAAAATACATCGTAAAAAAACTGGCTGAAGCCGGATTTATCTTCAAGGATGGCGGCAGCCACACCAAGGCTTACGACGCGCAAGGCAACATGCGCACTACAATCCCCAGGCACACGGAAATAAACGAAAAACTTGCGGACGCCATCCAAAGGCAAACCGGCGTCAAGCTCAGATAAGGAGAAATCCGATGAACTACTATATCGCGGCCTTCTTTCCGGCGCCGGAAGGGGGATACACCATCATGTATCCAGACATCCCCGAAGCCCTGTCTCAAGGGGTTGACCTTGCCGAGAGCATGAAAAACGCGGCGGAGGTCCTGGCCTTGGCGGTGGAAGAATATGCCAAATCCCGCAAGTCGTTGCCCGCACCCTCCGGCATGGAAGCCATCCGCGTTTGGGCGGAAAAGGAAAAAACATTGGGTGGAGTGGATGCCTCGCGGGAATGCCTGTTTCCCCTCTTTGCCGCACCGGATGTAGATATGACGCCAGTGCGGGTGACGGTAAGCATCGCCAAATCCATACTGGGAAACATTGATGAAAAAGCCCGGCTGGCCGGACTGACCCGCTCCGGTTTTCTTGTGACAGCGGCCCAGGCATACAGCCCAAAGGCATAAAAATGGGTTGATTCCATTCTGACCTGGCGGGGGTTAGTGGGGGGTTAGTTCGGGGTGCGTCAGGATGTCTTTCGATGTATCTGCATGCATCTCAACAGTGTGAAATCGTTGAATCCACTGATTGAGTGCTTGCCCTTTCACGCCGTCGACGGGGGTTCAAATCCCCCCTAGACGCCAAAAATTGCAGAGGGTTACACGCATTTTAGTTTGTCGGAGTCACTGGGTTACAAACTCCGGGTTACAATTTTCCCCATGAGGTAAACTCTCGTGGGGAAAACTTTTTTCAAGCAGGCTACCCGCTGCCTTACCAATCTCGCTGCTGCCGAGTGCTGACATGGTCGCACTATGGTCTGTGACAAGCCCGCGCTCCGCACATACCTGCCTGTTGTGGTGCCCCGATATAGCCCAGATTTCAACCCGATTGAGAAGATGTGGGGCAAGGTCAAGCAGGTGTTACGCGGAATGCGGAGTGGTACAGCCCTGGATTATCTCAAGTCGACAGTATTTGGGTTAAACGGCGCTGTTTCTGGCCCTGGTAATAACAAAAGCAATCGCGCTGTCCTCATCCGTCACTTCTCCGGCCACCTGCGCCTTGAGCAGCGCGTCGCGCAAAACGCCTATCAGAGGGCCGGGCGGAAGCTCCGCGTATTCCATGATCTGCTTGCCGTTGAGCAGGGGCTCCAGGAACAGGGCGGCTGTTTCCGCGCGGTTTAAGTATTTTTGGTTATGGTTGTAATAGGTGGTGCTGGATCCTCTGGCCTTGATGTCGGCCAGGGTCATCTGCATCAGGCGCGGGTATTCGTCCAGGGCACGGAAGCGGCGTATGCCCCGGTCGGTGAGCATGAAGTGGAAGCGCATGTGGTAGCGCACCAGGTGGCAGATGAGGTCCACGTCCTCCGGCAGAAAGTGCAGCCTGCGCAAAATCTTGCTGGTGACCTTGGCCCCCACGCGGTGATGCTGGTAGAAGTTCCACTTGTTCATGAAATTTTCGCCGGTGTACAGTTTGCCCACGTCATGGAAGACCATGGCCAGGGTGCCCAGCCAGTCGTGCTTGAAATCATCCTCAGGATAGCGGCGGACGCATTCAATGGTGTGCTGGAAGACGGTTTCCAGCTCGCCATGGTCGTTTTTTTCATGCTGCAGGCAGGAAAGCGCGGCGACCTCCGGGATAAGGCCCGGCAGGATGTGGGCGTCATAGAGCAGTTGGACGAAGCGCCACATATGCACGGCCTGCACCTTGCGCCATTCGTCCATGATGTCGCCGACGGGCACGTAATCCAGGACGCGCGAGGCGGATCGCACAATGGCCAGCCAGGTATT
>Ga0082212_10013256_pt1 | contig 10320 bp, 7 predicted proteins | sample TergutNt197P3_FD_71548 | JGI IMG/M metagenome (GOLD analysis project Ga0082212, IMG submission 71548) | Neocapritermes taracua P3 segment gut microbial communities from Petit-Saut dam, French Guiana - Nt197 P3 | ecosystem: Host-associated > Arthropoda: Insects > Digestive system > Gut ...
CGGGAAGGGGCGGGAACCTTGGGTTTTGCCGCCCCGGCGCCCGTCTACCGGACAGCAAGGCAGGAAGCGTTGCCCGAGCGCCAAGCGGATAACACAAGCGGCGAACGCGCGTTTGAATCGGAAATCCGTTTCTTCCATACGAAAGAAATCAGCCGCGACAGCGAAATCCGGGAGCAGAGGCAGAGCATAAGGGAGCTGAGCGAAAAGCTGGAAAGCCAGGGGAAGATGCTGAAGCAAATCGAAGCCGGAACGGGAAAGATCGGCAATACTGAAATCAGGGCGATCACGGAGCAAATCATGACGAAGCTGGATAAGGATCTGCGGCTGGAACGCCAGCGCCGAGGCTTGCTGTAGGAGGGCGAAAATGCCGTTTAATAAAGCGAAAATCAAAATCCACAAGGAAAACAGCTTTGAAGAAGTGGCTGTCCTGTTTAATCCCGCCGAATACAGCCTGACCGAAGCGGCGAATTACGCGGAAAAAAACGTGCCCGGCTTGGGCGGGCCGATTACGCAATACATATCCGGGGCGGCGTCCACGCTGACCATGACCCTGATGTTCGATACCTATGAGACGGACCCCAGCGAAGCCGGCGGCAACGTGGCAATGAAAGCCGGAGCCCAAAGCGGCGCGGCGGCTGTCACGCCCACGGACGTCACCGTATTGACCAAAAAAATCACCTCCCTGGTGAACATCGACGGCTCTCTGCACCGCCCGCCCATATGCGAATTCGTGTGGGGCCCGCTGAGCTTCCGGGGGGTAGTGGTAAACGTCAACCAATCCTTCACCATGTTCATGGAAGACGGAATGCCGGTACGGGCGAAGCTGGACGTGACATTCAAGTCGGTACTGGATCTTACGGAAAGCAAGAAGCAGGCGCCCTTCGAATCCCCGGACCGGACGAAACGCCGCGTCGTCAAACAGAGACTGCAGTTGTGGGAGCTGGCCTGGGAGGAATACGGGGATCCGTCCCTGTGGCGGGTCATCGCGAAGGAAAACGGCCTGCTGAACCCCCTGGAGCTGAAACCGGGGCAGGTATTGAAGCTGCCGGCAATATAAAACAAAGGGAGCGGCCAGGATATGCCGGATTTGATGAAGGGGACCAGCACCTACGAGACGCTGGCCAAAAAGTATAAAGACTTCATGGTCCCCGCCTTCAAGATCAAAATCAGAGGCAAGGACATCGTCGCATCCCTTGGCCTGGCCATAGAGGATTTGTCCATTTCCCTGTCCCTGGAAACCGCCAACAGTTGCAGTTTCACCATCGTCAACGCTTACGACCGCAAAGCCGGTTCCTACAAAGGCGAGATCAAATCCCAGTTGAGGCTGGGCACGGTATTTGACGTGGAGATCGGCTACGGCTCCAATACAACGATGGTATTCAAAGGTTATGTCAGCGAACTCTCCTACGAATTCCGGGATTATCCGACCCTGGGCGTCTCCGCTCTGGATATGCGGCGGCTGATGATGGAGGGGGAAGCCCGGATGCGCATCCACAGCGTGCAGAGCTATTCGCAGGCCTTCTCGGAAGTGATGCAGCTTTACCAAAAGATTTGCACAAACCTGGTAATCGACGATACGGACAAAAACCTGCCCAACGTGACCCAAAAGACCTCCGATTATGATTTCGTGACGAAGGAATTGGCGGTGAAAGGATTCCGGGAATTTTTCGTCCTGGCGGACAAGGCGTATTTCCGGATCATGCAGAAAGTCAACGAGCCCCTGACGACGCTGGAATGGGGCAAGGGCCTGATCTCCTTTTCCCGCAACGCCATGTATCACAATACGGCCATCAAAGTGATCGGCTTCAATGAAATGGACAAGGACGTCCTGGTGGCGGAAGTGGACAGCAAAAGCCTGGACGTCCAGAGCGACGTGACGGCTACGCCGCCGCCGACGGTCATCCCCCAGCCCGACGCCCAGGAGATGACCCAGGTGCAGGGGCGGGCGGAGTGGGAAAGCAGCAAAAGGATGCAGAAGACCCAGGGGGGCAGCGGCGTCTGCATAGGGCTGCCGGAAGTTGTACCGGGCCGCTTCATCAAGCTGAAGGCGCTGGACGGCGATATCGACCAGGACTACTACATCACCGGCGTCAGCCATACCCTCAACGGCGACGGATTTACCACCAGATTCAACATTGGAGGATGGAAATAGTGGACGGGCTCTACAGCGCGCTATTGGATACGGAAGGCGCTTCGGGCGGCTTGCAAAGCGTCAGCGGCGTCACCACCGGCGTCGTCAAGGAAAACTGGGAAAGCAAGCACCCGGGCATGGTGAAAGTGGAGCTTTTCCTGGGAGAAAACGGGAAAACCCTCACCGACTGGGTGCGCGTGGCCCAGCCTTACGCGGGCAACGGCTACGGCTCCTACTGGCTGCCGGAAGTGGGGGACGAAGTGCTCGTCGCCTTCAACCTGGGTGATGTGAACCGGCCCTATGTGCTGGGCGCCCTCTGGAATAACGTGGACGTCATTCCGGAAAACACGGCCGCGGAGAAAAACCACGTCAAGCGGATAAAGACAAAGGGCGGCCATGAAATCGTCTTCGAAGAGGAGGAAGGCAAGGAAAGGATCGAAATCCATACGCCGAAGAACCTGAAGATGACCCTGGAGGACGAAAAGCAGCTCATCTGCATCCAGGACGAGGCGGGCGACCATATCGTGCAGATCGACGCGGAAAACAAAACGGTCACCGTCAAGGCCAAGGAGCTGATCAAGCTGGACGCAGGGGGGAAGGCCACCCTGGAGCTGGACGGCAAGGGGGACAAAGCCGTGCTGAAGGCCGGCAACGTCCAGATCGAGGCCAAGCAGGGGCTGAAGCTGAAGGGGCAGAACGTCGACGGCGAGGGCAACAGCGTGGCGCTGAAGGGCAACAGCGCATTCAAGGTCGAATGCTCCGCGACGCTGGAACTCAAAGGCGCCCTGACCAAGATCAACTAAGGCAAGGCGCGTAATCAGGCGTCCGGGTTAAACCCGGCAAGGCGACATAACGTCGCAGAAAACGAAGACACACGATTGGCTGCAAGGCGGAAAGAGGTATCTTATGGCGCAGCAGGATTGGGCAAAAGGCTTCCTCGGCGAAGGCTGGAAATTCCCGGTAAGCGTCGACGAAACCACAGGCCGGATCAAAACCTCCCAATATGAAGAAGACGTCGAAGAAGCCGTGCGCATCATCATCATGACCCGCAAAGGCGAGCGGGTGATGCGGCCGGAATTCGGCTGCGGGCTGCAGGACTACCTCTTCGCCGGCCTGGACTACGATACCGTCACCCAGATGCGGCTGGAGGTACAGCGAGCCCTCACCGACTGGGAGCCCAGGATCACGGACGTCGAAGTCGGCGTAGAGAAGGAAGAAGGCCGCCTGATGATCCGCGTATCCTACGTCGTCCGGGCGACGAACAACCCATACAATCTGGTTTATCCTTACTTCCTGAGCGAAGGCGCGGAGTGATATGACAATAAAAGTACCGGAGATCTACCCAATCAAAGAATCGGACGCGGCGGACAGGATCCGCAGGATGGCCGGCGCCTACACGCCGGAATGGCGCTTCGACGAAGACAACCCCGACGCGGGCACGGCTCTGGCCCTGATCTACGCCGGTATGTTCGCCGAGACCGTCAAGCGCTTCAACATGGCGCCGGAAAAGCACAAGGCCGCGTTCTTTAGCAGCGTGGGCGCCAGGCTCCTGCCCGCCATCCCGGCCGCCGGTTATGTCAGCTTCAGCCTGGCCGGGGATCAAAGCGGCGGCGTGGCAGTCCCGGGCGGAACGCGGCTCATCGCCGACGGGGAAGGCCCGGAAACCGGCAGCGTCGCCTTCGAGACGGCTTTTGACGTATACGTGACGCCCTCCCGTTTAGAACAAGTGTTCTGCGTGAGCGGGCGCCACGACCGGATATCGAAAGTATTCGACAGCCGGGAGGACGAGGCGCGGGAACCCTGGGCCCTATTCGATCTCAGCACGGCCAACCTCCAGGAGCACGCCCTGTATATCGGGCAGAAGGACGTCCTGAACATCCGCAAAGGCGCCTGGATCGAGATCGAGCTGATCTCCCATGACGAAAACAAAATCGGCGAAGACGTCCTGCAAAGCTTCCTGGAGGAGAAAAACGCCCGTTGGGAATACCTGAGCGAAGAAGGCTATACGCCCTTCGAAGGGGCGAGGACGCAGGGAGGGAAGCTGCTCTTCTTCAAGAGCGAAAAGCAGCCGGCTTTCGCCCTGGGGTCGGAAGAGGGGCCGGAAAGCCGCTGGATCCGCTGTATCGTAAAAAACATCGCCAGCTTTGCCCATCTAAGCCTGGATTCCATCCGCGTCGCCTCCCAGTACCGGGGCGTCCCGCCCGACGTGATCGGCAGCGCCTCCGCCGAGGAAAGCGTGCACGAATGCTTCCCCTTCGGAGAAAAAATGTCTCTCTTCGGCGACGCCTACTTTGCCTCGGAGGAAGCCCTGAGCAAAAAAGGCGCCGTGGTTAAGCTGAGCTTCAACCTGAACTTCATGCGCATCCCCATCGACCTGGAAATCAACGACCCCGCCGTCAACTGGAAGCTGATCATGCGGCGTTCGGACTTCAAGCCCGACGCGGAATACGACATTACCGTCGAAGATGTGGTCTGGGAATACTATAACGGCCAGGGCTGGGCCAGGCTGTTTCCCCGCAACGAATACCGGGACGTGTTCAGCACGAAGTCGGGCACCCTGGGCCAGTTCAGGAGCATCGATTTCATCTGTCCTGAGGATATGGAAAAAATCCTGATCAACTCTACTGAATCTTACTTTATCCGCTGCAGGATATTGAAGCTGAATAATATGTATAAAGTCAAGGGCGACTTTGTCAGCCCCTACATCGACGGCCCGGGCTTCAGCTACGAATATGAACGAGGCGGCGTGGTCCCGGAAGCTTTCCATACGAGCAACCATCTGGAAAGGGAGTACGGCGGAGCGGGCGAGATGAAGGATCCACGCTATCATTTCCGCCCCTTCCAACCTATACCCGGCGACCGGGCGGCTATGTATCTGGCTTTCTCCCAGCCTCTGGAGGAAGGCCCGGTCAAATTGCTTTTCTCCCTGGCGGAAAGCGGGACGGGCGAAGGGCCGAGGCTCTCCTGGGAATACTACGGGCGCCGGGGCTGGACGCCGCTCCCGGTCGTGGACGAAACCCGGAAGCTGCGCAAGACCGGCCTCGTCACTTTCATGGGGAACAAGGATTTCCGGCGGCTGCGCCTCTGGGGCGAGGAGAGCTATTGGCTGCGTATCACCGACGCGGACGGCGTTTACGACGACGAAAACCGCGCGCCGGCTTTCACCAGAGTCAAAACGGTCGTCGGCAACGCGACCCAGGCCTGGCAGACGGAGACCCGGGCGGACGAACTCTTCTTCGCGGAGCGCCAGGGGGCGGACAATGTCTGCCGGCTGCTCTACGCGCCGGTGCAGGAGATCGAGATCTGGGTAGACGAGCTGGAGCTGGGCGAACAACCGCAGTGGCGGCTGTGGGAGAAGGAAGGGCGCCTGCGCCTGATCCGGGACGCGGCCGGAGAGCTGACGGAAGCCTGGGTGCGCTGGACGGAGACGGAGGATCTGGCCCTGTCCGGGCCGGAGGACAGGCATTTCACCATAGACCGCAATCAGGGCGAAATCCGCTTCGGCGACGATAAAAACGGAAAGATACCCGCAGCCCGGGATACGGAGAGCATACGCGCAGCCTACCGCAGCGGCGGCGGCGAGGCTGGCAACCTCAGGGCGGGCGCCGTGAGCAAAATCAACGTCAGCATCGGTTTTGTCAACGGGGTGCGCAATCCGGAGCCGACCTCCGGCGGCTGCGACCAGGAGACGCTGAGCGAAGCCCTGACCAGGACGGCGGCCTCGCTGAAGCACGGATACCGCTGCGTGACGGCCTCGGACTACGAAGCCCTGGCCCTGGAAGCCAGCCGCAACATCCGCAAAACGAAATGCTTCGCCAACCGGGACGCGCGGGGGGAAAAAGCCCCCGGCGCCGTGACCCTGGTGATCCTGCAAAAGGACTTCCAGCGGGGCAGGGATTTCTTCGCCAGGCTGCAGGAGCAGGTTTACCGTTACCTCGCGGAGCGCGCCAGCGGCAATCTGGTGGATCTGGGCCGCCTGTTCGTAGCGGAACCCCAGTATCTGGAGTTGGCCGTCGGCGCCGAGATCGTCGTCCGGGACTTCGACCTGGTCTTTCAGGTGAAGGAAGCGGCGGAAAAGCGCCTGGAGGCCTTTATTGACCCCGTGAGCGGAAACTTCGACGGCAAAGGCTGGGAGATCGGGAACCTGCCCAATCCGACCCAGATTGCCAACTGCCTGAACGATATCCCGGGGATCGCCTTTCTGCGCAGCCTCCGGGTCACCGCGTTCCGCGAGGGCGCCGCCGGCCGCAGGGAAGCGGATCTGGAGGAGCGGGAAGGCCTGCCTTACTGCCTGCCCCTGTCCGGCAAGCACGAAATCCAAATCAGCGTGGAAGGGAGGTGAGCGCATCTGTTTTATCGCTAAGGAACTGCCAGAGAATAAGCCTAACAGACGGGTTTTGTCCGTCAAGGCGACATGTAGTCGCCGGACGGGCAAAAGCGTCCGGATAATCAGCGACAGAACAGGCGCGGTAGAAAATGCTTCCTTTGAGAATACTGGACGACGAAACATTTGAAGAAATAGCCGAAAAAGCGCGAAGAGGGATAGCCAAATACTACCCCGCCTGGACCGACTATAACCTCCACGACCCCGGCGTCACCTTCATCGAACTGTTTGCCTGGCTGAAGGAAATCCAGCAGTATCACCTCGATCAGATCAGCGAGCGCAGCAGGCGTAAATTCCTTAAGCTTCTGGGCGTAACGCCCCGGACGAAAAAGCCGGCGCTGACTTTCGTCAGAATCTACGGCCTGCAGGAAGACCTGATCCTTCCCCCGGGGACCCGCCTGCTGGCGGATCATGTGGAATTTGAGACCCAAGGGCGGGAATATCTGACCAGAGGGCGGATCACGGGGGGATACTCGCTCGCCCGCGGCGGGGAAAGGGCGGATTTCGACGCCCTGCTCACCGAAGAAGGGCGCATGCGCTTCCCCATGTTCGGGCAGGCGCCGGAGAGCGGCGACGCCTTCTACGTCAGGCTGGATACGGCCCTTCCGCCCGGGGAAGCCCACGGCTTGCATATGGAATTCTTTGACGACTATGAGATCCGCCGGAACGCGCCGGACGAGGGCTTCATCCCCCTGGCCGGGGTGGAATGGGAGTATTATCGCGCCGACGGATGGCATAAAATGGATATCATCGAAGACGGCACCCGTGCGTTCATTCTGGACGGGCGACTCCGCTTCCGTCTGGCCGAAGAGATGGCGACTCTGCCGGAAGAGGGAGGCTACGGGATACGGGCCGTGCTCCGGGCTTATGATTTCGAAGTGCCGCCGGTACTGGCCGGCCTGCACCTGACGATGATCCCGGCCGCGCAGAAAAACACCCTGTCCCAATACAGGGATTTTCAGCAAAGCGAAGGCACGTCCAACCTGCGGGGGGAAAGGGTATTCACCTGGGATACCGAGCTGGCGATCCGGGGAAAATGCGAAGTATACCTTGGCAGAACCGGCGGGGACGGACTTATCCGCTGGGAACGGACCGAAGCCTTCCGCAAGGAGGCGGGGCGGCTGGAAGCGCGTTTTCATTTACAATCCTCCCTCGTCGAAGAAGGGACGGCCGTACGCCTGGTCTGCTATGAGGAAAGTTTTTCCCTGCGCCGCAGGCCGGGGGAGGGGGACGGCTTCCCCGGCCAGAGCTTCGACCTGGATACCCCCGATCTGCTTCAGGAAGACTTCCGGATCATGGTGAAGGAAGGCGCCGGATACCTGCAATGGGAGCAGGCGGAAGACTTCGACCGCTCGGGGCCGGAAAGCCGGCATTATACCCTGGACGAGCTGACGGGCCTGCTGGCTTTCGGGGACTGCGAGCAGGGCCTGGCGCCGGAAGGGGAGATCCTGATCATCGGATGCGCCCATAGCCTGGGGAGGGAGGGCAACGTGAAGGAAGGGCGGATCGGGGCATTTGCCCGGGCCGCCGTCCCGGCGCTGGCCGTCAACCCCGGCGTCGCCGCCGGAGGCGAAGGCGCCGAGAGTATAGACGAGGCGTTCCTGCGCCTGCGCAGGGATCTGCGCAAGCCGGACAGGGCGGTCACGTACGGGGATTACGAAGACCTGGTGCGCGCTGCCCCGGGGCTGATGGTACGCAACTGCAAAGCCATAGCGGCGAGCAAAAATCCCCGCCGCGACGGCAGCATAGACGATAACGCCGTATCCGTCGTGGTCCAGCCCTTCGGCGCCGGGGCAAACCGCAAGCTGAGCGCGGCTTACGAGGATAACTTATACCGCTGGCTGGAAGACAGGCGCCTGCTCGGGGCTAAGGTCAACATCCTTTCGCCGGAGTACGTGGGCGTCAAGGTCTACGCCGAAATCCTGGTCAAGCCGTATTATCCGGACGCCGAAGCGCGGATCAGACGGGCGGTGGAGGAGTTTTTTGGCGGCGCCTCCTGGGTGTTCGGCGAGACTGTACAGTACAGCGCCATCTATGGCGTCGTCGATACCCTGGACTGTGTCCTGGGCATACAGGCCCTCACCGTAGACGCCCAGGGCAAAGGGATAAGGCGCGGCGTCAACGGCGACGTACAGCTCCCCCAAAACGGCATGGCCTGGCTGATGGAAGCCGAATATCTGATCACCGCGGGAGAATAGGGGTGTAAAACATGAGCGGCCCGCTGCGTTATTTCGTATTCAATAAAGAACAGGATTTCCTCCGCGGTTACTCCGATAACCTGCGTTATACGGGCGAAGGCCTGGAGATAGCGCCGGGCGCCGTGTCGCGGGGGGGGCTGTTTTACTCCCGCCTGCTGGACAGCAGGGAAAAGGAAGCCTCCTGGCACAGGATTACCGTGAACAGCGAAAGCCTGGGCGACGCGTCCATTCGGTTCAGCTTTTACGCCGCCGAGGAGCGGAGCATCCGGGACGGGGAAACGCTGCGGGATCTGGAGGATGTGATCCGGGACCCGGACATGAGCCGGAAGGATAAGGAGGCGGCGTTTCTGCCTTATAAGGTCAAGAGCCTGATGAATCCGGCCGACGCCCTCCTCCATGAAGCGAAGGGGCGCTACCTGTGGTTCGGCCTGGAGCTTTACGGGCAGGGCGGCCTCTCGCCTAAGATAAGCCACATGAAGGTCTATCTGCCCGGCGCCTCCTGGCTGGACTATCTGCCGGAGGTCTATCAGGCGGATCCGGCGGGCAAGTCTTTCACCGAACGTTATTTATCCATTTTCCAATCCCTGTACGACGACCTGGGGCGGGAGATCGGGCGGACGCCGCGCTATTTCGACCCCGACGTGGCGGAAGGGGAATTCCTCCAATGGCTGGCCGGCTGGATCGACGTGGACGACCCCTATATCTGGGAGGACGGGCAGCTGCGTTATCTGATCCGGCACGGGATGCGGATCTTCAAAGCCCGGGGCGCCAGGAAGGCCCTGGCGGAAGTCGTAGAGCTGTACCTGGGCCAAAAGCCGTATATCGTGGAGCATTTCCAGCTTGAGGGCAGCGAAAGCGAAGCCGGGCGGCTCCTGACGGCGAAGCTGTACGGGGAGAATTCCTGCTACTTCACGGTGATCGTCTCGGAAGAGACCGTGCCCTCGCCGGCGGAGCACAAGACCCTGCTGCGCATTATCGAAAGCATGAAACCGGCCCATATGGAGGCAAACGTGGTGGTGCTGAAGCCTTACATTTTCCTGGATAAATATTCCTATCTTGGCATGAACAGCGTACTCGGACGGTACAGGGCGGCGAATCTGGACGGCTTTTCCGCCCTGGCCTTTACCGGCATAGAGCATGACGACGAAGGGGAGCGACAGGCATGAAGAATCTCAAATACTTTCCGTTTGAACGGAACCGCTATTTCTACGGGAAATTGCTGACGGTGAGCGATTTCGAAGTGGAGCAGAAGTATGTCAACGATAAGCGGCGTATGCTGAACCGCTTCCTCTACGGCAGCGGCGTGGTCTGCGGGATGAACGTGGTCGGCGTGGACGACACTTCCGTCTCCGTGGAAATGGGCCTGGCCCTGGACTTCTCCGGCCGGGAAATCGTCATCGACGCGCCGGTCATCAAGAAGCTCAACATGATCGAGGGCTTCGATTCCGGGCTGGAGACGGAAGGCGACGCGGGTTATCTGTATCTGTGCCTGGAGTACGCGGAGAAGGAGAAGGAGGCGGTCCACAGCATCACCAGCTCCAACGCCAGGGGCTCCGCGGAGATGGAGTACAACAAATGCGCCGAGACCTACCGCCTCTTCCTCAGCG
>Ga0082212_10013257_pt1 | contig 10320 bp, 11 predicted proteins | sample TergutNt197P3_FD_71548 | JGI IMG/M metagenome (GOLD analysis project Ga0082212, IMG submission 71548) | Neocapritermes taracua P3 segment gut microbial communities from Petit-Saut dam, French Guiana - Nt197 P3 | ecosystem: Host-associated > Arthropoda: Insects > Digestive system > Gut ...
CTAAAGCGCTCAAATTCCACAAGCTCGCCGGAGGGTTGACAAACGAGCTTCCCGTCGAGTGCGTCTGGGTATACACCGGGATCGGCATGTCGGGCGGCGGTATCCACCGTGAAAACGACAACTCCGAAACGGGCGTCAAGAATCTTTTCGCGGCGGGCAATGTCGTCGGGTCCGGCGGTTCGCCCGGCTTTACCTGGGGCTGCCTGATCGCCGATCATGTATCGGAACTCGTCAAGGGCAAGGATCAGGCAAAGATCGACGGCGAGCAGCTGCAGCAGATCGAACATACGCGTCAGACGGTTTTCGCCCCGCTCAACAGGATAGCGGAGTACGCCGTAAACCCGCTTGAACTTGAAGATTACATCAAGCACGTGAACCACAATTACGTCGGGGTGTACAAGCTTGAAGCAAGGATGAAACGTGGCCTGGAACTGCTTCAGCGCGCGAAAGACGGCGCAGTCCCCCTGTTGACGGCGAAGAGCCCTCACGAGCTGATGCGCGCTTTCGAAGTACAGGACGTCCTCGAAGTATCGCAACTGCATACGAATATGTCAATAATCAGGGATGAGAGCCGGCTTGGGCAGGTCCACTACCGCGTGGAATACCCCGATATGGATCCCAAGTGGGACAACATGATAGTCACGGCGAAAAAAGTTGGCGAAGACACAAAATACGAAGTTGAGAAACTGAATAAGGATCTATAAGGAGTGATGCCGAATGTATAATGTTGAAGTAAACTACGGTCCCAGAATAGATGAAAAGCTTTGTAACGGCTGCGGCGAATGCTATGATATGTGTCCGCTTGATATTTTCGGCTGGGACGAAGAGAAAAAGAGGCCTACGGTCGCCCACTCCGGCGAGTGCTCGATCTGCTGTTTCTGCGAAACGGTCTGCCCGGAAGTCGCCATCGACGTCCACATCCCGCTGCACCAGATGCTTGACTTTGGCATCACGCCGACTTCATTGAGCAAAAAGAGCAAGTTCCTGGGTCAGGAATAAATCTAAGGAGACAGTATTCTAATGACATACTGGAAAGATTCATTACTGGTCGGCGTCCCTCTTATTGATAACGAGCACCGAAAACTGGTCAAAGCGATAGACCAGCTTATGGATGCTTGTATGCAAGGAAAAGGGCGGGCTGCGATCGAGGAAACGCTGAGCTTCACCGTCTCGTATACGAAAGTGCATTTCAGCGACGAAGAAAAACTGCAGGCGCAATACGCATACCCGGGCATGGCGGCGCACAAGCTTCTTCATTCGCGGTTCATAATGGATATCAACGCGATTTACCGCGATTTTGAGCAAACCGGTCCAAACGTCGCTTTGACCGGTAAGCTCAGCAGGACGCTGGTGGATTGGCTGATCAACCACATCAGCACAGAGGACAAAAAACTTGCCGCGCACATCAACAACGCATAAAAGGGACCCGGGCATAGATGAGAGCTCTTAAGCCATTGACCCTAATAGTATCCACGGCGGTCTCATGCCTGCTGCTCGCCTCCTGCAGTGCGAGGATCGCAAGCAGCATTTCGGCATACTCACCGAAACAGATCGCGGAGATAATCATCGCAGCGCAAGCCGATATGCCGGCGCTTACGCCGCTTACGCCGGACGACAGCTTGTTCGCGGATTACCTTTCGAGCAACTACCTGCTTGACACAGATGATTATAAAGACGGCGTGGTTTATTACGCTTTCGGCGTCGAAGCGAGCGAGATAACGGTATTGCTGCTGAACGACGGCGCGGATATGAAAAAAACTACCGGCGCGCTGCTTGATTATAAAGAGCGGCGCGCTGCGGCTTTGACAGGTTATGTACCTGTGCAGGCTGATCTTGTAGAGCGCAGCGTCATCGTGACCAGCGGCGATTACGCGGCGCTTTTGATTTGTGAAGACGTGTCCGGCGCCGAGTCGTTGTTTCTGGCCTGCTTTGGTAACGACCCGCCGGGGCTGCCGGATGCGCCGTTGGTTAGCCCCGCAGAGACCGGCGCCGGCGCTTCCGGTGCGGATCCGGGCGACGGTCAGCAAAGCTCCGGCTATGACGGTACTGATAACGTCGGCACTGCTAATGGTGGTACTACTAACGGCGGCGTTGCTAACGGCAGCGCGCAAAGCGGCGAAAATGCAGGATTAAGCAGCGGCATCGACGGTGATACACCTACAGCGCCCGGTCCCACAGACAGTTCCGGCCCGGAAGACGTCAATAATGATGAACAACCCGGAACAGGTGAAGCAGATGAAAACGCGCAATCGGAAGGGCCGGGGAGCGACCGCGAAACCGGGAACGGCAATGCCGAGCAAACCCACGGCGGCCCCGGGGAAAACGGCGATCCTGATACGCAGTCCCCCGGCAGTTCCGGCGCGGCGCCGGAACCGCCAAAGCCCTCGGAGCCTCCGGGGCCTTCAGTAACTCCGGGTACTGCGGAACCTCCGGGTACTGCGGAACCTCCGGGATCGCAGAACCCTGCAGCGGACGTTTTTGACCCGAACGCGATCCTCGCGGCGTGGCGGACCGGCAGCACGGACTCCTTGACAGAGAAAAACAAAGCCATCTTTGACACCTGCTTCAAAGTCATAAGCGGCAATATCACAGACGGAATGACTGCGTATGAGAAAGAACTCGCCATACACGACTGGATCGTCAAATGGGCGTCCTATGATACGGAAGCCAACAACAATTCACCGAACGCAAGGCCCAGCCCCGATAATGACAATCCATACGGGGTGTTCTTCAATAAAAAAGCGATATGCAGCGGGTACACATCGACATTTCAACTGTTTATGGATATACTGGGTATTGAGTGCATAACTGTGAACGGGTTCGCGCGTAATATGGAAACGGAGCACGCCTGGAACATGGTCCGCCTGGATGGTGAATGGTATTGCGTGGACGTCACCTGGAACGACCCGGTCGGTGTTTTTTCACCCTCTTACGTGTCCCACGACTACTTTAACGTGACCAGCCAATATATGCGGGAGCATCAGCATATATGGAACGACGCCGCGGTCCCCGAAGCGACCGCGACTGCTTATAGCTGGGAAAATATGAGCGGCTGATCATCGCGGTAAAAAAGCCCCGGCCGGAGCGCTGATGAATTACTCGTAAAAAAGCCCCGGACCCGGTTTTCACCATTATGGCTTGCAAAAAGCCCCGGTCCCGGTTTTCACAATTCCGGCTCGCGAAAAGCCCCGGTCCCGGTTTTCACCATTATGGCTCGCAAAAAGCCTCGAACTCGGTTTTTGTCCTTATTTTCCTGTCAGGGAACCGGATATAAAAAAGGTCCCATAACTCCAGCAAGTCCAAGATGCGGCCCATTACGGCAGCGGTGGATTCAGGCGTATCAGAATTACTCTGACGCAGCATATCCCGCATTTCAAACGAGCGTTCCAGTACGAGAGGGTATTCAGCGAACAACTCTCGTATTTTTGCGTCTTGTTCGCTTTCTGTATGATACAGGACTTTTGCGAAAGTGATGACAAGATGCGCGAAATTATACTTATCGTCCAAATAATCGAAACTGTACGACGCTGCGGACGTCAATCCCTCGTAAATGTTCCCGGCGAACCACCTTACAGCGTCATTGTATCTGCACTTTCGCAGCCTGTCGAATACATAAATATCAAGGGCGGCTGAGAATACCAGGCTGCCCAGGTCCTCGACGAAATCCCGGTCTTCGGAGAATAACAGGGAGTCTTTATTCCCTAGAGTGGGGAAACCCGCCTCGAACTGCCCGATATGATAAAGCTCATAAAGTATGTTTGCTTCAAACATCCGGCGGTCCAGCCCGGACGGCAGAAATACATTGTAACTTACGGTACCAGGTCGATCGACCTGATACCGCCCGCCATTCGCCTCGTCAGGGTCGCTATCTGCGGGGTAGAACTCTACCGGTTTCCGGAACGACCCGCAAAGTGTCGTTATAAGTTGGGCCGCGTAATCCGAAATCTCTACATCAAGTATATGCATATTACCTCTTAGCTGATAGATATTTTAAAGCCGCTTGCGAGCAGAGAAAACGGCAGGGCGACTATTTCAGTACTCACCGGAAATTCTTCATGAAACTGCGGAACCTCAAGATCGAGGTTAAGATGCGTCTTGCTTGTAATTTCGGTAGTAAAAAGCCCTCCGACACAGTTTAAAAACTCTTTCATCGCGTCCCGCGCGATCTCATCCGTGACTTCCATGGAAATGCCCATGAATCCCTCCGCAAACTTCTCGGCAAATTCTATAGCGCCTGTGACATTGCCCGCCGAAAACACCAGGGCGTTGTTAGCGTCGCCTTTGAGCCCGATCGAAATAGTGTACGGGATACCGCCGCTTGAGACCTTTTCGGCTTTACCCACCATTATCTCTTTGTCGACCAGACGGATAGCCGTCGTGACAAACAGCCTGGCGAACACCGTAAGGATGGGGTTCGCTTTTCCATCGATGCCCGCGATTTTTGAGATATACGTATCGACATGGTTGTTGAGCAGCCGATCAAAGTCAGTTTCGCTGAACCCCAGTTCTTTTTTAAACTCTGCAAGCGCTGCGTCCGTCGCCTCCGCAGCTGTGTAATTCATATCGTGGAGCAGTTGTTTTAGTATTATATAGTCATGCGGCTGTATGTCCAGAAGGAAATCAAGCTGCTCCTGTGTCAAATATCCGCTTTGAATAGCCAAGTCGCCAAAGCGGGCGTTTTGAGTAGCCTGCTGCCGGTTGATCGTTTCAGCCTGTTCAGGCGTCATCATATTTTCCTCTACGGCAAGGGTCCCGATTTTTATTTTTGCGTCTTTCTGCGCTTCCAGGACGTCTATCACTTGCTGCGGCGTAAGGGTTCCCTTGGTTTCCAGATAGGATACAAAAATATGATTGAACACGATCCGCAACCTCCCGGTTTTTTCATTGCATAAAGAATACCACTGAACGGAAAGAGTTTCAAGTTTTTTGTTAAACGCCCGACCGGATTGTTGCTGCTGCGGACGGATTACACTGCGCCGGAGTGAAATCCCGCCTGCCCTTGAACAGTAACAGTTTTTTTGCTGTTTGGTATACCGCTTTCGCAAGGGACGCCGACCTGACATTTCGCGCAGCCATATCGGGGATGTTCTTTCTCTCTTGTCTTATCCAGAAAATCGCTGCAGACCTGATGCTTTTTCCCCTCTTCCAAGGATATCGCACGGACAGGGCAATGAGTCGCGCATGTTCCGCACATTGTACAGTACTCATAAACATCGTGGTAAGGCCGGGCATCAACAGGCAGATCCAGTTCGGTAATGATACTGCCAAACCTCCCGCACATGCCTTTTTCCGTAATCAGACCTTTTGAAAGCCCGAACGTCCCCAGCCCACATGCAAAAGCGGCGTGTCGCTCAGACCAGTTGGAAGTGTGTTTATATGACGCGCTTCCGACCTTGAGACGGGCGTCAAGCGCCGGGACTATGCATTGATAACCGGCTCCGGTTATCTGTTTTTGAATATATTGAGACAGCTCATTGATGAAAATCTGGCCTTCGATCCTTCCGTGAAGCCATTCGTCAGCCGGCCATTTGAAATCCTTTGCATTCGCCTTTTTGATTCTGTCCGTGTAGGGCAAAAACCAGGAAATGACTGTCTTTGCGGTTGACAGCCATTCCAACGGAGGCAAGAAATGATCCCCGATCACATCAGGCGATTTAAACCCCATAAACAGCTCGTCATCCGCCTTGCCGACGGAGAATATCGGAGACTCGAATATTTTCATACCCACATAGGACGGGAGGATAGCGGCTTCCTTTGAAACGTAATTACCGGGTGACTTTTGCGTAAATTCTATCGCGCCTGCGATGATCCCTTCCCTGTCCATAACGGATCCCTCCATTTTTCCTTGTCTATTTTTCGGCGCCGCCTTTCGGGTCCTTCCGGCAAAAGGCCGTTGCCGTAATATGAAACGAAATCTGACGCTCGTTGGTAACTGAAAGCAGTATACCATCAGCCGCCCGGCATTACAACAAATTTCATCTCTCTACTGGTATCGCGCCGCAACCAGTAGAGAGATTTGCAACAACCTATTCCCAAACACGCTTGCATATGCTAGAATGTAATCACTGAATAGTTTCGGATAAGGAGCGCAAAGGAGTGTATAAGAGTATGCAGAATGAAAGCGCGGGCTTTAATTTAAGGCTGATGAAAAAAATGGCGGAACTGGGAGTTTCGCAGGCGGATCTTTGCAGGCTCACGGGGCTTGCGTCATCGATGATTTCGCACTATTGCACCGGGCAGCGGATCCCTTCTGTCCCGGTCGCGGCGGTCATTGCTAAAGCGCTGTGTACGTCTATTGATTATCTGGCATACAGCGAGGAGCCCAAGGCGCAAGACAGCAGCGATGGCGCGTCAACCGTTGCCGAGGAGGGCGACGGGTATTCTCCGGATGATCAGTCTGAGAGCAGTATCGAGGGAAAATCACTGGATCAACTGCTTCGCTTATTGAACGCAAAAGGCCGGAAGAAAGTTCTCGAGTACATAAAGGACCTTCTGTCTTCCGGCAGGTATGCGTGACGCGTGACAGTTACTGCTTCTGTGTCCGCCCTAAACAGTTTTAGTCACAAATCCTGACCACTATCAGCTTTATCAAGCGCCGGCTCGACCCCATTACGCTGCCTGACCACCTCATAGGCAACTACGGCAACGCTGTTGCTTAGATTCAGCGAGCGGATATTCTCCCGCATGGGTATCCTTACCGCGCGGTCAAAATTGCCGAAAATCATATCTTCCGGCAACCCCCTGGTCTCGCTGCCGAATAATAGCCATACATCGTCGGGGTACTCGACGTCGGTGTATAGCTTTTTTGCTTTTGTCGAGCAGTAGAAAAAATCCTTACCTCTGTGTTCCCCAAAAAACTCCGCGCTGCTCTCGTACACCCTCAGCGACAGGTGCTGCCAGTAGTCCAGCCCTGCGCGCCTGACTGCTTTTTCCGAAATATCGAACATGATCGGCTTTACGATATGGAGCGTCGCCCCTATCGCCGCGCAGGTCCTCGCGATATTCCCCGTATTTTGCGGTATCTCCGGTTCTACTAATACTATATTTATCATAACCCGGTCAGTATACTACAAATCACCGGCTTTTCATAGGGAAAGGACGGTTCTCCGTCCCGCGCGTCAAATATCGCGCCCGCTTTAGGTTACGTATACGCCGCAGCTAGTGTGCTGTCTCGGTGGTTTTCTGGAAAGCCAGGCGCTCTTCGCCGTTTGCCAGCCAAATGATACCGCAGTATGTAAACCCGAGCTTGTCCAGCAATCTCTGCATCGGCGCGTTATCATGGTGAGTATCGACCCTAATATTACCGCGCTGCTCAAAACACCAGTTCAAGCAAAACGCCCCGACGCCGGCTCCTGATTTGACTTCGGATTCGATTTCGCGTTTGGGTTCGATTTCGATTTTGGGTTCGGGTTTGGAATCGCCTCCGAGTTTGACTTCGTATTCGGAATCGCCTTCGGCTGCGCTTTCGGCTTTGCCTCCGACTTCAGCTTCGGCTTTAGCTTCAGCTTCGTTTCCTGTTCCGGCTTTACCCCCGGCTGCACCGAAGGCTCCTCGTGCTCTCGCGATGCGGTGGACGACTCCGTAAGGCTCATCGTTCAGCCACTGCCCGGCTATGACCTCGTAAGTGGGGTCACGTTCGACAGAAAAATAAAACACGGCGGCTATTGTATCGCCGCAGACGCAAACATGACTCTTCCCGCTATTAATGTCACTTTCGATTATTTCTCCGGGCGGGTAAGAATCCTTCCACTGATTCGGATTTCCGCTTTCCCTCATGAAAACGCGCGCCTGCGCGTAGATATCGCAGACATCGCCAAAGTCGCGCATTGTGGTCTTTCGAACTATCACCGGTCATTCACTCATTTCCTGTTATATACCCACGCATTCGTTGAAACGGGCGAAGCGGTCTAAGCACATTTCAAAGGCCTGCAACTCTTTACCCGCAAGCGGCGCACCGCTTTCGGTCCAGATATTGTTTATCACCAACCGCTTGTCTTTTCTTGCCATGTCGACCCGACCGATAAACCCGTCCCCGCAGAGGATCGGCAATGTGTAAGCGCCGTATTTACGTTTTTCCTTCGGGGTATATATTTCCCATTTATAATCAAACCCGAACAATGCCTGAATGAGCTTCCTGTCCCACATCATGCAGTCCAATGGCGCAACGAACTCGGTGCGGGGTTGAGTCGCTTTCTCCGACAGAACAGCTTCCATCAAATCTCTTTCGTCACTGTGGACATACAGCGGGGCGTTCAAGCCATCGACCATGACCTCAAAGATTTCACCGCCGCTTTGCAGTTTCGCGAACGCCGCCTCACGTTCGGCGGCTTTTATTTCCAACCCGAGCCACGCGTCGCTCGCCTTGTTCCAAAGCATACCCACAGCGCCTATCCTGCGCTTTACCTGCCACGCGCGCTGCTCTTCCGGCGTTTTGTACGGAAGTTCGGCGTCCAGAACTTCGGCAGGTATATGGTCCTTCATAAACGCGTAGCTTTTATTCGTGCCCGCCTTGTGGTGGATTATCAGCTCACCGCGAAAATACATGGACTCCAGAGCGGCGCGGGGCAGGGACGATATGACGCTCCAGTTCCATTCTATCGTTTCATCGACGCCGACGTCCCTGGCGGAGACAAACCCGCGTTCTTCAATAAGCTGCCGGATAAGCGGCTCTATCCGCGCGACCGCCTCCCCTCCGCGGTCGTTATATATGGATGCATAAGTACCGCCCCGCATATTACTGAGGAACACAGGCAGGTCCTCCACGGGGAAAATGGACAGGTTTTTATCAAAATAGTCAATGAGGCGACGGTCTTTGTACAGAAGCTCATCAAGAGTTTCTTTTTTATATTCTTTTATCCGCGCGTTTAGTACGATGTCGGCGTTCCTGCCGCAGACGTCGACCGGGTCGAACTGCACACAGCCGACGCGGCGGAAGTATGACATAACGCCCTCTTTACCGGCGAACACGTGTTTGCCCGATAAGCCGTGCCGCTTCAAAAGGAACCTCCGCGCCTGAAGATTAGTCAGTTTCATATGGTTCCGCCCTTTCGTGTGAGTGGAGATCGAACCTTCCTCAGCGTTTTCCCTGTTTCCATGATTCGCCGACTGCAAGGCCCCATTTTGCCGCCATGTCGTTGTAGAACTGCGCGCGTGGGAAGTTAAAGTTCATGTCGTTATTCAAACCCATGTAATCAAAACCGCGCTCGGCGATCGTCCGCAAACCCTCAATCAAACCCTTGAGACAGTCGCCGCGAACCGAGAAAATGATCTCGTCCTCGCCGGCAAGGCTGCGCTCATACTCCCCGGGGTCGGGTATCGTGACGTTGTACTTCTGACCGTTCAGCAGCGGAATAGTTGAGTAACAGCAGGAAGCGATCGGATCGGGAACGACGCTCCACATGTCGCTCTCATGGTATTTCGCCGCCATTATGAGGGTGCGAAGCTGCGCCACGCGGCAATATGTGAGGATAACGTCCGGCAGAAATGCGCAGCTTTCCAGCGGGGCCATTGTGAATCCGAGCGGCGTATTCTCAGTTTCAAACCAGGGATACCGCTCCCTGAGGAAACGAATGCTTTTTTCAGGGTCTTTCATGAAAAGCTTCGTACCCATTGTATCAAAGTCGTCGTCGTCTAGCGCGCACATCTTGAAACACGCCAGAGGCCAGACGCACCAATGGTCGTCCCTTAGCATAGTGATTGCCATACGATTGCGCCGGACAAGCGAAAACGCCTGGCATAGCGCCGGCCTGTTCCCGTCGTCGCGGAAAGGCAGCGTCGAATCCGCCGGGATTTCGCTTTCGTCGTAAATCACCTTGAATGCGATCGGCGAAAACCGCAGCATAAGCGTACTTATCAGCTCGCTGCCGATTTCATTATTGTTTTTGATACTCAGCATACCCAATCATCCTCCAAAATCGTTACTCTTAAAACCTCTTTTCCAGCAGGCAGCAGCACTCGACATTTGCCGTCCTCGGAAACATATCGACGGCGCAGACTTCCTTTACGTCATAGCCGTCCAATAGGCGCAGGTCGCGGGCCAAAGTTGCGGGGTCGCAGGAAATATATACGATGCGGCTCGGCGACAGGTCCGTTATTTTTCGGATCGCGCCCCGGGACAAGCCCTTGCGGGGCGGGTCGACGATAACGCAATCCGGATGCGGGATGTCCGCTTCCCACAAAGCGGCGTCGGCACATATGAACTCTACGTGCGGGAAACCGTTTCGCTTCGCGTTTTCCCTCGCGGCGTCGACGGCGTCAGGGTTTTGCTCGACGCCCAATGCGTACCTCGCGTCACGGCCCACGAACAGCGTCAATGCGCCG
>Ga0082212_10013258_pt1 | contig 10320 bp, 12 predicted proteins | sample TergutNt197P3_FD_71548 | JGI IMG/M metagenome (GOLD analysis project Ga0082212, IMG submission 71548) | Neocapritermes taracua P3 segment gut microbial communities from Petit-Saut dam, French Guiana - Nt197 P3 | ecosystem: Host-associated > Arthropoda: Insects > Digestive system > Gut ...
CCTGCAAGGGCTTGTTTTTGTTGTCCCACCAGGATTCGAACCTAGACAGACAGAACCAAAATCTGTAGTGCTACCATTACACCATGGGACAATGCTTTCAAAAAACAGGGTGCAAAGGTACATATTTTTTTAATATGAACAAGGTGTTGTGAGTTTTTTTTTGAAAAAAAATGTTCACATATTGTAATTGATTAATTATGAATTATTTATAAAAAATAAGGATAACCAATCTGCTAAATAAAGTGGAAAATTAATCAAGTCGGCGTTCTTTTCTACGTTTTTTAATGAAAAACGAATAGAAATTTCGGGTACATATTTTTTTCGATACTCTGATAAACTGCGTGATTTTACGCTTAATGCCGACTTTGTTTCAATAGGGATAATTTTGTTTGATTTTTGAAGTAAAAACTCAATTTCGGCTCTGTTTCCCGATGTCCAGTAAAATATTTCGTTACCAAATTGCCGAACTAATGATTGCAACAGGTAGTTTTCCGTCAAAATTCCCTTAAATTCTACAAATAGTCTGTCGCTTTTCAGTACTGTGTTCGGTTCTAAACGAAATTTAGTGCGCAAAAGTCCGGCATCAACGATATAGAGTTTAAATGCGGAACTGTTTTTGTAAGAAGCAACGGGCAGGCGCGGCGTTTGTACTTCATAAACCCGATTTACTAAACCGCTCAATACCAACCATTCAACCGCATTTTCATATTCTCTTGCCCGTGCATTTTTTTCTATTAGTGCGTATCTGAATTTTCTGTCTTCTTTGGCAAGGTTGTCTTGAATATTTTGCCAAAGTTGGTGAAGTCGCGGAATATCTTTGCCGTCGATATGTTTGGCAAAATCCAGCGTGTAGGCTACAAGTATTTGATTATTAACCATATCTACTTCTGTCCAATCGCGATTTTCAAGATATCGGACAATGGTTTCGGGCATTCCTCCGCAACAAAGATAGATTTTATAACTCTCTATCAATTGACTGTGTATGATTTCCGGTACCTTATCCAATTGATTTTCAGCGCTATATTTTTCAAGAAACTGAAACAATGTTTCATTTTGCAACGCCAAAAATTCTTTGAAAGAGACCGGATACAGGGTTAAAAAATCAACATTGCCAACCGGAAAAGAGGCGCCATGACGTTTTAATGCCACGCCAAGCAATGAACCCGCACAAACAACTGCCTGTTCGGGCATCTGTTCATTAAAATATTTCAACGCATTCAAAGCGTCGTTACATTCCTGAATTTCGTCGAAAATAATCAACGTCTTTTCGGGTGAGATGTTCATGCCTTTTACCGCAGTTAAATAATCAACAAGTCGGGCAGGATTTTTTGTTGTGGCAAATTCCGCTTTATGTTCTTTTTCGAGGTCAAAATTTACATAACAGTAATTTTCAAAGCATTGATTTCCAAATTGCTGCAGGATAAACGACTTGCCAACTTGCCGTGCGCCTTGCAACACTAACGGTTTACGATATTTGCTGTTTTTCCACCTTTTTAAATCGGTTATAATATCTCTTTCTATTTGCATATCTATAAATTTTCGGCAAAGATACACATTTTTGATATATAAAATGTGTGGAAATGTATTTTTTTAATATTTATTTGAAAAAAAACAAGTATAATTATTGCTAAAATTGCGGCAGTTGTTTTTTTTCATTGCGCCTCAATCTTTTTCTTAACTCTTTTTAAGGCGTTGAGTTTTTCACTTTCAACGCTCCATTCCCTTCTTATAAGCCTTCAGCGTATTTTGCAACAAACTGACAATGGTCATGGCGCCTACTCCGCCGGGGACGGGGGTGATGAAACTGCACTTTTTGCTCACTTCGTCGAAGGCGACGTCGCCAACAATTCTGTAACCCGACTTCGTCTCAGTTGAAGGAATGCGGTGGATTCCAACGTCAATCACTACTGCGCCTTCTTTCACCATGTCGGCGGTAACGAACCCCTGCTGTCCGATGGCGGCAATGAGGATATCGGCGGATTTGCACATTGCTTTCAGGTTTTCCGTTTTGGAATGGCACAGGGTTACGGTGGCGTTTCCGGGATTTGCCTTGCGCGACATGAGTAGCGACATGGGCGTTCCTACGATGTTGCTTCTTCCCAACACAACGCAGTGTTTTCCTGCCGTTTCGATGTCGCATCTGCGTAGCAGTTCGACAATTCCGGCGGGTGTTGCGGGTAAAAATCCGTCCATTCCGCTTGCCATGCGTCCTACGTTTTCGGGGTGGAAACCGTCAATATCTTTCGACGGGTCGATGCTGCAAATCACCTTGTCCACGTCGATATGTTTGGGCAGCGGCAGTTGTACGATAAACCCGTCTATTTCGGGGTCGCTGTTCAAAAAGGCGATGGTGTTTAATAACTCTTTTTCGGGTACTTTTTCCGAAAATTTGTAAATGGAGGAGATGATGCCTACTTCGTGGCTCGCCTTTTCTTTGGCGGCGACGTAGGTTTGACTGGCAGGGTCGTCCCCCACCAAAATAGCGGCTAAATGCGGACCGCGCATGTCGGCGTCGAGAATGGCGGCGACTTCTGTTTTTATCTCTTGTTTTATCTGTGCTGCAATAGCTTTACCGTCAATGAGTTTCATGGTATATTTTATATTTTATATTTTAATTTTTAATTATTTAATATTGTTGCCACAGTTATTAACGTTATTGTTGCCAATAAAATGAGGGTTGAAAAAAAATATTTTGATTTTATTGACCATTTTTCAGAATGCATTTTTTTAAAACTAATCCCTAACAATATTACAGATAAAAGACAAAATGGAATGGTGGCAAATTCCAATAACGCTTTGAAAAAATGATTTAGAAAAATCTGTTTATAGGATATAAAGATTAACCCCGAAAAATAGATTAAACAAATTGAACTCAGTATTAAAATCACTTTTTTCATAACTGATGATTGATAATAATGGGGGCAAAGGTACGATTTTAATTATGAATGACGAAAGGCAAACGCATTAAAACACATCAATTAACAGCAAATCCAGATTCGCTATTTTTCTAAAATCCTTATCCGCAGTAACGAGCAGAATATCATTTTTCATAGCAGTTGCTGCTATAATGGCATCGGGAAGTTTTATTTTTGTTTGTTGTTTAATGTTTATTGCCAACTGTTTTATTTGGGCATCAATATCAATAATGTGGCAACGACTCATGAATCTGTCAATAATTTGTTTTTCAGATTCGGAAATTTGGAATTTTCCTAAAACTTCCATTTCTGTGATACATGAAATAGTCAATATTTCCGATTCTGAAAAATATTTTACATTCGGATTGCCTTGTAAAATATAAACCAAAATATTGGTATCAACCAAATAATCAATTCCATTCATTACGTGCGTTTTTTTGAAATTCCAGTCCATCGCCAATATTCGGCAGTATCCCAAAAAATTCGCTCAAGTTAGGCTTTTCTTTTTTTAACTTGTTTATTCTGAAACATTCAAGTGAATCTCTCATGTTTTCCGTTGTTATTGCCTTGTCTATTTCGATAACCATGATACTTAATATTTTACATTCATTCTAATAGTGCTGCAAAAGTACAAAAAAATAATTAAAATTGAGATTTCAACTTTTTGATTGTTTTTTACTTCCCCGAAAACTTCTCTGCTGTTTCTTTGGCAACTTGTTCTAAAACAGCGGTTTCTTTTTCGCTCAGGTTTCCTTTTTTCAGCGATTCCAACGTTTCTTGATGGAATATTTCCAACGTTGAGAGAAAATCTTTTTCGGCTTCTTGGATTTTATCCACCGGAATATCTTTTAACAGGTCATTGACTCCGCAATAGATGATGGAGATTTGTTTTTCAACCGGCATCGGAGCGTTTTGCGGCTGTTTCAAAATTTCGGTATTGCGTCTTCCTTTTTCGATGATGGAGAGGGTGGATGCGTCTAAGTCGGAACCGAATTTTGAGAACGCTTCCAACTCGCGGAACTGTGCCTGGTCGAGCCGCAACATCCCCGCCACTTTCTTCATCGACTTGATTTGAGCGCTGCCTCCCACACGTGAAACGGAAATTCCCACGTTGATGGCAGGGCGCACGCCGCTGTTGAAGAGGTTTGTTTCCAAGAAAATCTGTCCGTCGGTGATGGAGATGACGTTGGTTGGAATGTATGCCGACACGTCTCCCGCCTGCGTTTCGATGATGGGCAACGCTGTCAGCGAGCCGCCACCTTTCACTTTTCCTTTGAGACACGCCGGCAGGTCGTTCATTTGCGCGGCTATCTCGTCGGAAGAGATGATTTTCGCAGCGCGTTCCAACAGCCGGGAGTGCAGATAAAAGACGTCGCCCGGATAGGCTTCGCGCCCCGGCGGACGGCGTAACAACAGCGACACCTCGCGATAGGCTACCGCTTGTTTCGACAAGTCGTCATAGATAATCAACGCCGAGCGTCCCGTATCGCGGAAATATTCCCCGATAGAGGCGCCTGCAAAAGGTGCGTAATACTGCATGGCAGCAGAGTCGGACGCCGTTGCCGCTACGACAATGGTATAGGGCATGGCGTTGTGCGCCGTCAGCGTTTGAACGAGGTTGGCAACGGTTGAGCCTTTTTGTCCGATGGCAACATAGATACAATATACCGGCGTTCCGGCTTCGTAAAAACGGCGTTGGTTGATGATAATATCGGTGGCGATGGTTGATTTTCCGGTTTGACGGTCGCCGATAATCAGTTCACGTTGTCCACGTCCGATGGGGATCATGGAGTCGATGGCTTTGATACCGGTTTGGAGCGGTTCTGTTACCGGTTGGCGGAAGATGACGCCCGGCGCTTTGCGTTCTAAGGGCATGGAGAATTTTTCTCCGGCGATGTCGCCTTTGCCGTCGATGGGTTCGCCCAGCGAGTTGATGATGCGTCCTGCCATTCCTTCCGAAACGTTGATGGAAGCGATGCGATGGGTACGTTTTGCTGTGTCGCCTTCTTTGAGAGCGCCTGCGCTACCCAAAAGAACAACACCAACGTTATCTTCTTCCAAATTCAGCGCGATACCTTGCAGGTCGTCCTGTCCGAAATCCACCAATTCGCCCGATTCCACATTGTTCAATCCATACACACGAACAATGCCGTCGCCAATTTGTAAAATGGTGCCTACTTCTTCTAATTCTTTATCATCTTTGAAACCGGCGAGTTCTTGCCGTAAAATTGCCGATACTTCGGCGGGTTTTATATGTGCCATATTCTAAGCAGTTAAAATATTTCTTATTTTATCTAAATTATGTTTAATACTTGCGTCGTAACAGTTACCGTCATAGTAAAGGATAAAGCCGCCCAGCAGCGTTTTATCGATATGTTCGGTTAATTCTATCCGGTTTTTTCCTGTTGCGCGGCGCACTTTTTCTATGATTTGCTCTTTCATCTTTTCCGACATCGGAACGGCGGTTTTTATCGTAGCCAACACAATTTCGTTTTGTTCGCGATACAATTCAACAAACTGATGTACAATATAAACCACTAATTTACTTCTTCCTTTGCGAATCAGCAGGCTAAAAAATTTAACGGTAATGTCTTGAAAATGTGCGGAAAAGAGTTTATTTACCAAACGGGATTTTGTTTTATCGTCAATTTGCGGCGTTCCTAAAAAGTTACGCAGTTCATACGATTCGAAGAGCAGATGTTGCATTTCGAGTATATCCGAATAAACCGCATCGGTGATTTGTTTTTCGTTACTCAAATCGATGAGCGCCTTGGCATATCGTAAGGATATTGTAGTGTAAATCATGCTTTTATGTAAAATTTAATTTAATTCAATTCCATTTCATCTACGAGCATTTGTGCAAATTCTTCAACTTTATTGTCCGATTTCAGTTGCTCTTTCAATATTTTTGATGCAATATCAACGGAAATATCCGCCATGTCGTTTTTCAACTCTGCAAAAGCCAATTGACGTTCATTTTCAATGCTTTCCTGCGCCTCTTTCATCATCTGTTCTGTTTTTTGGCGCGCTTCATCTTTTGCTTCCTGCATTTTTTGGGTGCGAATTTTTTCAATTTCGCTCATCATTTCCAAATGTTTTTCGTTGTTTTGTTTGAGTAAAGTTTTGTTTTGCTCATCCAATACGGCGGCTTCTTCGCGCGCTCTTTCGGCTTCGTTTAAGGCGTTTTCGATGGTTTCTTCTCTGTGTTTCAACATTTTCAAAACCGGTTTCCAAGCATATTTTCGTAAAATCAACAGCAATATCAAAAAAGAAATTGCCATCCAAAAAATTAATCCGATTCCGGGGGTTACTAATTCCATATATTTCTATTTTTTATAACATTTTTAACCAAGATACTTCCTGTTCCGTCAAAAAACGGTGCTGTCCGCGCCGAACGTCTTTTTTGGTCAGGTTGGCGAAGATGACGCGGTCTAACTTCACCACTTCATAACCTAACTGTTCAAAAATACGCCTCACAATGCGGTTTCGACCGGAATGTAATTCCAAACCTATATCTTTTTTGTCGGCGCCTGTGCCAACGTAGGTAATCACATCTGGTTTTATAAAACCGTCGTCCAACTCAATACCGTCGGCGATGGTTTGCATATCCTTCTTTGTCAGCGCTTTATCCAAACCAACATGATACACTTTACGGATATTTCCGGACGGGTGCGTCAATTTTTTCGCCATATCGCCGTCGTTGGTAAAGAGCAACACGCCGGTGGTGTTTCTGTCGAGCCGTCCGACGGGGAGGATGTGTTCTTTGCAGGCATTTTCTACCAGCGCCATCACGGTTTTGCGTTTTTGCGGGTCGTCGGTGGTGGTGATGTAACCTTTGGGTTTGTTCAAAAGCAGATACATCGGACGTTCAAAACTGATAAGTTGGTCGCTGACGTGAACTTTGTCAGCGTTGGTAACTTTAACGCCCATCTCCGTAACGATAACGCCGTTCACCTTCACTTCGCCGGTGGCAATCAACTCGTCGGCTTCGCGGCGCGAACAGATGCCGGAACGCGCGATGTAACGGTTTAGACGTATAGCGCCCTTGTCACTCGCTTTTTCCGTCTTTTTCGACTTGCGGGCAGGACGGTCGTCATCACTGCGTCTTCTGCGGGGTTTTTCTTCCCAACTATCTTCGCCGTAACTGCGGCGGGGTTTATCGTCATCGTAACTGCGGGAAGTTCTGCGCGGTTTACGTTCTTCAAAATCATCGGAACCGTATTCTTTGCGGGAACCGAAACCGCGACGGGGTTTATCTTCCGAATCCCTGTCGCCAAAGCCGCGACGGGGTTTATCGTCGTCGTAACTGCGGGAAGTTCTGCGGGGTTTATCTTCCGAATCTCTGTTGCCAAAACCGCGACGGGGTTTATCGTCATCGTAACTTCGGGAAGTTCTGCGGGGTTTATCTTCCGAATCTCTGTTGCCAAAACCGCGACGGGGTTTATCGTCATCGTAACTGCGTGTACTTCTGCGAGGTTTATCTTCCGAATCTCTGTCGCCGAATCCGCGACGGGGTTTATCGTCATCGTAACTACGTGTACTTCTGCGCGGTTTATCTTCCGAATCTCTTTGACCGAAACCGCGACGGGGTTTATCGTCATCGTAACTACGTGTACTTCTGCGAGGTTTACGTTCTTCAAAATCGTTGGAGCCGTATTCTTTGCGTGTGCCGAAACCGCGACGGGGTTTATCGTCCGAATCTCTTTGACCGAAACCGCGACGGGGTTTATCGTCATCGTAACTACGTGTACTTCTGCGGGGTTTACGTTCTTCAAAATCGTTGGAGCCGTATTCTTTGCGTGCGCCGAAACCGCGACGGGGTTTATCGTCCGATTTCTCGTCGTCGTAACGGGAGCGTTTTTGAGGTGGTTTGTCCCAAGAGTTTGTTCTTGGTTTTCTCTCGGAGGCGGGGCGTCCGGTTCTTTTTGCGCCGCGTGGGGCGTCATTTTTTCTGTTTCCGGAGTCCGGTCTTTTATTTGAACGATTTTGCATAGCGTTTTATAAAGAAAAATTTTTGATAATAAACGGAGATGTTATTTTTTTATTTTTGAGGTATTTTCACGAAAAACAAGACGCATACTTTTAAGTTCGTCAAAATAAAAGAGTTCGCTTCGTTGGATAAACTCGAAAGTCCATGTTCCGGCTGCGCCGAAAACAAACTGATTGCGCAATAGATGACTGAAATGCAATAAGTTACCTTCCGGCATTCCTTTAAATCTGCCGTCAGCGCCTTTCAGATAAATATTATATTCGGCGGAACGTTCATCAACGGGAGAAATGGCGGTGATGTCCATTTTTATCACATTCCGAAAAATATTGGGCGTGTGGTCAATCTCTAAATACATGTCGAATGTTTTACCGACATAATCTTTGGGAACTTCAAAAGTGAGTGTTACGTGGTTGTCTGCCGACCATTGCCAGTCAGGAAATCCATATTCCTGCGAAAGTACGCGCTCCCGCTTACACGACGAAAACGCCATCGAAAGGGTGCATAAAATAATGATGCTTACTAAATTTTTCATTTTTTATAATGATGTTTCTATAATTTTATTGCTATCGTTCTCTATATTTCCTTTGCGTAACTCTGTGTAATTCTTTTTGTTACACAGAGAACCACAGAGAAGGCACGGAGTTACACAGAGTTGTCATAATATAAAAGTATATTTGCTGGCGCGGTCGCCTCTAATACCGCCTGTATATACAATCGTTGAATAATGCGGCTTTAATTCAAGTTCCTTTTCTATAACCTTTTTACGATTCTTGTGTTTATACAAAAATATCGCCTCTTTTAGGTGCGGAAGCGGGTCATAAACAGGATTTTCCAAAAGCACAAATCTATCGGGATACTGCTTTTTTATTGTTTCCCATGATGTATGTTGTTCCATTTTTATTTACTTTTTATCCAATTTATACATGATAATTATGACGGTGCAAAGATACAAATTAATTGAGAATTACGAATTAAAAATTACGAATTACGAAAAGAGGCTGCCGTCGGCAGCCTCTTTTTAAGTCTCACTTACCTCCCCTAACCCCTCCAAAGGAGGGGGAAAAAAGAGTGGAAGTTTTTAATTCACTATCATCTTTTTAGCATCCGATTTTTCACCGTCGACAGCGTGTCCCTTCGTTGGCACACACCCGAAACAGTCCCTCCTCCAACAACATATCGCATCTACCGCAACGACATGCTGCTGGCAGAACTACCGCAAACGGAATATTTTGATGAGAATCTGCCCGACGGCGATTATACCTATTATGTAAAAGCGGTATATTCCGATGGTTGTGAATCGTTGTCGTATAATGTTGTTACGATGGCGGTGGGTTCTGCGGGGATTGTAGAGACGCAAGGCATTGCGTCTATTCGGATTTATCCTAATCCGACGAGCGGGGAATTGATAATTGATTGCGGGGACGCCAACAAGGGGATTAATCCCCTTGTCAAAAATGTGGAAATATTTGATTTGATGGGCAAATGCGTTGCCGCCGCCGTAGAGACGGGGCGCGCCCCGTCTCTACAACACCCCACGCCCACGTCCACAACCACCCTCAATATTTCCTCCTTTCCTGCCGGAATGTATTTTGTTAAAATAACAACGGAAACCGGCGCGGTAACGCGGAAAATAATAAAGCAGTAGATTATTGTTTATGAAATTATCTCATTTTTTTCCCAAATAGTTTCTTTTCTTCGCCTTTGAGAAGACGTTTGATATTTTTCAAATGGGTGATGGGAATAAATACGGCTATGGCAATGGAAAAAATCATTTCCGACAGTTCCGGACACATGTCCGATAAGGCTGTACACAACGACGGGAAAATTTCAGGTAAAAAAGCCACAATAAAAGGATAGGATAAGGCAGCAATAATGGAACTGAGGCTTACATATCGCGAAATGAGCATGACGATGAGAAACACCACAAACGCCGCTCCCGTTTGCCACGGCAACAACGCCACCAAAATACCGGTTAAGGTGGCAACGCCTTTTCCGCCTTTGAACCCTGCAAAAACGGGATAAACGTGTCCTATCACCGCCATCGTAGCGCAAATTACGTTATAATGGATGATGTGTGTTTCGGTAAAACATTCGGGCGTGAAAAAATCGCTCAACAAAACCGCCAAGGCGCCCTTTAAGGTATCGAATCCCAAAACGACAATCCCCGCCTTCCAGCCCAAAGTACGTAACGCATTGGTAGCGCCGGCATTACCGCTTCCGTGTTCTCGGACATCGGTTTTAAAAAACACCCGCCCTATCCACACCGAAGTCGGAATAGAACCTAATAAATATGCGAGAACAACACCTGTAATAAGTAAAAATATATCCATAGTTTGTGTGTAATTTTAAGAAACGGCGAGAAAGGAGATTTATTTTATTTTTTGTCTGAACTGTGATTTTAGTATGATTTTTTTG
>Ga0082212_10013259_pt1 | contig 10319 bp, 9 predicted proteins | sample TergutNt197P3_FD_71548 | JGI IMG/M metagenome (GOLD analysis project Ga0082212, IMG submission 71548) | Neocapritermes taracua P3 segment gut microbial communities from Petit-Saut dam, French Guiana - Nt197 P3 | ecosystem: Host-associated > Arthropoda: Insects > Digestive system > Gut ...
AAGGCAACGGCTCAAATATAAAGGAGTTTAAGATCATCAAGAAATAGTGGAATGGGAAAACGTCCGCCGCTTTCATGAGTGGCGGGCGTTTGGTTTGATGCCACTTCATATATCAAACCTCACATGGCCGTTACCAGTAAAACAACGGCGATTTTGGCGGACGTGTTCAATACGAATTATGAACACGCCCGCTTTTTTCTGAAAACGCCATCGTTCCTGTGGTTTTTTAATCCTTAGGAAAACGCTGATTAATTGTCTGTGCGGGATGAAGCGCAAGGCGCACGGAGCGCAGGAATCGAGGCATATACAGAGATATGTCGAGGTTACGAGCACCGCGCAACGCAGCGATTCGCCCGCACAGGCAATTAATCAGCGTTTTCTTAGGAGCTGTTCAGAAGTAAACTTAACAAGATTCCGCAGGATTTTTGCTGGAGGGCAAGGAAGCGGAGCCGCTGCGTACTTAGCCGTACGTGAGGTGACGCTGACGCAGCCATCCGGTAAAAAAGACAAGGAAGATGTGAAGTTTATTTCTGAACAGCTCCTTAATCAAAATGACGGTGCGATTGTTTTTTGTCGTTCCGAAGGCGTTTTCAATATAGAGAATTTATAACCGTCATCGTCGGCTTGCGTTCCAACCCGGATATTTCATGCCGATTCTACTATGGCGTCGTAATAGGGCATGTCTTTTTTTACTGGTGGTATATCACCAAATCTAACACCAAAAACAACGGATTCCAACATGCCGGTATGGACTGACATGGACAAATAAATAGAAAAACCCCGCGTATTTATTGATGATTTTGGACTTTAGTGGACGGCCTTGGACAGTGCGGTGGTGGAGGTGGCGGGAATCGAACCCGCGTCCGAAGGACTTCAGCGAACAAAGACTACGTGTGTATCCGATCCGTTAAATTTCGCGAACGCAACGTACGAACCGGCAGGAGCGCGCGCCCGCTATCCCCTTGATTTCGGCCGTAATTCCGGAGATTGAATTTCAGCCTATCCCGCTGTGTGACGCCCCGGCCCGTCTTCACGGGAAAAAACGGCGGGACGTGGCTGTCTAAGCAGCCAGAGCTAACTGATCGTCAGCAGTTATATTTAATTTCCACGATATTTACGAGTCGCGGACAACTCGACACGCCTCTGCAGCCTCTTGACCCCCGTCGAATCCAGTACACCCCCATGTTTTGATAAATACAGTTACAAAATAACATCCGGAATCATGGAAGTCAAAAATTAGACCATTCAATACCGAACAATAACTGACGATTGAAACATGGTTTCGTGTACGGTAAATTTTGGAAACCGAAAGGCCGGGCGCCTGTTCGGAGCATTCCTGCGGATTTCAGGTAAGATGCGGCGGCCTGAATATTTCAGGCGAATTGTGTCGCGGGGGCTACGTTGTTAAGAAAATTGAAAGCGTTATGTAACGACGAAAATTTTTAGTAAAAAATAAATTGGAATCAGCGTCTATGATAAACGAACTTTTGCATGTGCAGGTGCCGGAAGCCCTGAATCCTGGAAATTACTCTTGCCGAATACAAGATATTTTGGACAATTCTATGGAGGTGACATGGCCTTTGGACAATGGCGCCCCGTTGTCGTTGCACCTGGAACAAGTGCTTGATTTTTCCGTGGTACGCGAAGGCAATGCTTATTCCTTCAACGGGAAGGTAATAAACATTGTCAAGGAACCGCAGCCGCTTGTAACCGTCATTGTATCCAGCGCTATCGAGCCCGTACAGCGCCGTCAGGATTTTCGCTTGAGATGCCTGATTCCGATTGAAGTCGTCGCCGTGCTCGCCGAAACCTCAAGTGGATTGCATCAAGCAAGGTTACGCCTTAAAACCAACACATTTGATCTGAGCGCCAGCGGAGTTTCGCTGCATTCCGCAACGATCATTCCATCCGGTACGCTTCCCGTGATCAAGCTTTCCCTGCCTGACGGAGCTCAGCCGCTTAAATTATCATGCCGCGTGGCGCACTGTTTTGTTTCTCCGGAAAATCCCGAAAAATACCATATCGGAATACAGTTTATAAGTCTCTCGGATAACGACAGAACGCGCATTGTGCGTTTTATCTATCGGACGCAGGTAAAAAGGGTCCGGGCCCAGGGAAGCGCCGTTTAAAAAGCGGCAGCAATTTCCCGCGCTCCAAAATTTACTTTTGATCTTTATACTGCAACCGGTAGAGCTTCCAGTATATGCCTTTCAGTCGCAGGAGTTCCTGGTGCGTTCCCATCTCTCTGACGCGGCCGTGGTGCATTACCAGAATCCGGTCGGCGTTCTGTATCGTTGAAAGGCGATGCGCAATAACGATTGATGTCCGACCGGCCATCAGTTTTTCGAGGGCGTCGCGTATCAGCAGTTCCGTTTCCGTGTCGATGCTGGAAGTCGCTTCATCCAGCACCAGAATTTTTGGATTGAACGCAAGCGCGCGGGCGAATGAAAGAAGCTGTTTCTGGCCGACGGACAGCGACGATCCGCGTTCGCCGACACGCGCGTCGTATTTCCCGTCAAGTTTGTCTATGAACCGCGCCGCGTGTACGGTTTCGGCGGCCTGCCGTATACGTTCGTCGCTTATGCCCTTTTCCCACAGTCGGATATTTTCCTCAATGTTTCCAGAAAAGAGAAAAACGTCCTGGAGGACGATTCCTATGGAGCGCCGCAGCCCCTGCAGGTCGTAATGCCTGACGTCAACGCCGTCTACGAAAATGTTTCCCTCGCATACGTCGTAAAAACGGCTCAACAGCGAAATAATCGTCGATTTGCCGGCGCCGGTCGCACCGACAACGGCGATTTTTTCTCCGGGCGATACCGTGAATGAAACATCGCGCAGTACGGGATGACCGGGATTGTAGGCAAAATCGACGTTACGAAATTCGATTTTTCCTTCCTTTGCCGTTACGGCTTCGATGACTGCCGGCTGCCTGACCGTCGCCGGGCTGTCGAGAAGTTTGAAAATGCGTTCCGATGAAGCCATGGCCGATTGCAATATCGTATATTTTTCGCTCAGGTCGGAAATCGGCTTGAAGAAGCGGTCGGAGTATTCAATAAATGCGACCAGCGTGCCTATCGTCAGCATTCCGCTCAGCACTTCGTGTCCGCCGTACCAGATTATGACGCTTATCGCCAGCGCGGAAACCGTATTGAGCAGCGGATAGAAAATAGCATAATAAAAGATTGACAGGAGGTTTGCGTCAAGGTGTTCTTTGTTGACCACTGCAAAGCGGCCGTACTGCCGCCCTTCCTGGCTGAAAAGCTGCACGACGGACGCGCCCGTGATATTTTCCTGCAAAAATACGTTGATTTTCGCGATGGCGGCGCGCACCAGGCGGTAGGAATAACGGGCTTTAATTTTGAACATCAGTGTGACAAAGGCCAGTAGCGGCAGAATGATTACGATAGCCAGCGCCAGTTTGTAATTAAGCACAAACAGGAAAATGATAATGCCCGTCAGCGTGAATACATCGTTGAAAACAGAAATGACGCCCGCGGTGAAAAGTTCGTTCAGGGCGTCAACGTCCGTGGTGACGCGGGTCATCAGGCGTCCCACCGGATTTTTATCGAAAAACGAAACATCCATCTTCTGTAAGTGCCGGAAGATTTCCATGCGCAAATCGCGCATGATTTTCTGCCCTGTCAGATTGATAAGCCAGTTCTGACCGTAGCTCAGGCCAAAAGCGCCGATAAGCGTCAGGATATAAAGCGCCGCGACGAAGCCGAGTCCCGAAATGTCGTACTTGCTTATGTGTTCATCAATGGCGACTTTAATGAGATACGGCTGAACGATGGAAAGCGCCGAACCCGCAATAAGGCAGACGACGGCAAGCGCCGCCGCGCCGCGATACGGACGGAGGTATCCCATCAGCCGCTTCATCAAACGGGCGTCGTATGCTTTTCCCAATACATCTTCTTCGTTATTATCCGTAGCCATTAAATTTCAGCTCGCGGCGAGTTCGTCTTCCAGCAACTGTTTGTAATATAAATCCGTGTAAACGCCGTTCAGCCCAAGCAGGGAATAATGCGTGCCGCGTTCAATAATTTCGCCGTCTTTTAGCACGACGATTTGATGCGCGCCGCGCACGGTCGATATGCGATGCGAAACGAAAATCGTCGTCCGTCCAAGCGTTACCTTTCTCAGTTCTTCAAGAATATTTTCTTCCGTATAGGTGTCAACGCTTGACAGCGAGTCGTCAAAAATCAGAATTTCAGGCCGTCGCAGTATCGCGCGGCTGATGGCAAGGCGTTGTTTCTGACCGCCTGAAAGAGTAATGCCGCGTTCGCCGACGAAGGTCTGCATTTTATCGGGAAAAGTCTCGATGTCTTTCAGGATATGCGAAATTTCTGCCGCCCGTCGGATTTCTTCTTCCGACGCGTCATTTTTGCCGAAGGCTATGTTTTCGCCGACGGTATCGGAAAAGAGAAATGTTTCCTGCGGGACGCAGCCGATGGTTTTTCGCAAAACTTCAAGCGGCCATTCACGGACGTCTTTGCCGTCGATAAACAGCGATTCCGGCGGCGGGTCGATAAGGCGAGTAAAAAGGTTTACCAGCGTGGATTTGCCGCTACCCGTGTGTCCTACTACCGCCAGCGTCGTTCCGGCTTCGATACGAAGATCGATATTGCGGAGCGCGGGTCTGTTTGAGTTCGGATAGCGGAAGCTCAAATTTCTGAATTCAATGTCGCCTTTTATAACATCCGGCTGCGCAGCGTTCGGCGCGTCCTTGATGTCGATTTCAATCTGCATGATTTCCAGCATCCTTCGCATTGACGCCGTACCGCGCTGTATGAGGTTCATGACCCAGCCGATGGCGATGGTTGGCCACGTCATCATAGAGAGATAGCCCATGAAAGCGACGAACTCACCAAGCGTCAGCCGTCCCAGCACTACCTGGCGTCCGCCGAACCACAGGAGCGCGACGGCGGAGAGCCCCAGAAGTACGGTCATAAGCGGATGAAAAACCCCCCAAAGGCGAATCATCGAAACGTTGCGCCGGATATAGTCGTGATTTATGGCTTCAAACGCGCGTATCTCGGCGTCTTCGCGGGCGAAGGCCTTTACGACGCGGATGCCGGAAATGTTTTCCTGCACCCTGGTGCTCAGGGCGGAAAACTGCTCCTGTATTTCCTCAAAACGGTCGTGAATACGGCCGCCGAAGTATCTGACCGACAATGAGGCCAGCGTGAGCGGAACGTACGCGAGAATCGTCAACTTCCAGTCCAGATGAAAAAGCAGGATGGAGCAGACGATAAAGGTGACAACCGTATTCATGGAATACATGATGCCCGGCCCGAGTACGGCGCGAACCGCCGCAAGATCGTTGGTCGCCCGCGACATGACGTCGCCCGTGCTACGCGCGCCGAGGGACGTCAGCGACATTTTCTGTACACGTTCAAGGAAATCATTGCGCAGGTCGTACTCTGCCTTACGGCTGACGCCGATCAAAATGCGCCTCATCCAGAAGCGAAAAAAACCTTCAACGACGGCGACTCCGAGAATAAGCGCGGCGTAGAAAATAAGTTTTTCCGGTTCAATCCTGTTCGTAAGGCCGTCAACCACGTACATAAGTACGCGGGGCGCCGCCATGGCGGCAAGCACGGTAAAAATGACCATAAACGAACCGACGGCAATTTCAGACCGATAACGGGCAAGGTAAGGAATTAAAAATAAAAGCGGATGTTTTCGGTCGTTCATTGGTCGTGGTTTTGTGAGAATTGTCGGCGCAGATCTTTATAAGGAATGCCGCCGCCTTCGCGCTGTTTAAACTCCACCGCGTAACCGGCGAATCCTTCGGTGTGACCGGGAACCGTCAGTTCAAGCCGCGCAAAATCGTTCGGCGCGAGAACATCTTTGTCAAGCCGTACAACTACCGTTTCCAGAAGCGTACGCGCGTTGTTATAAAGTCGTACGACCGCGTCTATTCTCTCCGCCGGATCGTCGGATATATTTCGCACGACGCCTCGGATGTGAAACACGCCATCGGTAAATTCATCCGCAAGGTAAAGAAGCGCGATTTTTTCATGCTCGCCACCGGCGCCGTGGTTTTCAATCAGTGCGGCAATTGTATTCACGGCGCTCTGCGGCAAAATGACAAGCGTAAGGCATGACAGCGCGATAAAACCGGCTATGAGGATGAAGGCTCTGCATAAATCCGTCAACACACCGGAATATTTTTGCAAAGACGAAATTGGTAAATGATCCGGACTATGCGAAACGAAGCTCAAATCTGTACCCGCCGGAGTAATGTGAAGGGGAAACGCCGATAATCCACACTTTCCTATCTTACTTGTCCGCCCTGGCCCGGCGTTCCAGGCAGTCGATTGGACGGCTGAGGCTTTTGACCCCAAAATCCTTTGCGTGGTTCGGGTGTGGCATCCATACCAAGCAGTTTAACGCTGATTCGGCCCAGAACGCGCCGCTCTACTACGCCCAACGAATCCATGGTAATCCATTTTTCCGTTCCATCAACGTCACGGCTCAAGCCCTGAATATCCACGTTGACGGTCACCATTGTTTCCCTGGGCGATACGATTTCGACGACGGTCTCGGTTTTGTAGCGCGCCTTCACCCAACTGCCGAGAATAGTCTTACTGACGGCGACTTTCTCCATCTCCGCCGCAGTCAAAGAACCGGTGATGAATTCATAATGGCGCGTTACAATCTTTCCACTCCTGCGATCTTCCAGTTCGATGCTAAATCCCATATCCTCCATAACCGCACGGGTCATATTTAGAGTCTGATCGTAAGTGTTCAAGAACTTGATCGGATCGGGCAGGTCAGGCTTCTGCTGCTGCTGCGCGCCGAGCGGCACTGTAACGGGGAGCAAAAACAGCGTTGTTATCGCGCAAGACATCGCGCGCGAAAAGAACCGGCGCGAAATCTTTCCAATACATCGATGTCCACATATTTGCGAAATCATGGCTTTGATGCTAACACCCGCCGCCGGGCAAGTCAACCGCCTCACGGTTACAGGGCGCGCGACATAAAACGATGTAATCATCGCAACTTTGTTGAGCGCGGCGGCAAGCCGCCGCTATGAAAGCTGTAGCAGGCTCCCTCACTCCATAAAAGAGAACTGATTTATCTGTCGCTTCATCCCGCACGGCAAATTAATCAGCGTTTCATTGAGGAAGATTTTCACTGCATCCCTGCGAGATTTCATTTAACATGGAACTTGACGCCGGCGCGGAATCGCGTTTTGCAAAGAACGGCGGCGAGTCCAGCCGTCCTTCGTGACGATTAGGCTGAGATTGTAAACCTGTATGAATCGTGGACTTATGTGGAACAGTATAATGAAATATCCAGGCGTGACGAATCAAATCATGACGGCGTTTTTTGCGTTTCTGTTTTTAACAGCGCTTTCCGGCGCATGGGCGCGTGATTTTCTGACGGATCAGGAAATTGCGCGAATGCAGAAAACGCAGGATATTGACAGGCGAGCAAAAATTTACATGGACGCTGCGTCGCTGCGTCTTGGTACGGCGTTGGATCGATTTGAGGGAAAAGAGTCAAAGCCGGGTGACGCACTGGAGTTTTTCAGTCAGGATGAAATGCTTGACGATTATTACAAAATTATAGAGCGCGTCATGCTGGTCGTCGGCGACGCCTTCGAATTTCCGCGCTACAGGGAAAACATAAATATCAAAAAAGCGCTGCAGACGTTAAAATCGGAATGCTCCGGCAATCTTAAAAAACTTTCCGCGTTGAAAAAACTCGCGGAGGATAAACAAAACGAAGAACTCTGGAACGGCGTCAATCGGGCGATTGCCATAACCGGCGGAATGCGGGACGGCGCGGAGGAAGGGCTTTCGATTTTGGCGGAACGTGAAAGGGAAGAGGTTCGTCGGAGCCGATGATTTGTGGTTATACTCACGAACGGGAGAAAACAACATGATTACGAGACGTGAATTTGTTGCCGGAGTTGCCTGTGCGACGGCTGCGGTAAAACTGGCAGGGCAGGAAACCGAAGCCGAAAGGAATGAGAATCTGGTTGCTACATGCGGGCTTTATTGCGGTGCGTGCCCCATGTATCTGGCCACACAGGAGAAAGACGCGGAGCGGCTGGCGTCAATGCAAAAGCAATTCGGCGGCGCCCTGTCAAAAATGCCGCCGGAAGACCTGCTTTGCGACGGCTGCCTCGGCGGAGGACGGCTGGCCTCATTCTGCCGTAAATGCGACATGAGGGATAGCGCAACAGCCAAGACCAAGACGCGGCGCTGCTCGGAGTGCGCGGAATTCGCGTGCAGCCGAATAACCGGATTTAATAACGACGGAATGCTGCATCACTCCGAAGTGTTGGAGAACCTGCACCAATTGCGCGCAACCGGCATCAGGGAATGGGCAAAGCATGAGGAGGAACGCTGGCGCTGTCCCAAATGCCGGGCAAAACTTTCCTGGTATGAATCGGAATGTCCTAAATGCAAAGCGCCGCGTTCGGACAAGCTGTTCCCCTTGAAAAAGGCGTAGGAAAACGCTGGGGTAATGTAAAATATTTTCTTGTGAAAGGTTTCTATCGTGAACGGCAAAAAAATTCTTGTAACCGCGGCGCTGCCTTACGCCAACGGCCCGTTGCACCTGGGGCATTTGGCGGGCGCTTACATCCCAGCGGACGTGTACGTCCGTTATCAGAGGTTCAAAGGCTCGGACGTACTTTTCGTCTGCGGTTCGGACGAACACGGCGTTCCGATCACTATCCGCGCTGACAAGGAAAACATAACGCCGCAGGCCGTTGTAAACCGTTATCACGCCGCCATGAAACAAACCTTTGAGCGTCTGGGCGTAAAATTCGATAACTACTCACGGACGTCGCTGCCGCTGCACCACAAAATATCGCAGAATATTTTTCTGCGCCTGAACGAAAAAGGATTAATAAACGAGCAGACCGTCCGGCAGTATTACTGCGTCACCTGCCGACGCTTTCTTCCGGATCGCTATATCGAGGGAGAATGTCCGCACTGCCACAGCCTTGGTGCGCGCGGTGATCAGTGCGAGGCATGCGGCCGCTGGCTCGAACCGGAACAGCTTATTCAGCCTAAATGCAAGGTTTGCGGCAGCGCGCCTGAACTGCGCGACACAAAACACTGGTATTTCCGTCTCTCGAAATTCCAGGAACAACTGGAAAAATGGCAGGCTTCCAAACCGGAATGGAAAAGCAACGTCCGCGAGTTTTGTTCCGGTTGGTTCAGGGAAGGGTTGACCGACCGGCCGATTACACGCGACATAGATTGGGGTATTCCTGTGCCGCTGCCGGATGCCGAAGGCAAGGTGCTCTATGTCTGGTTCGACGCGCCCATCGGTTATATCTCATCGTCGGTTGAATGGGCGCAAAATCAGGGAACGCCGGATCGCTGGCGCGACTACTGGTGCGATGAAAAAACGCGACTTGTTCATTTCATCGGAAAGGACAACATCGTCTTTCATGCGATCGTCTGGCCTGCCGTGTTGATGGCGCACGGGGAATTCATCATCCCGTCCGAGATTCCGGCGAATGAGTTTTTGAACATCGAGGGACAAAAGATCTCCACAAGTCGCAACTGGGCGATCTGGGCCGACGATTATCTCGAAGTATTTCCTCCCGACCCGCTGCGTTACTACCTCCAGGCCAACGCGCCTGAAAACAAGGATGCCGATTTCACATGGAAGGATTTCCAGGCGCGCTACAACGGCGATCTGGCCGATGTTTTAGGAAATTTGATTAACCGCTGTCTTTCCTTTATTGAAAAGAACTTTGAAAACAAAGTCCCTCCGGAGGGAACGCTCACAGACGCGGATCGTGAGGCTCTTGGCGCGATTGAAAAAGCCGTCGCCGCAATCGGCGGCGCGCTTGACGAATTTCAGGTACGGCGCGCAGTCGGCGAACTTATGGATCTTGCCCGCACGGGCAATAAATACATCAACGACGCCGCACCGTGGAGCGCGATGAAAACCGACCGGTCGCGCGCTGCGTCGATTCTGAATACGACAATTCAGCTTGAAGCGGCGCTGTCGTTTTTGATGGAACCATTCCTTCCCCACTCGGCTGAAAAACTCAGGAAGATGCTGAATATTCCTGAGGATTCCGCCGCGAAGCACTGGAACGACATAGCCGGATTCCGGCTTGCGGATAATCATACGCTTGGAAAAAGAGAAATTCTGTTCAGCAAAATCGAGGATCCGGTTATTGAGGAACAGATAGCCAGGTTGGGAAAATAATTTTGGATTTAGGATTGAGGATTATTATACCCGCGAACGAAATGATTTTCCATGCCTGCGCGGTCTTTTTGACACGATGCGGCGTCAGGTTTCGCTTACGTACTATTGAGTACGCCGCGCTCAAC
>Ga0082212_10013260_pt1 | contig 10319 bp, 8 predicted proteins | sample TergutNt197P3_FD_71548 | JGI IMG/M metagenome (GOLD analysis project Ga0082212, IMG submission 71548) | Neocapritermes taracua P3 segment gut microbial communities from Petit-Saut dam, French Guiana - Nt197 P3 | ecosystem: Host-associated > Arthropoda: Insects > Digestive system > Gut ...
AATTCATAAATAAAAAACCTCCTGATTATATAATGTGTATATTGTTATCTATACAACCAAAAACCGCGATATTTGATTGTATGGCTACTCAAACTTCACGAAAGCATTAAAACCCGCTTTTTTCACATCGGCAAGTTTCGCGTCTGCGTTGGCTTTCTGTGAGAACGCTCCCAACTGCACCCTGTACAGCTTGTCCGCGCCCATCGGCGTGACGAACGCGTCAATAAATCCTTTTGCTTTGACTTCTTTCAATTTATTTTCAGCGTTTTTAAGGACGCTATAAGCCCCTAATTGTATCTTGTAATATTTCGGCGTTGGCGACTTGTATGCCGCCGAGAACACTTTCAGTTCGTCGTACTTTTTGAGTATGCTCTGCCCGTAGTTTGTTGCCGCCGCCCACTTGCCGCTCAAATCAACCCAGTTCGGCGCACTCCCCCGTGTGACATAACTCCAACGCGGGTCAACCAACTTTTCGCCGCTTGGCAAAGCGTCCCTGCACGCATACGCGAACAAATGCTGTACCTGCGCTTTTACGCCTAACTCTATCGTCGCAAACGAATTACCCGGCATTCCCAGACTCGTCACGCCCATGCCGCAGAAATTATTCTGCGACGGCTTGACTGCGGTTACCTCGAACTTGAACCAGCCTGTTTCGATGACAGACTGGCAGAGCGCAATATCGCCGCGTATGTTGTATATCTTGCCCTGCTGTATGAACTGTCTGGCGATTTCCGGGTTGAAGTTGGGATTATTTTTCTGTATGAACGCCGTCAATATATTAATGTCAACGATTTCAGATATGCCCCTAATCGGCGTACTATTTACGTTTTTTTTTAAGCCGTAGAAATTGATTATCTGTTTGGCGATAGCCTGCCCGATTGCCACCTGTTTTGTCGTGAGCGACGGCACTATGTTCGGGTTGTCGTGGAAATCTACCTCGACGAGTACCATAGCCATGCCGAGTGCGGTAACGTCGCGGGGTTCGCCCCATGTCCATGTGCCGTTGGCGTTCGGCTGCTGGTTCAACGGCGACGCTCTGTCAGAACCTGCGCTTGGCTTTGGCATGATTTCCCTCAAAGCGTTTCTGAGCGACTGCGCGAGGGGTTGCAGGTCTTTTTTCGTGTATATGACAAACGGTCCGTACGCGCCAGTCTGCGAGACAGCAGTCCCTGCGGCATTCGTGTGTATAGACAGATACAACGCCTCGCTTTTGTTCTTCACCCACGAAGCCGCCGCCTGCGGTCTCCCGCCGTAACCGCCGCTGTTGTAGCTCTTTACGTCGTTGTTGACTTCAACGTCATACTCGTTCAGAAACGTTTTGACGTGCGAGGCAATTATTTCGCAGTTCTGTTTTTCGGTTGTTTTTTTGTCTGCGTAGACGTTATTATGCTGGTTCGACGGACTTATATATATTTGTTTCAATGACATATTTTTTACCTCCCATAAAAAATAAACCCTCGTCGGATTTATTCAGATTTAATTTTGTTCTTCGTGTGGTCTTAAAACAGGTTTTATATATCGCTTTTCATAACTGCCGCATTCGGCTTTTTCGTTCACCAAAAACGTCCGCTTGCCGTAAGACGGCTTTTTACAGGCTATTTTGCCGTATGTCCTATAATTGTTGTTGAATCTGTTGTCGATGTCTTTTTCATTGGTATACAACGTCGTGCCATAAACGCATATCTTGCAGTCGCATTTCATTCCCTACACCTCCTCCTTCTTGTTATCTACCGAGAGCAACGCGCCAAGCTCCGTCGCTACATTCAGCAACGTCTCTACGTAACCCTCAGCCGCCTCCCTCATCATCGGACTCCCTGTACAGTAGTCTATGCCCAGATACCCGATTACTTTCCGGTTCAAATCGACTATCTTTGTCCTCAGCGTGAATTGTATATCCCGCGCCTCCAAAACGCCGTACTCCGCCGATGTAAATTCGTCCGTTTTGGCGTTGACGTCCATCACGATATACTCTTTCGCGTATATCGCGTCAACGAAATTCTGAAATAACAGAAACGGCATACCCTCGCGTTTGTGTATCTCCGGCTTCACACGCTGGTCGTGCCGTTCGTATGTGTTCGTCATCTTCAGAAACGGCAAACCGCCGAATGACTGGTTGCCATTGTGGAACTCGAACACATACACCCTGTCCGAGTGCGTTTTGTGCAGGGTGCGTTCGAGCAGTGCCCGTATCGTTTTGCCGACTTGATTCCTCTCTACGACCAGTTCATCGTGTGTCTTTTCTTCATGCTTTTCTTCATGTTTGTTTTTGAAATTTTCAAACAGTATATTCATGAATTTGTACGCAAAATACAATACCAGCCCCGATATGATTATCGCCAGTCCGTAGGTCGATATTGCTATCAGTATTTCCCCTATCTCCACTACGCTTTATCCCCCCTCATTCTTTTTAACGTCAACAGTTTTATTTATTTCAAGCGTCACGTTTTCTTTTAGGTTGTCCGGGATTTTTTCGATGTCGATTATATCTTTGGAAACAAGCCGCATGTAGAAGTCTGTCTGAAACTCCGCGTTGCTTTTTTTCAACTCCGAAATTTCCTTTTCGAGCTGCGCGACTTTTTCCTCAAGCGACGGTTCCGGTACTGTTTCGGGTTCTTGCGGTTCATCTATTTCCGGCTGAGGCTTTTTCACCCACTCGCCGCCGAGATAGCTGTCGCCTATGCCGAAGCCGTCCGGCAGTTCGGCTACACCGTCTGCCGCGCTCTCAGCCCATACGCCCATTTCGTGAAATTGCCGCGCCGTCTCTATATCGTCAAACACTGCCGCGTTTATGACTTCGTTTTCTTTTATTATCGCTATGTTCATACAGATTCCTCCTGTTCTTCGTAAATTATTAACGCGCTTGAAAACCATATATCCAATAGTTTGCTTTTTGTAGTAGGTATTATACGGTGAACCCGCGTGGAATATTCGATTGATATTAGGTTCTCGCGGGTTATGTTTTTTTCGGCGAGTGTTTTATTGAGTGTCTCGTCAAGCTGACCCTCGTAATTTGCCACGTGTATAGTTTTGAGCATATATTTTTCTCCTTTATGCCTGTTGTAATAATATATATCTGTTTGTTGATGTGTACTGCATAATCCACGTGGAATTTGCCGTTATCGTGCCTACAGACGGAACAGTCGTGCCGTCTGCCATGTAAATTCCTACATTGCCGAGCCCGTTGATGTTAAAGGTTACGTTCGTTGACGTGTTTGCGGCTTGGAATTGTACTTTATATGCTACTCCTACAATTGGCCCAGGATAATCAGGTATGGTTACGGCGTAGTCATTTTCGGTTGTCGTTGTCGTGAATACTCGGTCGAAATCTAAATCTCCGGCTGCGTAAATTAATACGATACCACCGCCGCCTGCGCCGCCAGTACCTCCATTGTTAGTTCCTGCAGTTCCATGATGTCCACCACCGCCGCCGCCGCCGCCACCAATGCCACCGTTTCCACCATTATAACCGCCAGCACCTGAACCTCCTGCTCCGCCACCACCCCGACCTTTTGCATTTTCTCCATTTGAACTGCTGGCACTTTTTCCTCCATTAGCTCCGCCTCCCCAACCATTGGAAGCCGCATTCATCCCACCACCGCCGCCGCCGCATCCATATTCAATCCCATCGTATGGATTCACTGGTTGATATTTTTCAGTACCGCCACCAAGCCCACCGACACGACCACTATCCAAGGGTGTTCGTCCTCCACTTCCACCTGGATATCCCCATGGAGAATTAGAATTACCGGAATTTCTTGAAGACCCTCCAGAGCCACCGGCACCACCAGAACCTGTACCTGATGTTCCTCCCGCTATACCTCCTGAGCCACCATTTACAGTTGTTCCAAATGCTGTTGTATTTCCTCCGTTACTTCCATTAGTTATATTTCCCACAGTACCAAGACCGCCAGCACCCCCGCTTCCTATAGTAATTAAATTATTTAATATAGTAAGTGTATAATCTTTTATTAATTTACAATATCCACCGCCACCGCCGCCGCCTGAAACAGTTGAAGCACCTGAACCGCCGCCGCCGCCGCCGCCGCCGCCGCCTGCCATATAAACGTCGATTTTATCACCTATCGCAAGCCCGTAATCATCGGCGTTGAATATGCCCGAACCCGTGAACATCGCGATGAGACGTTTTGGTCCTAATCCGGACGGTAAATCCTCTGCCGGAATTTTGTCGTTTTTCAATATCAGCAGTTTTATCATGCCGCATAAATTTTCGTCCTGCCGCGTGTCCGTTATATTGTCCTGCGTTATGTTTACCGCGCCAGCCGGAATATATATTTTCGCGAGTACCATGTCGTATATTTTGTCGTCGCGGATAATAGCGGGCGCGAATGGGGACGCTGACGGCTCGCCTTTTATTATCTTCGGAAGGATTGCCCGGAACTCGTGATTATAGTTGTGCCGCATGACTATCAGGTCGATACGCGGCTGACTGTCGGCTGGGTCGAGGGTCAGATATTCCGGCTCTGTATGTACGCGCCCATGCCGCCCGGTTATCTGTATAGTGCCGTAGTTTATACGCACCGTCATGCCGCCGTCAGACGTGACCATGAGCGGGTTGTTACCCTGGTTGATTATTCCGTCGGGTCGAATTGCCGACATAAATTCGGCTAAGTCTTTGTCGTTGTAATCCCTGTCGCTTTTAAGAAACCCGTCGTCGCCGATACCTGTCGGTATGCCGGGGTAGGGGAAACTGTCAATCATGTTTTTTCACTCCTCTATATATTTTTTATTTCGGTCAGTATCTGCCGAATGTAGCCTTTTTTATCCGTGCCGAGTGTGACCGTTTCGGTTCTGCCGTTTCCGTTTTCGGACACCTCGACGGCGGTTATCTGTATGTCGGCTTCGATTCCGAAATCGTTGTTCTGTACGGTCACGAAGTCGCCGACGTGATAATCGCGGTTGAGTTTTAGCCGCGTGAAATTTACTGTTGCGTTGAGGGTGTTGACTTCCCCGTAGTTTTGCATGTCGTGAACGGCCTGCCGCCGCATTTCGTTATATTCGTCCCCGGCAATCGGCGTGTTGACCGAGACGTTGATGTGTTCCTCAACGCGGTCAAGTCCGGACGGCTCTGTTTCGCCGTCGCGCATGTAGAGCATAGTCAGGGCTTCGTCGGCGAACTGCGAGCCGCTGCGCGTCGCGTAGAAGGCGTTCCGGTAACCGGTTGATTCCTGTGTATGCTCCATGTGCAGGACGGTCAGGTTTTCCGGGGAGAGTATGACAGGGGAAACTATGTCCTGCCCGGCTGTCCGGTAAACGGGCTCGGCAACGTCGAGTATTATTTTTCCGGACTCTATCTGCGGCGTTGTCGTTATGACTAAATCCGCGCCTTTGGCAAACTCGGCGGTCACGTCAGACAGTTTCGTGAACCGTGTCTGGTATTTGTCGCCGGATTTGCCGATGTTCTTGTTTTCGCCGATTGTGATGAAGTTATACCGGCGTGCGGTTTCGGCGTTTACGCCGATGTTGTTACGCCAGAAGTGTTTTATACACGCGTCAGTCCAGCCGACCGCCACGTCGTAACCCATTGTCCCGATTATGCCAGAAAAAGTATGCGGAATCACGGTGCGCCCGAACAGCAGACCTTTTATATCCACGCCGCTTACGGTCATCATGCTGCCGCCTGTGTTTTTGTAGCGTTTGATGTTTTTTATCACCCCGATGAAATTTTCCATCAGCACGAACCGTTTCATTTGAAATTCGGACGCGCCGCGTTCGTCGAGGGAATAGTCGAAGCTGAACTCGGAGGGTTCATACGCGTGGATTTTATATCTTGGGTTTACCGCGTCGTAAGTGTTAAGCCGGGGAACAAATTCGCCGTTTATGTATTCGTATATTCGTATTTCCAACCGTCACACCCCCATTACAATTTCATGGGCCGATATTGTCAGTATAGGCTTTTCACCCTCGGCTGTCATGACGTCAAACTCGTTTTCACCCGGCACTATCACGAAGTCAGTCAGCCGGCTGTCGAGGGTCAGGTAGTGTATCACGTTTTCGCGGTACTCCCATTCGCCGTTGATTTTTTCTTCGAGTATAGCCGAGGCGTTATATATGTCTATCACGATTCGCCTGTCTATGCCTGTCGGAATCTTGAATTTGAGAAACGACCCGGTGGTTTTATTTAGCACATGAACGGGGAGAAGTGAATCATAGACAGTCACGACGGGGTATATGTCATATAGGGTCGTATTGTTTATTACCGCTTTCGGGTATATGAGAGCGAATGCTGACGGCTTGCCTGAGAACCGGGGGAATCGGAGCTTGTTGACCGTCATGCCCAGAGAGGCGTACAGTTTCTCGACTTTTTCCCATACAGACCCGTCGCTCTCGAATCCGAGTCTGAATTTGAATAAGTTATTGAAGTCGTCGTCGAACGCTGGGAGTCCGGTCGGCTTACACCGTATCTGTTTGCCTTTGTCGCCACGGTAGGAATAATAATATAACATACCGAAATAGTTCGGGTCAAAGCATTTTGCGACATAATCCCGGTTTTCCGACATTTCCTGTTTAGTCCATTTGTTTTTGTTGCCGGTTGACACGACGGCGCACTCTATCGTTATATTTCGCGACCCCCGCGTAACCCCGTATGTTTTTTTGCCGTCCCTGCCGGGGATTTTTACGGCGGCGGATTCCCCGACTAACCCGTTCCCGTCGAATTTTTCGAGTATATACGGCTTTTTTTCAGAAAATTCGATTTTATAGCCGTTCTCGCTTTCGAATCTGATTTTTTTCAACGGTTATCCCTCCATTACTCCTTTGATAGAATCATTTACTATGGGTTTTATTACCCGCTCCGCCTGTTCGTCTGTCATTTGAGACGTTATGTTTATTTTTACTTCCGGAGGTTGGTGTTTGAATGAAAAATCAAGTGCTTCTAATACCCTGAAAATTTCTTCCGTTTTCTCATTCAGGTTTGCGTTATACCCTAAAGCCAGGGCGGGGGAATCCTCCGCCGTATCTGCGGCCGTCGCGGACGCTTCTCCCGACATGGCGGCAATCTCGCGCTTTAAATCCCTTATCTTTTCAAGCCATTCTGCCTGCTGCCTGTATAATTCTTTTTCAAGGTCTAATTTCGGCAGCAGTTCCTCGATTTTTGTTTGATATTGTTTTGTCGCCTCGGTAAGATTCTCTTTTGCCGTGGTGGTGTCAACGGTCTTGCCGGCCAGCTCGCTGTATTTGCCGATGACCCGGTTTGTGCAATTTATTTCGCTCTCCAGATGCGAGATAAGCGTGTTTATGACTTCGGTCTGGTGTTCGTATCTGAATTTTATAGATTCAAACTCGCGGTCGAGTTCGGCAAGCCGGGCGGTGAGTTCCCCGGTCGCGGCGGCGGCTTCGAGCGCGGCTTCTTTTTCGTCGTTTGCCGCCTGTTTAGCCGCTTTCGCCGTATCTTCAAGGCTTTTTATCTGCTCCTGCACGGCGGTTTTCTCGGACTCTTTGGTTCTGTAAAATTCCGTGTCGCCTTTATCCTGCATGAGTTTGTCAAGCTCCTGTTGTTTGCGTATGACTTCATGCTCAAGATTTACGCGGGTGAAGTCGTCGCGCTCATGGGCGGCCTCAGCCTGAGCGGCCTCAAGGGCTTTTTTCGCCCTGGCGATTTTGTCCTCGTGATTGTCGTCCTCGCGTAATTCCCGGCGAGCTTTGATTTCGTCGTTTATGCCGGAGATTATAACGTTCAGCCGGAAACGTTCGGCTTCGAGTTCCGCGTCTATGGCTTTGATTTTTTCATCGTGAGCGGCTTTGATTGCGTCCTGTTTGATTTTGAGTTCGTCTTTGTACTGCTGCTCTATGATTTTTTTCTGCTCGTTGATACGTTTTTCTTCGTCTTTGAGATTGTCGTCTAACAGTTTCTGCTGGTCTTTCAAAGATTTCTCGCGGGCTTTCAACGCTTTTTCGTGTTCGGATTCCATGAATCTGATTTGCGCTTTTATAGATTCCTGCCACAGCCTGCTGTCCTCGTCGAGATATTCGGCGGTGAGCTCCGCCAGCGTTTCGAAATATTCAATGTCTGAGATTATCTTAATATCCTTCAGCCAGTCGAGACGCTCTTTTTCCTCACGGTACGCCGCCTCTTTTGCGCTCGTGATTTTCTGTTCGCCTTTTTTATATTCGTCGCTGTCGGCTTCGTAAAATTCGGCGAGTTTGTCTCGATATTGCTCTATATACTCATCGAGGCTGATGAGTTCGTCATCGTAGAATTTTTGTATCTTGGCAAGCTCGCCGGCACAGTAGTCAGCCGTGATTTTTTCGATGTCATCATAAGCTTTTTTACGCAGTTCTTTGTCCTCGGCGTAAAATTCGTCGGCGTAGTCTTTGTATTGCGCGATAAAATCCTTGAAGTCAATAAGCTCCTCGGCGTAATCTTCTTTGAGCGCGGCAATAGTCTCTTTCTGGGATTCCGTTAGGGCTTTCGTGATTTCCTTGGATAAGCTCCGGGCGACGGCTGTATTATTTTCGTCGGACAAATATTCGTTGTTTTCCTCCTGAAGCTTAACCAAGTCGTCGTGATATTCTTTCCACGTTTTTTCGCCGTCCTCGTGCGAGTACTTGAGCAGGGTGAGGGCTTTGTCGTAAGTGTCCTTGTCGGTCTTGAGTTTAGCGTCGGCGGCTTTTTTGTCAGCGTCGGTTTTTTTCTTCTCTATGTCCTCGCGCATTTTTATTATTTCAGCTTCAGCCCTGAGCCATTCGTCGCTCCCTTTGACAAGATATTTCTGTTGCAGGTCGATTCTGTCCTGTAATAATTTTTCGTAATTTTTGTCGCCGTCTTTCTGTGCATTGAAGAGCAAGTCCTGACGGGTTTTTTCTTCTTTGTAGAGGTCTTCCGGGGTTTTGGCTTTTTCTTCTTTTTCTGATTTTGATTTAGCCGTAGATGAACCGCCGCTCTCCGTACTTTTATTTAATTTATTTATCCCGGCCTGATACTCAGCCTCGGCTTCGGTTTTCGCTTTTGCGTCGTCTGCGTAAAATGACAGCTTTAAGTCGCGAATCTGTTCGAGGGATTCCTTCTCGGAAATTAACCCTTTTTCTTTTTTTAACTTTATATCCGCAAGCTCAGCCTCGAATATATCCTTTTCGGATTTTTCATATAACCGGGCTTTTTCTTTTATATAATTTGTGTCGGCCTTAATCCGTTCGGTTGTTCCTTTTTCGAGATATTCGTCGTTTATTGCTTTCTTTTTTTCAAGGGCTTCAATTTCGGACAAAACTCCCTGAGCTGCCTGTTTATCAATCAACGCAATTTTTTTCTCGTATTCTTCTTTAGTCATCGGAGTTTTTTCAGGCTCCTGGGATTCCAGACTTCTATAATATGCTTCCTCATGCTCAGGTGAACGGAAACGGGTAGTAGAGGAGTCGGATTCTGCTATTTTTCCCCCTGAGTTTAAATACCCGTCTAATATCGCCTGATTATCTTTGCGTTCGGTTTTCGCGCTCTGCCAAGCGTCATATGCGTTTTCGGATTTTTTTATTTCGTCGCCAAGAAAAATATCATACAAAGCGTCCGCTAATACCGGGCTTATTTTTTTCAGATTATTATACGCGTCATTTAATTCCTGCTGAGCGTCATCGTAGGCTTTTTTCAAATCAGGAATTTGCGTATCAAGTTCATCTATTCTTGTCCGGGCGGTATAAGCTTTATCATACTGGAAATTTTCTTCGAGTAACCTCGCTTTTTCTTTACGCAAATCAATTATAGCATCGGTTTGATTTATATAAGCCCCGGTTTCTTCGTTGATTTTAGCGATAAAATCAGGCAATATGCGTTGTATGTCTTTTATAATACTCTCCAACGCCTTTTTACTTTCGGTCGTGCCGTCCTGTTCTTCAACCAGTTCCGAATACTTAGCCGTTAAATCGTCTAACAACGCAATTTCGCTACGCTGTTTATTAGCGTTTTCTTCAATACTGATAGTTAAATTTTCATATGCTTGCCGGGATTCTTCGACTTTTTTATTCAGCTCCGCCGTTTTATCAGTCGCCCCGGTCAACGCTCCCGCAAGCCCCGCCGCTCCCAGTATCGCGACAAGCGTCCCGATCGCCGTCACGACAAGCCCGATAGGGTTCGCCGCCTGTGCCGCGTTTAGCTTAATCTGCGCTCCCGTCGCCGCGTCCGTGACTACGACCTCAGCCGCTTTCGCTCCCGTCAACGCCATGACCTGCGTTATAAGCGACCCGACAGTTTTCGTCATGTTCCCCGTGATCGCCAACGCCGGGGCGAGTGCCGCCACGAATAACCCGATACGCAGGATATTATTTTTCGTGCCCTCGTCGAGGCTGTTGAGCCACCCGACAAAATCACTCAC
>Ga0082212_10013261_pt1 | contig 10319 bp, 11 predicted proteins | sample TergutNt197P3_FD_71548 | JGI IMG/M metagenome (GOLD analysis project Ga0082212, IMG submission 71548) | Neocapritermes taracua P3 segment gut microbial communities from Petit-Saut dam, French Guiana - Nt197 P3 | ecosystem: Host-associated > Arthropoda: Insects > Digestive system > Gut ...
TTTTACCGCAGAAACTGCATCTCACCCCTCTGGGATCGTCGTATTTTGGCATTTCGTCCTCCGGCTTTTTTTGATTTCACTGCAATAACTCCCGCCGCAGTCTTCACATCATCTTTTTGATATCACGTTGTCAACAAGCCCGAAAGTTTTCGCTTCCTCGGCAGTCATAAAATTATCGCGCTCTGACGCGGCCCTGACGGCTTCAACTGTCTGCCCGGTGTTTTCAGCGAGGATACTGTTGAGCCTGTCTTTTGTACGAAGTATGTTTTCCGCGTGGATCTGGAAGTCGGTCGCCTGGCCTTTGAACCCGCCGGTGGGCTGATGGATCATAACTTCCGCGTTTGGCAGGGCCAACCGCTTGCCTTTTGCGCCTGACGACAGCAAAAAGGCGCCCATACTCGCCGCAAGGCCGACGCATATCGTCGACACATCGGCTTTGATGTATTGCATAGTATCGTATATCGCAAAGCCCGCGGTCACTGAACCTCCGGGGCTGTTTATGTAAAACTGGACGTCTTTGTCAGGGTCCTGCGCTTCAAGATAGAGCAGCTGGGCGACTACAAGGCTCGCCGTCGTATCATTGATCTCTTCACTCAGCAGCACGATCCTGTCGTTGAGAAGCCTGGAAAAAATATCGTAGGATCGTTCGCCCCGGGAAGTCTGTTCTACTACGTACGGGACTAGGCTCATATCAGTTCAACTCCTTTGATTCTTTATCTGCCTTTGGTTTGCGGGCCGGCGCCTTTGCGGGTTTTTCAACTGTTTCCGGTTTTATTTCCGCAGCCGACTCTTCCGCGGCTGACTCTTCCGCGGCTGCTGCCGCTTTCTTTGCCGCCGGTTTTTTGGGCTTTGCCGCCGGTTTTGCGGCAGCGCTTTTTTTAGCAGGCGCTTCGCCGTCCGGGAGATCATCCTCCGGAGACGCCGTTTCCTCCGGCTGATCCAAAGCCACGGCGTTTTCGGTGACTATCTGCGCTGCGCGTCGTATCTTCAGATCACGCAGTATCGTTTTCTTGTCGACGGACTCTTTGAGTTTATCGATCTCCATTTTGTAGCGTTCGGCGCCTTCTTTGTACTCGTCGTCGACGTCTTCATCGCTGATCTCTATTCCCTCCAGCTCGGCTATTTTCTCGAGAGCGAGCGTCACCCTGACTTGTTTTTCGCCGGTGGTACGCATGTTCTCGCGGAAAGCCTCCGGCGTCACTCCCATGACCTGCAGGTATGTCGACGGGTCCATCCCGCGCGACGAGATCTGAGCCGCGAAATTGTTCACAGCGACTTCCATTTGCTCTTCTATCATTGCTTCCGGGATATCGGCTTCGACCGATCCGGCAAGTATTTCCATCAGCGCGTTTTCAAACGCGACGTCGGCTTCCTCCTGCCTGGATTTGAGGAACTTCTCCCTGATGTCGGACCTGTACTCTTCAAGAGTATCGAATTCCGACACGTCCTTGGCAAACTCATCGTCCGGTTCGGGCAGGATCTTTTCTTTTACCTCAATGAGGCTGACCTTGAACACAGCCTGCTTTCCCGCCAGTTCTTTGCTGTAGTTATCCGGGAACGCGAGGTCAAGGTCCCTGTGCTCGCCTGCCGACATGCCAACGACTTTATCCTCGAAACCCGGAATGAATTTGCCGGAACCGAGTTCAAGGTCGTAACCGCTGCCCTTTCCGCCTTCGAACGGTACGCCGTCAATGAAACCTTCGTAATCTATAACGGCTATGTCTCCGTCGGCGGCGGGACGGTCGACTACATCGATGCTCGCATTGCGCAGCCTCATCCCCTCGATCTCGGCGTCGACCTCTCCGTCAGTCACTTCGACCGGCAGCTTCACAGCGGACAATCCTTTGTACTCGCCGACTGTGACCTCCGGATAGACGGCGGCGGTTATAGTGATATCAAGACCTTGTTTATCGTCCTTGACGTCAATGTCCGTAGCCTGAGGGAACCCGACAATGCGCAGTTCAGACTCTTCGGTTACGAGCCTGAACGCGTCCGGTAATAATATGTCAAGCGCGTCTTCGTGAAAAACAGAACTACCGTACATGTTTTCAATTATTTTTCGCGGCGCTTTTCCTTTTCGGAATCCGGGAACCGATATACGGTTCCTGTTTTTGATGAAAGCTTTTCCCAATGCTGCCTCGAACTCTTCCGGGTTTACCTCCACGATAAAGTCCGCTTCGTTTTTTTCCTTTTTCTCACAGCTTTTGATATTCAACTATAAGTCCTCCTTACCACATGTAATAAACCATATTACGCAGCGACCATAGCAGATCCTCTATGATCTCATTTCCCCAATAATCCATGCAATAATCGTCGATATCATAGTACATCTGCTCGGCGCGCCGGCTGTTAGAGGAGGAGTAATCGTCTGCATAAACCGCAAAATCCTCGTCAAACCGCGGCATATCGATCTTTCCGTTCCGGACGAACTCGTACGAGAGCGACAACCTGCCCAGGTTGAGCGTCTCCGTCCTGCCGGAATACCAGTCGTATTGTTCAAATTCAGCGGAAATACCTATAGACTGACGGTTCCCTTCCCTGCCCAGATCGATCGTCAGGTAGTAGTCAAAATCATAGTCGTAAGTCCCGAAGATCGATATTGTGCCTGTGACTGCGCTGCCTGAACGGGCTATGTTCTCACACCTGGCCGAGAGGGAAAAGAGCGTGTCATCATAGTACGTATCGATTATCGAGAATCTCGGGGTACCGTTCCAGCCGTCCCTGCCCTTCTCGAAGTCTCCGTTAAACAAGATCTTGATATCATCGAATTTTCCGTTGAACTCGATGTGCGCGTCTGTGTCGCTTATCAGGTTTTGAAAAGATACAGACAGATCAGTGTCGATAACATTATCTAATTGATACGCCACTACGTTGCCGCCACTTTCCCAGTAGGTCAGCCTGAACAGACAAGCTGTCGACTCGAACTCGTCTGACATAGCGTCGATCATATCATCAAGTTCGTCAAACATCCTGTCAACGTCTCTGGTGTACCCCCCTCCGGCAACCACCAGAGAGGTTATGAAATCGATCAGGTTGGCGTTCCTGCGTACTTCCTGCAGCGCCTCGATAAGAAACAGCGCGGTCTCCCTTTCCCCGAATTCCAGCGTGTATTTGTTGCACGAGATCGTTGAACTGCCGAATGAAAGAGGGACGTTCCTGTCGACATATGATATCTCATCCGCAAGATTGGAGAAGCGGTTCCCTATCTGTCTCAAAGTCGCTTCGAACTTACCCATATCCAGCGCGTTCAAATCGAAACCCAGGTCTATTCCGCCGGTCAGAAAACGCAGGTAATACTTTGTGATTTCCGGGAAAGCGATAGACAGCCCCTGCTCATCCAGAGCGCAGAACACTTCAGTGATAAGTTTGCGGTTTTCTAATAACGCCAGCCTTGCCATCGCCTGCATCTCAGAAAATGCCAGGCTGCCGTCCAGTTCAATGCCCGTGATATCCGCTTCCATCATCAGCTGCGCGCTCGGCTCAAACGCAAGCGTGAAGTCCAGTCTGCCCGGCGTGAAAGGAAGCATGCTGCCTGAGGAACTCCAGGCGCTTCCGGTAGAGCCGAATATGCCGCCGGAAGAAACACCCGGCAAAACACCCAAGGAACCGCCCGAGGAACCGCCCGAGGAACCGCCCCCTCCCGCTGCGGATGCGCTTTGCGGAGAATCGCGTCCGACTGTCGTCGAATCACGTCCACCGTCTGACGAAGAACTATCTCTGTCGCCCGGCTTGACGTCTGAGGAAGACAGTGTCGGGGATTTCGTATCGTTTTTCTTAAACAGCGAGTTTCCGGTCACCGCAGGGATCACCAGTACGACAGCCAGGACCGCGGCTACGACGACCGCGGGGATCCCTATACCGAGAAGCAGCTTGAGTCCCCGCCTGCTTTGCTGTACCCCGCCGGCATATGAGGACTGTACAGGCTGCGAGTATGTTTGCTGATGGTGTACCGGCGCGGCTTGCTGATACGTCTGAGCAGGCTGCGCATACGGGGGCTGCGCATGTTCGCTGTACTGCGGCGGAGCCTGCTGCTGCGCGTTATTGACCGGCGGCTGTTCGCCCTGTGACATTACAGAACCGCATTTATTACAGAACTTCGCGTTGTCCGGCAGTTGATTGCCGCATTTATAGCAAAACATATGCTGTCCCTCCGCTTCTATGTATGTATTATCAGGCCGATCAGTACATATAATAAAGTGTCCTGGTGAGTTGCCAGAGCATTTGCGAGAAGAGCTGGTTGCCCTTGTATTTATCGGTAAACTTGTCGAGATCGTCATACATCCTCTCCGCGCGTTTGCTGTTGGATGAGGAATAGTCGCCTACCATTACGGCCAGGTCTTCGTCAAACTTCGGCATATCCAGCTTGCCGTTCTTTACGAACGCGTATGAAAGGATAAGGCTGCCGACGTCGTATGTCTCGGTCTTGCCCGACCAGTAATCGTACTGATCGAAGTCAAGATCGACCTTTATAGTCTGCCTGTTCCCGTCCTTGCCCAGGGTCAGCTTCACCGAGTAATCAAGCTCGTCCTGTATAGTCCCGTCTATCTTTATCGTTCCTAATACCGCGTCGCCGGAGCGATCCATATTCTCACATTTTGCTTTGAGCGTGAATAAGTCTTCATTGTAACGCGTGTCCGTAACGCTGAGTTTGGGAGAACCGTTCCAGCCATCCCTGCTCTTCTCAAAATCACCTGTGAACGACGCTTTATATCTGCCGCCCCAGGACGCCTTTAGTTCTATATGCGCGTCGCTGCCCTTTACCAGGTTCTGATAGGACAGAGCGAAGTCTACGTCCGCTACTTTGTCGATCTGGCGCGCAACGATCTCACCGCCGCTCACCCAAACCGTCATTTGGAACAGGCGCCTGTTTGTGTCGAGTTCGTCAAAAAAGTCCTCCATATTGTCAAACTGTTTTTCCACTTCGCGCTGGCGGCCCCCGTTGGCGATCACAAACTCTGTTATGAAATCCACAAGATTAGTATTCTTGCGTACTTCCTTCAGCACGTCGGACATGAATAATCCAACGGCTTTCTCTCTGAACTCCATTGTATACACGTCGCATTTGACAGACGTACTCGCGAACGAAAGCGGGACGCCTTTTTCTACGACTGCTATCTCCTTGGCAAAAGCGAAATACTTCTTACCGATCTCTGTTATCGTTGCCTGCAGCTTTTTATTGTCAAGGCTGCTGAAGTCAAAATCCGAATCGATGTCCCCGGTCAGGAAACGCAGGTAATACTCGGTGATATCAGGGAATGCGACCGATAGACCGTCCTGATCGAAAGCGCACAGTATCTCTGAAATCAAATCCCCGTCGTCCCAAACCGCAAGCCGCGCCGCAAACTCCTGATCCGCGTACATAAGGCTGCCGTCGATCTCGATGTCATAAATGTCGGCTTCTTTCATGAGTTGGCTGCTCGGTTGGTATTCAAGCGTGAAATCCCATCTGCCGTTTGCGTTTGCCCCGGACGCCAGGCCTGACAGGAACTTCATTTCCGCTTTCTGATACGAGTTGCCGGCCAGGGCGGGTATGAGCAGAATAGCTGCGACTACTATAACGACCACGGCGGCGGCTATTATGAAAATGAATTTGGGTATCCCCTTCTTAGGCGGCGGAGCGCCATAGTCGGCAGATTGCTGCGAGGGCTGCGCGTATGCCTGCTGGTGATGCGCCGGTCCGGCATACTGGTTATGATCCGGCGGCGGTGCATTTTGCTGAGCCGGAGAATCGTCCGGCTGCATGATCGCGCCGCATTTGTTGCAGAAACTGGCGTTGTCGGGTAGTTGATTGCCGCATTTGAAACAGAACATATTATTTCCCTCCACTATGTGTTTATTTACATATTAATTATCAGTATACATGTATTTTTTGTAATGATACATGTATTTTAGCTCTTTTGGCGAGCAAAATGCACAATCCAATTCGGATTTTATCATGTTTTATAGAATTCTGCAACCCAAGTTTTTACATCGCCGATTCACTTCACAGGGCTCCCCGGCAGTAGGCGCTGAGGAGCATGTGCGTTCAGATGGAAAACTGAACGTACATGCTTCTCAGTGCCGGCTATGGGATGATTTCTGAACAGTAACACATCGTTTCACCAGTTGAGAACTTTTGGAAGCTTGTTGGCCGAGTTGTATGAATCCTCCTGTGCCGACTGGTACTCATTGGCGCAGGCGTTGAGCGCTTCCCCGTATTTTCTGAGGTTTTCGCGGAATATGACAGCAGTGGAATCTTTTGTGTTTACGCCGTCCCATTTTTTACCGAACTCAATCGCGTCAGGTCCGGTCCAGTCCGTAACCAGCATAGACTTGATCTCGGTCACCGCTGAAAACATCTCCTTGTCCTGGGCTGAGCAGTATGTTGTTATCGACGCCGCGACGTCCCGAAGGGTTTTGTGGTTAACTTCGATCAGTGCCATATCTTCTACCTCCCGCGCCCTTTGGTCTCAACTCAGTGGTCAATGAGTCCGGCGGCGCTTTTATACTTATCAGTTTATTTGAACTTGTCCGCCAGCGATGTATTGACGTTTTCAGCGTTTGCGTATCCGGGATTGACTTGCTGCTCAAGAATGCTTATATAGTTTTGCAGTACCGCGGACCGTTCGGCGCTGTGCTTGAACAACTGCTGCATAGTTGTCTGCGCCAGCGTGCCGGCCGCGCCTTTCCAGCTTCCGCCAAGCTGGTTGGCTTTATTCTGCAATGTCCTGAATTCATTGTTGATATTATTGTTAACAGTGCGAAGTTTGCTTGCAGATGCAGCCACTCTGTCTGTATTTATCGTTTGCTTTGCCATACCGCACCTCCTACAAAAGGTCGTTTATCAACGAGGCAATAAGGTTATAGCTCACCTTGTTCAGTTCCCTGGAAACATATTCGTATTTGCCCGCGATTTTTCCGATACAGTCGCCGCTGAGCTGCTCTCCGATTCCTACAAAATCATGCCTGACGCCCCATTCGATTTCGCGAAGTTCCCTGGCTATGTTCTTCATCTCAGTTTTGCATTCTTCAAGATTCATACTCTTATCCCCCTACGTATCCCCTGGCTTTATTCTCGGCAGTTTCGAACCGGTCCGCAGCCCCTGAAAGCTGGTTCTTGACGAGCAGCAGCGACGGGCTCCCGCTGGTCAGCATGTTGATCCAGGCGAATCTCCACATATCCCCCGGACTTACTTCCCAGAATACTCTCCGTAATGAACTGTCGAGTTCACGCAAGCGCCTGTTGACCCTGTCCACACGCACAGCGTAATCACGCAGTTTCGCTGTGTCGACCTTGTAGTATGGGTTCGAGGCGGCGTACTTGTATCCCGCGTTGAAGTTCTTGTTCCACCAGTCTTTCAACCCGTTGAGGATGCTTCCGACAAAATTCTTCAGATCATTGACCCTGTCTTTAAGCCAATCCCACGCTTTGCCAGCCAGTTCACAAGCTTTTTCGACCAGCCAGCACAGACTTTCATACGCCCAGTTGGCAAGCGCGATTATTGCGATTGCGGCCACTACGACCAGAAGCACCACCCCGATAAAGGCAATGACAGTGCCCAGGCCGAAAACCACTACCAAGCCTGCCGCTCCGATTACAACAGCCCATCCGAAAGCGGTAAGGTTGCCGTTTTCGTCAAACATTTTGTCCGCAGCCCATGAAACTGCTATAACAAGAGCGCTTACCGCGAGTATTAAGAGGTCGCCAATGGGTTTTGGCAGACGGTCGACGCCTCTCGAAAAAGAACCGATCAGCGCTGAGAAAGGATCCGTTTTTCCGGTTATCGCGTTTCCGTTTTCGTCGAACATAATGCTTGACGAGTCATGCTTCCCGATAAGGTTATATACCAGATCACCGTCTTTTGTCTTCAGCGAACGGAACTCCACACCGGGCAGCATATGCAAAAGGTTGCCGACAAGGCTCCATTGGTAGTGCGTCATCTTATCAGCCATTGCTCTGATGCGAGCCGCGTTTTCGCGTATATACTCATCGGAAAATCCGGGGCCGTCAAAACTTATGCACTGGGTTATCAGTCTGTCGAGTCCGTATTTACCTGACATAACGGTTGCGTGCTCAGCTAAATTGCCTCCAAGCGAATGACCTGTTACTGCCAGATTGTTATAATTTTTAATGTAACCGCTTTGTGATATCTCCTTCATAAACAGTTCGGCTTCGGCCTGCTGCTTTGTGAGCGTAGAGTTCAGCAGTCCAAGATCTGCCTCCACCCAGTCGGTTTTGACATGATGCGGGTCATTCATCGACTCACTGCCGCGAAACCCTACGATCGCGTTACCGCCGCCCGTGTCGATCAGGCACCCGTAAAAACCGTTGCTTGCGTTTGTATCGTGCGTCGAGACTATCTTCCAGTTCTTTATCATGTTCCAGTCAGACTGATCGCCGGAGTTCATGAGTTCCCTAATACTGTCGAAACTGCCGCTGACCTTTACGGTCTTGTTATCTATCGCGTTCATCAGTTCCTGGATGGAATACGGCTCCGCTCTGGGCGGCATTGCTTTTATTACCTTTGAAAAATCAGCATAAGCGACTTGTGTCGCATTCTTCATTTCGCGATCGGTATATGCCATCGTCAGCAACTCCTTCCTTACTGGTTGTCATAGAAGTTTTCAAAAAACTCTATCCCGTCCGAATTCACTTTACAGGTATGTTCTTTAACCACCCCGTAGTCCCGCCTGATAATGGTCGCGTTAAAATCGGGCTCTTCCGCGGCCCGGTTTTTACAGTCTTCAAAATTATCGGGCGAAACGGTCTTTATCTTACATTGGATTTCTACAGACAAGGCTGAATATGCATCATTCAGCGCCTGACTGAAAGGTATGTTCTCATCAAACGGAGCCTGCGTATCCGGTATTATAAGGTCTGCTATGAACATACCCGGAGCGTATTGCCGGATAAAGGCTTCAAGCGTGATATCCGGTTTCACGGGATATCCGGACGGAGCAAATATAGTTACGACAGACGCCGTGTCTATCGATCGTTCTCGGAATTTTTCTTGAATGACACTTTCGACCTGACGCCCGAAGTATCTTTGGACATAGTCGTCGTCAAGATCGCCGCCGCGTGTCATTATGACGGTGAACGGAAGAGTTGCATTGCCGGCTGCGCGGCAGTAAGCGGTAACTGAATCGGTATCCAGCCGGTTCCCGATCTGACTGACCAGGAACTCTTCACCATATTTTTCTTCCAGTAAACATGTGATTTTGCTGCTGGTATCATCATTGATTTGCGTACATCCGATCAGGCTCATTAAAGACGCGGTCATAAGAATCACACCTGCTTTCAAAATTGCTGAAATGGTTTTTCGCTTCACCATTCGCGCCTCCTGCCGCTCCCCCGCGTTTCCCTGCGCTTCACACGCAAGGGAGCGGACTGTTTACCGTACTACCTGAATGCGTCGGCAAGCTGCGTGTTGACCTGCTCTGTCTGTTCATACTGCGCCGATACGTTGGTGCGCAGAAACTTGACATACTGATCAAGGACGTCGTAATAAGTCTGAAAAAACTTGCCCGCGAATGAGTCGTATGACGCGCGCGTTTCGTCGGCGGCTTTGCCGGTCCAGTAGGAAGAGAGGTTGTCAACCGTGGCTTTGCTTTCTGTGAGTAACTGCTGGAGCTGCTTGTTGTCGTTTTCGATTTGTGACGCGATACCTAATACTTGTTCGCTGTCTATTGTGATCTGTGTCGCCATCTCCGTTCCCTCCTTAGTTGGCCAGTTGTTTCACGCCGGTAACATTGTTATCGCGCGTGGTTTCGTAATTGAGCGCCTGCTGTTCCAGCGCTTGCGCCGCCTGCTGCAGATGTTCGGTCATTGCCCTCAGTTCATCGCAGAAGCCGGTGATCTGCTCTACGAACGCGAGGTTATCCGCCGCTTTCCAGGCTTCGCCCATCGTGCTTGCCGTGTTGATCAGACGATTGTGTACTGTTGTGTACTCGTCCGCCAGTTGAGTAAATTTTTGTGATGCTTTGTGTAATTCGGGTGGGTCTACTACGAGTTTCATTTTTCCTGCCTCCTTGATAATTTTTTATCTATAATGCCGCGGCGTCCTGAGTGCCGTGGTATCATATTCAGTTTATCCGGTTTGACCGGGGCTGGTCTGCGCTTTGGCCGCCGGTTTTGCGTTTGCTTTATCTGTGCACAGGATAACACCCATTCTCACCGGTTGTTGATCCTGCTGACGAATAACACGATTTTTGGTGTGAATGGCAATTACTGTTGCTCAGCCGGGATGGTGACTATTTCTGAATTCCTCTCCGCTCGGGGCCACAATCCTGTTCTACTCGCGCGCTCCACTTGTGGAGCGTGAAGAGGCGTCCATGCCTCT
>Ga0082212_10013262_pt1 | contig 10319 bp, 5 predicted proteins | sample TergutNt197P3_FD_71548 | JGI IMG/M metagenome (GOLD analysis project Ga0082212, IMG submission 71548) | Neocapritermes taracua P3 segment gut microbial communities from Petit-Saut dam, French Guiana - Nt197 P3 | ecosystem: Host-associated > Arthropoda: Insects > Digestive system > Gut ...
GCTAACCATTTAGATAACCTTTTACTGACCTCCTCTTCAGAACTGACTATCCCTTTTTCTGATTGCTCTAAACCAATATTTACTTTTTCTATAAATATGAATCTATCAATCAATTCATCTAATGATACATGCTCGGATAAATTTTCGACCGTATTAAATATTTGTGTTTTGGTTAACATAACATCATTATTTAATTCACTGCAAATATAATTGTTTTCGCAGACAACTGCAAAATTATTCCGATTTCACCACATCCGCCGGATTTTCGTTTGCCGCTTTCAACACCTGCCCCAGAACCGTCGCCAGCACAACAACCAAACTCATCGTCAACACTGCCGCAAACATCCACCATGCGATATTCACACGATAAGCATAGTTTTCCAGCCAGCGGTTCATCAGCCAATAAACAACAGGCTGCGCTACGACGTTTGCTATCAATACCATCATGAAGTATTCTCTGATGAACATTGCTGCAATATCAATCGCTTCGGCTCCGAATACCTTGCGGACGGCTATTTCCTTGCGCCGATGCTGTGTCGAAAGGGCGATCATCGAGTAAATACCGAAAAGAGAGATAAGTACGCATACTACAGCCATGATGCCCAAAACCGAAACCATAGCCTGTTCCGAACGATTGAAACGCGCATATTCATCGTCTAAAAACTGATAACTGAACTGAATTTTCGGTGATTTGTGTTTATCAAATACAGTCTGTATGTGTTCCAACGCTTGCGGAATACCGGCAGGATGAACCTTGATATAGACATTACTTTCAAATTCAAATCTTCTTGGGTATGTAAATATCATTGGTTCAATTGATTGTTTGAGCGGTGCTACATGAAAATCGTTGACAACTCCGATGATTTGTGCATTGCGAACGTCCCTGCCCCACTCAATGTTAATAAATTGTCCCACAGGATTGTCAAAACCCATGACACGAGCAGCAGTTTGGTTAATGACTACCTTGGTTAGGTGGGGATGTTCAGCGTTAAAAAACTCACCGGCTTGTAATTTGATATTAAAAAAGTCGATGAAATTTACATCCGTCTCGCTGTAATTAAATGGCAAACTGTCATGAACATAAACCCTCCTTTGATGAAAAAACTGATATTGGATAATAATAGTCGTTTCCAAGATATTTGGATTCGCTTCAAGTTCTGTTTTGAAAACCGACCAGTCAACGTTTTCGGGTTTTGTTATTTCAACAATATTTTTGCGATCGAAACCGAGATCTGAATTTTGCAGGTACGAAAACTGACGACTTGCTACCATGACGCTAAAAATAAACAGCACGCCGATAAACAGTTGCACAGTTACCATGAGTTTGCGCCATGTTGTATTCCGCCCGCGTACCCTGACACGCATAGCATTGATAACGTGTACCGGAAATAAACCCATCAACATGGTGAACACCAAGCCTGCAACAAAGCAAATAACAAGCCATCCGGCAAGTTCGCCAAAACGAAAATGCAGAAAAACAAATGAACTGAACACCGGCGTCAGCACCATGACCAGCAATGTTGAAACAAAAAGCGCAAGCAGGGCTTCGATACCAAGCGACGTCAATAACTGCATGTTGAGTTGTACTCGTCCGGCTCCAAATACCCTGCGAACATCCTGTCCTTTGACCTTTTCCATGAAACGGCTCAGCGATAGAGTCATAAAATTGATGAAAGCGCACAATATAATTAGGGTTGCGGCTACAACAAATGCGATGATATAACCAAATCGAATCGGGTAGGTTTTACCCAACCATCTTAGATGAAGACCCTCTTCGACAAATCGTTTATGAATATCGCCAAGCGGCGCCATGTCCAACTGTGTGTGTTCACGCCATTCACGGTCGACCATGTGGTTTTTGAGTTTTGCCCGCAATGCCTGTTCATTGATATGCGGTTTCAGTTTCACATAAGTAACGAAATAAAACAAATTCCAATCATCAAAGTTTTCAATCAATAGTAAAGGCATAGATATTAAAACATTGTACCGGAAATTGGAATTTTGGGGAATATCACGGACAACAGCCAGCACGGTGAAGTTTGCTTGGGTATCATTTGCCATCAAACTCTCTCCGGTCAAAATATTACCCTTTGCAGGCTCATTGCCGAAAAATTTGCGAGCGATACTCTCGGTAAGGATCACGTTTAAATCTCTGGTACTGTTCCAATGTTCCAACACTTCCTGTTTGTTGCCTTCCAAATAGTCAAGAGTGAACATATCAATAAAATCTGTATCAACAAAATACGGAGTTGATGCAATATAATTTTCACCCGAGTAAAAAGCATAGTTAGCCATGTATGTGAAGCAACGCGCCGCTGATTCTATTTCCGGAAAATTTGTCACCAGTTCGTCAGCCATCCCTACCGGCATCACTATGTCGGTAGGCCATTTATTATCAACTAATTCATGTGAAAACATCAACCGGATACGTTCCGCATCGGGATAGAACATATCATAACTTTTTTCGTAACGAAGCCAATAACTGCCCAGTACGAAAAGAGCGAAAGAAACTGCCAGCCCGAAAATACCAACTAACGACTGGTTTTTGTATTTCCGCATGTTGCGGAAGGCTATTTTGAGGTAATGGAGAAACATGTTTTGATTGATTATTTTTGATTTATTAAGCTCTTACTATCATGAAAAATATCCATCTCGGGGTACAGGATCATGCTGTTGGTATGACCGAAATAACGTGTCACAACACGCGGCATCAATGCTAACCGGCGACTGTATGACACTGTATTATGGCGGGCTGAAATGATCACCAGCAGGTCGTTTTCGTTCAACTCGCCGGCCACGGTTTTCATGATGGGATCGTCGTCGGACAATACACGGAAATGCTTTTCTGAAAAAGACGCAGTTTCCTTGATGCGCTTGATGCCTTTCAGGGTATCCTTGTCGGCGATAAAGAGCAGTTCGCCTGATGTATTGCGGCGCAGTGTAAGCATCAATTGCATCCATGCGTGGAAACCCGTTTCGTGATCGGCATTACGCGGCGCCAACACATAGATTTTACGGAACTTGATGATCTTGGTCGCAAAGTTCATCACCATAATCGTTTGCGGACAACTTTCGAGCAGTTTGTCAATAATTGTCCCGAAAAAGTACCGCGCAGCCCCCGATTGACCGCTCCAGCCCAACACGATATGAGTCACCTGTATTTCTAAAGCGGCGCGTATAATTCCTTCGGAAATATTGCTATCAACACGCATGGCCGGCAAATAGCGCACTTTCGCAGCATTGGCATGGTTGACAAAAGAATCGTTAAACGTTTTGTCGTGAAGTATGGAATGTTCTAATTGCTGGGGAGTTGTCGCAATGGTCAGCGGCGATATGGCGGGATTGTTATGTGGTTGGTGTATCAGAACGGCAAAATTGAAAAGCGGCAATGCGGTTTCGGGATTGGAAACAGGCACTAAGATATGGTCGGACTTATGCTCCTGGACGTCCTGTTCCTTTTGCTGCAAAGCGACCAATCGTCCCGCATAATCGGTAACATACGCACTGACTAAGCAGGTAAACAGGATGATCAACACAACCCCGTTAATGATGCGTTCGTCGAAAATCCCTATGCGATACCCCACAATCACTACCGCAATCGTAGCCGCCGCGCGCGAACTGCTCAGCCCGAAAAGCAACAGGCGTTCGGCTTTGGAATAGCGATAAATCAGTTGTGTGGCAAGGGCTGCAAGATATTTACTGAAAAGAGTAACTACAATTAACGCCCCCGCCAGAATGAGCGTGTCAAATCCCGTGAAAAATGCCCGCACATCCACCAGCATACCGATGTAGATCAGGAAAAAAGGAACGAAAACGGAATTGCCGATGAACACGGTTCGGTTCATCAAGGTAGACTGGTGCGGAATGACGCGGTTAAGCACCAGCCCGCACATAAATGCTCCCACGATAGGTTCGATACCGGCTAATTCGGCCAAAAATCCCGACAGAAATAATGAACTCAGGACAAAAGTGTACTGCGCCGTATCATCGCTTTGGAAATGTGAGAAATACCAGCGGCTTATTTTCGGAAATCCCCAAAACATCACGAACATAAATCCGGCAAGCAATAAGATGGTTTTCACCCAGAAAAATACATTCAACGCACCCGAATACGAAGCGGTGATGATGGTGAGCAGCAAAAGCACGGCCATGTCGGTAATGATGGTTCCGCCGATACTCACTACCACCGGTTCGGTTTTGGTGATGTTCAACCGGCTGGCAATGGGATACGAAACCAATGTATGTGTGGAAAACATGCAGGCCAGTAGCAGCGAAGCGACAAGATTGAATCTGAATACATAGTAAGCAAGCAGAAAACCGAGTACAAAAGGAATGACGAATGTAAAAAAACCGAACCATACGCTTTTGAACTTGTTCTTGCGGAAGCTGAACATGTCGATTTCGAGCGTCATCAGAAACATCAGATACAGCAAACCCGCAGTAGACAGCAATTCCAATCCCGACTGTTCGCCAATCAGATGGAATCCCTTAGGCCCGATGAGTATCCCTGACAGGATCAACCCGAAAATCGAAGGCATACCAATCCTCTTGCAGACAGGCGGAACAATCATCAAAATGGACAAACATAGCGCCAGCACGATGACAGGATTTTCTATCGGGAAATTCATAAATTTCAATCTTTACCTTATTTTACTCAAGACCAAAATGGATTTATTTGGTTAAACTATTCGTCTGATATTATTTTGACTGCTTTGCAAACAATACTTTCAAGCTTTCCGTCGTACAGTGTGGTTTCGATGTGTTGTCCGTTTAGCGGCGTCAGGGCGGTGCGGATGACTTTCCCATTGGCGCGGGTAATCGAATAACCTCTGCGCAGCAAATTGACGGGATCGAGCAACTGCATTTTACTTTCCATCCATTCAATCTTATTTTGATGATGAGATAATGCAGCGCCGGCGAGTTGATTGAGTCGCGTATGCAACACCGGTATCATCTGCTTGTTCTGCGACAGCAGTGCCTGCACGGCATTGGTCAATCTGATCTGCAATACATGTATTTCTCTGTCCTGAAGGCGAACGTGCGAATGTATGATGTTCAGCAACCGTTGCGACAGATATTGCAACCTGTCGGCAGGCTGCCGGATAGCATCTTCCGCTGCATCTGTCAGTTGTTGGGCAAGTTCCTGTAACAGTTTGTCAAACGATATGGCTTTGTTGATAAGAAATTCGGCGACAGCCGTAGGCGTTTTCAACGGGACGCAAGCCACCAGATCGGCAATGGTTTCATCGCGATCATGACCAATGCCGGTCATCACAGGCAACGGAAACTGCGCGATGCAAGCCGCTAACTGATAACTGTTGAAACAATTCAGGTCTGACTGCGAACCGCCGCCCCGAATAATCACAACCACATCGAACTCATCCTCGCGCTCAAACACCTGTTCCAACGCACGGTTGATGGAGGCTTCCGCTTCTTTACCCTGCATGACCGCCTGAAACAGGGTGTGATGAAAAGCATATCCATGAGGGTTATGGTGCAACTGGTCAATAAAATCGCCATAGCCGGCAGCCGTTTCAGATGAAATAACGGCAATCCGTTGTGGTACGGTCGGTAATTCCAGTTCACGGTTCATGTCGAAAACGCCTTCATCCATAAGATGCTGAATGACCGCTTGCCGCTGCATGGCCAGGTCGCCTGCCGTAAAAGCAGGATTGACGTCGGTTATCTGCAAACTGACGCCGTATAGTTCGTGAAATTCAACGCTTGCCTGTAACATCACTTTCAACCCGGCTGTCAGCTTTTGTCCGGTCATGGTTTCGAAATAAGGAGAAAGCATCCTGAAATGATACGCCCAGATATTAGCGCGCGCCTTGGCAGTGATCTGTCCGCTATGCGGCGCTTTTTCGACCAATTCCATGAAACAGTGACCTGCGCTGTTGACGTGCAGTTCGTTGATTTCGGCAACCACCCAGTAGAATCCGGGCATAACGTCTTTCAACTGCTGTTTGATAAACCGGTTAAGTTCTGATAGTGAACAGGATTCCATGTATGATTCAAACGATAAAGTTGGATTTTTGTTTTAGTTTTTCGATGGGTGTTTTACGAATGATCGCCTTACCCATTTCGCTGAGCAGCACAAAATGGATAGCGTCGCTTTCGCGTTTCTTGTCTTTCAGGATAGCGTTAAAAATGGCTTCAGGAGGAGCGTCGGTAGTTACCGGAAGGCCGAGCCGAAGAAGCAAACTTTCGAGCCTGTCGAGATGACTTTCCGGAAAGCCGCATTCCGCAACCGACCGCCGCGCAGCCATCATCATCCCGACGCTTACCGCCTCGCCATGGCTGACGCCTGTCAACGCCTCCACCGCATGGCCAAACGTGTGTCCGAAGTTGAGGATACGCCGCTCTCCCTGTTCCCGCTCATCGCGCTCCACCACTTTCGCTTTGATTTTTACGGCTTCGACGACTAAATGCCGGATCACTTCCGGGTCGCGCGCTAAGGCTTGCCCGGCGTTTTGTTCCAGGTAAGCAAACAGTCCGGCGTCGCGGATAGCGGCCGCTTTCACTATTTCTGCAAATCCCGATATAAATTCCCGTTCGGGTAACGTTTGGAGCATGGATGTATCGCACAGCACGAACTGAGGCTGGTTGAAAGTACCTATCATATTCTTGTACCCGCCGAAATTAACGCCATTCTTACCGCCAACACTCGCATCCACCTGCGACAACAACGTGGTTGATACGAACCCAAACGGAACACCGCGCATATATGTAGATGCGGCGAAACCGGCCACATCGCACACGATACCTCCGCCCACAGCCACTACAAAACTGTTGCGATCGGCGTTGTATTCCAGCAAGCGGTTGTAGATGCAGGCAACGGCGTCTAACGTTTTGTTTTTCTCGCCCACGCCTGTTTCAATCACCGGCCATGCCCGAAAAAAATCGCCGTAATATTTAAGGATATTGGCGTCGGTAATGACGATTATCTGCCTGCCATCCGGTAAATATTTGGCAAGATTACAATACGACTCGCCTACTACTACTTGAGATTGTTTGATGGTTAATCGGAACATCCGGTATTGTTTTTTTTGACCAACTCAAGCGTATGCCCCATCTTGTCGTATTTCGTCTGCAAATAACGTTGGTTGTGGAGGTTTGGCTCTATTTCGATAGGTACATTTTCTACAATGCGGATGCCATAACCTTCGAGGGCAATACGTTTCACGGGGTTATTGGTCATCAGGCGTATAGGGCCTAATCCCAATTCGCGCAGGATGCTTGCTCCTACCCCGTAATCGCGTTCGTCATCCTTAAAACCAAGATCGATGTTGGCTTCTACCGTATCTCGTCCCTGATCCTGAAGGCGGTATGCGCTCATTTTGTTGTACAGGCCGATTCCCCGTCCTTCCTGGTCGAGGTATAAAACCACGCCTTTCCCTTCGTTTTCGATCATCCGCAAAGCCTGATGAAGCTGCTGGCCGCAATCGCAACGGTATGATCCGAGTATATCGCCCGTGAGACACGACGAATGGACACGCACCAGCACCTGCTCGTCAGCCTGCCACGTCCCTTTGATGATGGCTAAATGTTCCAGTCCGTTGGAAATCTGCAGGAACGGGATCACCTCGAAATCGCCGTATTTAGTGGGCAACTTGGCACGATCGCCCATTTTCACGATGGATTCCTTTTGTAGACGGTATTTAATCAGATCGGCAATCGTAATGATTTTCAGATTGAATTTTTGGGCTATTTCAAACAATTGTGGCAGTCGCGCCATAGTGCCGTCTTCGTTGAGTATTTCAATGAGTACGCCGCCGGGCTGCAATCCCGCCAGACGGGTAAGGTCTACTACCGCTTCGGTATGACCGGCACGTCGCAACACGCCTTTTTCACGGGCTTTCAACGGCGATATATGCCCGGGACGTCCAAGTTCTTCGGGACGGGTGGCAGGATCAACTAAGGCGCGCAGGGTTTTGGCGCGGTCGAAAGCGGAAATGCCCGTTGTGCAACCGTGACCGATCAGGTCAACCGAAATGGTAAACGGCGTGCCATGCAGCGAAGTATTGTGGCCAACCATCATATCCAAATCTAATTCGCGGCACCGTTGTTCCGAAAGCGGAGCGCATACCATCCCGCGACCATATTTGACCATGAAATTGACAATCTCAGGAGTGACAGTTTCGGCGGCACAAATGAAATCGCCTTCATTTTCACGATCTTCATCATCCACCACAATGATCACTTTTCCTGCCCGAATATCTCCGATGGCTTCTTCTATGGTATTCAATGTGTTGAGCATATTATTTTATAATCAATTGATTTTTTTCGATTGAATGGCATTCACAAACAGGACATCGCCGCCATGATTAAATTCCGTGAAATAATCTGTATCTCTGCTTTCAATTACATCTTCGTGGAAACCGATAATGGTCAGTCCCGCATCATGGGAATGTTCGTTCACAACCTCGCCGATGGTTTGATTTTCCGAAAGCGTAATGATTTCGATGTTTTTCAGCGTGATGGGTAATCGTCCGGTGGCAATCAACTCTTCCAATTCGCGTTTCACATCTTTACTCTGACCTTGCGTACAGAGTGTGCAGATATTGAAAATCTTGATGTAACTGCGTTTCCAGTCGGGATGCGCCATGATGATGTATCCGAGCAGAATCATCAGGTTCGTGTTTTTTTCGTCGGTAGTTTTTATCCACACATGGATTCCGTTGCGATATTTGATAGGAGCGGCGCAATTGCTGAAAATACATACATCAAAATTACCTGCGCGGACAAAACTTGCGTTTTCGAGTATCAGTTTTAACTCTTCGGGACGGTTTTTATCGTATTCAAACACAACCATATTGTTTTCCATTCCCGAAATCGACGGCGACTGAATCACCTGTGTAATCGCCGACGTGTATGACGGCGAAATCATCGTGTCGATATAGAGTGTGCTTTCGCGTTCTTTCTGGCTGTCAATGAGCGATTTCAATATTCTTCTCGATTCACTATATGTTTGTTTGCCAAAGTATCCTTCAATAAAATGAAAATAGGTTCCAAAACCGTGCTGATGGCTGATCCAGCGCATCATATCCAGCACTTTTTCGTGGTCGAATGAATTTGACGAGATACATATCGCAGCAGGCCGCCATTCTTCGCTGTCCATGTTCGTCTGGTGTTTTTGCATGAAAATCTGCAAACGCCGGTTCAACTGGAAAAGCGCTCCTTTAAAGATATTCACCAGACCTTTCTGATTTTTGTTTGAATTTTCATTCATCAGGTAGATGATGACGATGATGACGTATGATAAAATGGTGTATAAAGGATTGATTTTGAACATCACCCAAACTGAAAGCAAAAATCCGCCCAGCGAAAAATACCATTTTGATTTGAAACGCGGACGATACGACGGCGGCGAGCCGAAATGGTTGAGAAACGATATGAGGCACAACGTTCCGTAGGTGATCAGGAAAAACATGGATATGATTTGCGCTACGGCGTCCACATCGCCCATCAGCACAAAAACGAAGGCAATGATAAAGGTGACAATGGAGGCGCTAACCGGTTCGCGGTTTTCGCCCTTTCCTTTTGCAAGAAATATATTCATACGTCGCACCGGAAACGATTTATCGCGTGCCAGCGCCTGAAGCGTGCGCGGAGCCACCATCGAAGAGCCGATGGCCGACGAAATTGTTGCGGCTGCCAATCCGAGCGGGATAATCAAAAACCCCCAAATGGCAATATCGGACATGATGAGTTGTTTGCCAACTAAATCAATCTGCGATGCGGAAACCGAGAATTTCCATATTACCAAAAAATAAATGATTAATCCCGTGATTGTTCCGCCCATAGTACCTAACGGGATAGATTTTCCCGGATTGCGCAAATCGCCGCTCAACCCTACCCCTGCCGTCATTCCCGTAAAAGCGGGAAAACAAATGGCAAACAGCACGAAAAAACTGTGTCCGTTGAAAAATCCGAAATTGTCGCCCGGGATTCGCGTCGGGTCGTCGCCCGGGTCAATAGGACTGCCCGCGAAAAAGAACAGCAACGACAATGCCATGATACCCGTGATGATATACAACATTTTCAGCCCCGAACCGGAACCTTTTTTCAGTATCACATACGCCAGCGCCCCCAACGCGGGAACGCTGATCACCTGTCGCGGCAGCGCAAAGTTCAAACTTGTTTGCACCCATTGAAACAGCGGCGCAAACGATTCGGTAAACGCAATGATATAAAACGCAATGCTGATCGCCTGCGAAAAATAGAGCGCAATCCCGATGGTGGAACCGATTTTCAGCCCGAACGAACGGGAAATGATGAAGTACTCGCCGCCACCTTCAACCCGCGTATTGGTGGCG
>Ga0082212_10013263_pt1 | contig 10318 bp, 12 predicted proteins | sample TergutNt197P3_FD_71548 | JGI IMG/M metagenome (GOLD analysis project Ga0082212, IMG submission 71548) | Neocapritermes taracua P3 segment gut microbial communities from Petit-Saut dam, French Guiana - Nt197 P3 | ecosystem: Host-associated > Arthropoda: Insects > Digestive system > Gut ...
ATAAAGAACCTGTTGGATATATAGCAACTTCAACTTGCTCATTCCCCAATAAATTCGAATCTAACTTAACAGTACAACCAGTAAAACAGCACAAGAAAAGTAATGGAATAATGTGTCTCATTAGTAAGCTCCTCTCGGTTGCAGGCCTTGTTCGGCACGTATATCATTCTCGGTAATGTCACCTGGCCTAACTTCTGCTAATCCTACGGTTCTCAATTCCCTGCTATTTACAAATTGAGTTTGCGTGGAGACCGACAAAACATAGCTTGCCCCAACTTTAATATATTGTTTCCCTGTCTGATAAGTATAGCTTTGTTTGCCAAGTATTCGGCTTCCTTGGGCATTGTGGTCCGCATGTATTAGTTCGTGAGATAACCCGATATGCGCCGGCCTTTTTGCTTTAAATACATCACCTGAATAACGATTAACGGTCATAATACCAGGATCTGCCTCCGGATTAAATTCTATGCGGGTATCAGAGCCTGTTCCATTACTTGCATTTGTTATGTCGATAGCACTTGCTGTGTTACCATTTGTTCCAACACAAATTTCTGTAGTAAACGCAGTGTCAATTAGTCTCGTTATTAATTCGTTGCCACTTGCATATTTTACGTCACTTTCTTCAGCAAATGAAGAAATATTAACGACTCCATTTCCATCAATTGCTATTGTATGATCCGTTAACTTTTGAAGATTCACCAAGATCGCTTCCTGCTCTTCTTCGGTTCCAACTAACTGAATAACGTTCCCCGATGTATCTATATATATCACGGGGTTATTGACGCAATATACGTACCAGTTGTACCCGTCAGCCCGTGCGGGGTCCTCGGACAACCAACGGCCTAACTTTGGTGCGTAATATCCCTTATAGGTCAAAAGGCAGAATGTTTGTGTCTTGGTATTGTGGAGCGTTACGATTATGGTTGTTTGCTGTACAGGGAATTTGGTGTAGGTTTTTTGCCCGTGTTGACATGACCGCCAGCTGCGGTTAATTGATTTTTGGGCACCTGGCTTTGGCCTTTGCTGAATTGTTTTCGGGCATGAATTCATGTATGTAATTATACCATTTGTACCCCGCTTTCGGGGGGATTACTCTTTATCTTCGATGTCTGTGATTTGCTTATGTGGCGCGACGATGAGGGGCGGGTTTACATATTCTTCGTCATGCCGCGCCTTGTCACGCATCCGCTCGAGCTCCTGGTATTCCTGCGACCCGGTGATTTGCCTGTATGCGCTTACAGCCTGTTCCATTTCCTTCACCTCCAGTCGTCGCCATAAAACCCTTTCGTTGTTTTCCTATAGTATAGCATGACTCTATTTCGCATTCTATCAAGCCACTGGAGTAGACAACCGGGCGGCTGGCGTATTTGACAGACCCGCGTTCTGGGAATAGGATAAAACCCCTATGGAGGCTTGACTGGTTATGAGAATTTTCGCATTGTTTACCCGGGATTGCTTAGTTCTGATTTGCCATTACATCCGCTTAAGGTTTAAATCATATGGCGCGTTAGTACATGAGAATATGATCCTCAGGAGCCAGTTGTCACAATACCAGGAGCAGGTTATAAATGGCAAGCGGCCAAAACGCCGCGTGTCACATGCCTTCCGCGTATTCATGGTCATGATGACGAAACTGTACCCTGACTGGAAATCTGCGCTGATCATCGTGAAGCCGGAGACGGTCATACGGTGGCAGAAAAACTGGTTCAAATTCTACTGGTGGCTCAAGTCAAGGAAGCGCGGCAGGCCAAAGATTTCAATGAAGACAATCGCACTCATCAAGCGTATACACAAGGAGAACCCGCTTCTTTCGCCGGAGAAGATTCACGAGATGCTCGTTGACCTTAATGTGACCGACGCGCCCGCGCCGAATACAATAGCGAAATACCTGCCGTCTATCCGCAGGCCCCCGAGCGAGAAGCAGCTGCAGTCGTGGCGCACATTCCTGAAAAATGAGAATGTTTGGTCGATAGATTTCTTTATTGCCCCAACAATCAGATTTCAAATACTGTATGTCTTTATCATTGTGAACCATGCCCGGCGCAGGATAGAGCAGTTCGGCGTCACGGCACACCCGACAGCGGAATGGGTTGCGCAGCAAATCAGGAATGCGACTTTCGATAAGCAGCCAAAATACCTGCTGCACGATAATGACAGCGTTTTCACGGCTGATTATTTTCAGCGCTTTTTGGCAAACAGGCATATCAAGTCTGTCCGGACTGCTTACCACGCCCCCTGGCAAAACGGGATTTGCGAGCGGACGGTCGGGATTATCCGCCAGGAGATCTTGAACCATATCATTCCTATCAATGAAGAGCATTTACGCAAAATCCTGCATCAGTATATATTTAAATATTACAACCCGCACCGCACACACCAGGGCCTCGGCGGACAGACACCGTACAGGGCTAAGCGTCCGTCGGAAACGACTATGGCAGAGACGTCGCTCTCTTCCACGGAGATTCTCGGCGGGCTGTACCATACCTACAGAAAAGTAGCCTGAACCAAACATCCTGGACGGCGAACAGCCGTGAAGGCTTTTTTGCCATGTCTGGAAACAGGGTAAAGGCTGAGGCTGCTTGAAAATGTCGCCCTTTGCAAAATCCATGAGCGCGCCAGAGCGATTATCGCTCCCTGGAAGAGACGATTCCAAGGAGCGAAATATGCGATTATTGCGCTGGATGTAATTTTTGAAGTCCACAACGAGCGCGTCAGAACGATTCCCTCTCCCTGGAAGAGACGATTCCAAGGAGCGAAATATGCGATTATTGCGCCGGATGTAATTTTTGAAGTCGACACCGTCCCCTATGTCCTGCCCTATGTCCTGCGTCCCCTATGTCCTGTGAAGGCGATAGGCGACAGGATGCAATTTTTGAAGGCAACAAGTTAGTCTTTTGTCCCAAATAAACCTTTCAAATCTATTTTCGGGGCACCATATGCAAATTTTAATTTCAATTCTTTGAACCGAAAACCTGTGAGTTTATTTCGATATACTATTTCCAGCACTTTTTTTGTACATGCCGGAGACGCTTCAAAAAATTGATACGTGAATATGTCAGATTTATCATACGTGCTTTCTTTCATTATTGCCTCGCCAAATTCCCATGTTTCTTTGTTGTATTCAACGGCACCACACTTACTACAAACCTTTTTTATCTTGACTCCCATCTTCGTAAAGTCAAGTTCGGCTCTTCCGGAAATAATAATATTATAATACTGTGCATTAATGATTTCTTCCATTTGTTGATCGACAAGCACGACAGGATAACTTGTATATCCTGTTACACCTTCTTTTTCCCATATCGTAAGAACTCTGTCTGAGACAATCATAAGGGGATAGTGGCCACACATCAAATAGTCCGGCAGCTTCCCCTTGCCTTCAACAAGCAGGGATAGCTCTCTATTAGCATAGTTATACCTTGTCCGATCGCATTTAGGGCATTTGCTTAAAAAAGCTTCGCCGCTATTGATTATTGTAGGAGCGTATGGTGTTTTTATGTTATTATCATGGCTAATTGTATAATAATTTTCCATCAGAAACCTCCGTCCCATTTTGGATCAGATCTTATCGAGTTGTAATAATTTTCAATTTGGTTTTTTGTAGCGCTTGGATTATCGAGAATATAATCATCCCAAACATTACCGTACTGTTTTGACCATGACTGATGGCCGCCATTTCCACCGCCTCTTACCCATGCACCATATTTCGGATCATTTACATTCATGCCTTTTTCTGCAAACCACTCTCTATTTTTCCAAGGCAAACCATGATGCGCCTCTGCACCTGCAAATGGCGGATCCCCCATGGCACTTCTTAAATTACTTCGATTTGTCGGTGCACTTATTGCAGGACCCCTTTCAACCACACTAGGCGTAGCTAGCCTTGGCCCCACACTACTAGCTACCACACTTCTGGCTGCACCATAAACACCAAAACCAACAGATGCAACGCTAAAACAATCCAGCCAATTATCCAGTCCCCACCACGGCCTTTTAGCCGTTGCTATACGAACAGCAGAGCCAAATGCCCCCATTGTTGCGCAGTCTCCAATGGTATAGAAGCTTGGATTTGTTCTTGCTAAATATCCTCTATGATTAAAATCTTGACCTATCGAGATAAATGGCGAGGTGATTTTTTGCCAAAAACTCTTTGCCGGTGATGGAGGCGTTGGCGCAGGCAGCCTTGACGTATAATGTGAGCTTGCCCCTGAAGATGGCGCAGCTGAAGAACTTGTAGTCAAGCCCCTGTTCATTGCATCTGGGGTTCTTGAAGTCGTACCATTGCCGGTTCTATTCATCGCATCCGTCGTATATTTTCCCAATGGGTCGATAAACATAATTGGATTGTTTGCGCAATACGTATACCAGTTGAGGCCGTCCCCTGCCGGGTCTTGTTGCGTGAACCTCCCCAGCCTCGGAGCATAATATCTGTGCTGAAGTACTCTTTACTGTTTCCCGCATCGAAATACTCCGCACCAAGTCTGGCAAGCGTCAGCAACGCGTAGTTATGGATTTTTCAAAGTACATTTATGTATTTAAGACTCTTTTTTGCCTACAGCATACTTTTTTACTATCTTCTGAAATAACTATTTAAGGCTCTCAATTTCCTCGCAGGACAGCCCTGTTCCTGCACTAATCAGATCCACAGGGACTCCCAGTGCCAGAAACCTTTTCGCTGTTTCCCTAAGTGCCTGCCTTCTGGCATTCCCCAGCGCCTGCGCCTCGTCATGCCGCGCCTTGTCACGCATCCGCTCGAGCTCCTGGTATTCCTGCGACCCGGTGATTTGCCTGTATGCGCTTACAGCCTGTTCCATTTCCTTCACCTCCAGTCGTTCTATCGCCAATACATCTTCTTCGGTTCATCGTTGACTACCATGTTCAGGTCCAGGCGGCAAAACTTGCTGCCAAGCTCCTCCGGCTGGATTTCCGGGTTCTTGACAGTCAGCGTCTTGATGTCAGCGGGCGCAATGCCAAGCGCGGCCGCCACCAGACTGCGAAGCAATGCCTCGTTCCGCGTGAACAGCATCTTGAACAAAATATCCGATGTGAACTTGTACTGTAATGTCGCCATAAAAAAAGCCCTTTCGTTGTTTTCCTATAGTATAGCATGACTTTATTTCGCATTCTATCAAGCCATTGGAGTTGACACCGTCACGGCTGGCGTATTTGACAGACCCGCGTTCTGGGAAACGCGCAAAGCCATTTCAGCATTCAATCGTCTTGTTCCAATATCTGTTCGTTTTGATATTTCCTCGAGTATCGCAACCGCTTCGTCTATATAAATATTTAATTTTAGGCATTCTGTCGCAGCAGAAATTTTTGAGGCAATGCAGGGTTGAACCAAAAGTTTACCATACACTTCCATTGCGAGATCTAGATCTTTCGAGACAATCGTAAATAATTTTTCTCTTTTCTTGTATTCTTTATTGTTAGTTTGATAATCACTTTTAATTGTTGCAATATCGATTATTTCGTCACTACGAACGTGCAGTTCAATTATTTCTTGTGCTGTCAATTCTTTTTTCATATCGTTACTCCTAAATCTTGAAGGGCCTTTACGCCATAGCAACCGAAGCCGACAGTTCATAGAAGCAAATCTTTCGTATTTACCAGCCATTCTTCATCCTTCTTTTTATTTATTAGAACTACTTCATATTCTGAAACCCACTTTATTTCTCCGAGGTGTCTCGCGTAATTCCATTCATCGGGCAATTCCGACATTATTTTTTTTCTGAAGAGCTCATCTCCACTTTTGTTGCTTATAATAATAGAAATTGTAATTTCAGATATTTCATGCTGTAGCAAAACACTTGCAATGGCATTGTTATCTGGGCTTTTTATGGGCTTTTTCCATACCCATTCATTTTTATATCGTATCTCTTTAATCCTATCATACACACTTTCAAATGGTTCTATAATCCATTTTTTTTCTTCCGCAACCGTCCTGATGCCATCCATTAATGCTTCAAGGCTCGCTTTTTTCTTATCAAAATCATCAAGGGTTGTATAAGCATTATAGTCAAATTTGATTTGAACATCACAGAATCCATCAGGATAAGTAACAGTTTTTTTCCCATGTATTTCCGGGACACATTTAACAACGATTTTTTTACAATCACTAGTGTTGATATAGCCTAAAAGCCTTGAGAACAGTGCTGTTATGCATCTAGTCTGTAATGAAAACTCTCTCCTTTTCCATTTCCAGTTTAGTTCATAATCATTTCGAGTTGCTTCGTTTTTCCCACAACCATTTTCATTTTCCAGCAGAGCTACATTATCTTCATTAATAACATATTCCAAGTCTAAATCAAATTCAATCAGTCTCAAAGTTCTATTCCTCCTGTACTCTGTCGTCGACACGGCGCCGTCCTCGTCCACCTTGGCGCTGCCGAGCAGGCGGTCGTTCAGGTCGTACTCATAGGTATATCGTAGCTCTCCTCGCTGGAGACGCGGATGCCGCTCCCGTTCAGGAAGGCTGATAATTTATGTGATGTATTTAACACTGCCCCCTGCCCCTTAAACCGGATATGGAATAATTATACTACTTTTCCAGCGGCAGCGTCCCCCGATTCCTGAAAAAGACCCTCTTCCAATGCACAAATCGCGCCCAAAGTACGATTTTCGAGGCTTATTGCCCCCATTTCACCCCAAATGCCATGCGATTTCAGTGAGAATTCGTACTTTGGGCGCGATTTGTGCACAAAACAGGCATGCTTTACAGGAATGGGGAGCGGGAACAGGCATAGGGAGCGGGCGAAGGCTTTCAACTCCTGGAATCGGGCAGTTTCTCGTGTTCGCTCGAAACTTTTAAGCGCGGAAGTACTTTATCAGCGGTTTCGAACCGTCCCCGCGTTATTTGCCGGGGTGGTTGATGAACAGGGTGAAGCTGTTGACGGCGTTGCCGTCCGTTTGCTGGACGGAGGCGGCTGCCAGCTCGCCGCCGAGGGCCCGCGCGATCTCTTTCGCGATCGAGAGGCCGATGCCGTGCCCGCCTGTGCCGCTGTTCCGTGAGCGGTCCGTCCTGTAGAAGCGGTCAAAGATACGCGAAAGGTCAGAGGGCGGGATAAAGGCGCCTGTATTCGAGACGGTGACGTAGGCACCGGGCTTGGTCTTGATGCGGCCTTTCAACGCGCCTGCCAGGCCTGCCGCCATCACGACGCGTCCGCCTTCCACCGTGTACTTGACGGCGTTCTCGAGCAGCACGGAAAGGACTGCCTGGACTTTTGCGCGATCTGAGCGGACAATCAGCGGCCCGCCCTGCGGCGCGCGCAGGTCGAGGTCAAAGGGTATGCCTTTCTCGAACAGGGCGGCCTCTACCCTGTCGGCTTCCTCGCTGACAGCCAGGGCCAGGTCGAACGGCGCGGATTCCGCCTTCGTCTCCTCGGCCTTCGCAAGCGCCAGCAGGCTTTCCACGAGGCCGCCCATGCGGCTTGCTTCGTCTGTGATATTGCCGATCCAGTGGACCGCGGCCCGGCTTTCGGCGCCCGATGCCTCGACTCCTGCGGCAAGGCCTTCGGCGCCTTGGCTTTCGGCGCCCTGGCTTTCGGCGCCCAGGCTTTCGGCGGCCAGGCTTTCGGCGCCAAGGCTTTCGGCGCCCGATGCATCGTCTCCTGCCGCCTCGGCGTTGACCGCCATGGCCGCGCTTCCTGCGGCCTCGGCGTTGACCGCCATGGCCGCGCTTCCTGCGGCCTCGGCGTTGACCGCCATGGCCGCGCTTCCTGCGGCCTCGGCGTTGACCGCCATGGTCGCGCTTTTTGCGGCCTCGGCGTTGACCGCCATGGCCGCGCTTTTTGCGGCCTCGGCATTGGCTGCGATGATAGCGATCGGCGTCTTGAGTTCGTGCGAGGCGTCCGCGACGAAACGGCGGTGCCGCGCTATGCTCTCCTCCACGGGGCGAATGGCGCGGTTGGCAACGAGCAGGGAGACAAGCAGGATGGCAGCGACCGCGGCAATCCCGATCAGGAATAGGCTCAAAGCGAGTTCCCCGAGCCTGCGTTGGGTGTCATCGACGTCGAGGAAGACGATGCTGCTTTGGTAGGGGACGAAAACGCCAGGATGGGAAAATGATGGTTCCCATTCCACGCTGTACCGCCATGCGCGGCCGGCTATGAACACGACGCCCGACGGCGAGGCTCTGTTGAGCGCGGTTTCAACCGCGACAGCATAGTCCCCGACGTCCAGGTCCAGCATCGAGAAAACCGTCGTCTCGCCACTGTCCATTATATTGGCCACAAAGGACTTGGTGTAATCGACTGGGATGCGGGGCCCGCCGTTGGCCGCGATCATGCCGTTGACCAAGACTTCGCTGCGGACCATGCCGTTGCCCGCCACCGTGACTACAGAGCTTGTAGTGTCAAAGCCCTGCTGCGACAGCATCGCGTTTTCAAGGACGCCGCGTGGAATCGAAGCCAGCGCCTTTTCGATTTCGATCTGCGTGCGGGCGAAGAAATTGACGTAGATAATAGTGAAGGCCAGGGCGATGACGAAAGTCAGGCTGACAAGGTTGATAAACAGCAGCTTGTTGCGCAGTTTTTTCAGCGCCGGCTCGGCGTCGCCGCTCCGAAGGGGCGAAAGGATGCGTGAAAATGCCATTGGCTACTCCCCGTCGTATTCGAGCATATAGCCCGAACCCCGAATATTACCGATACGCACCCCGCTGCCGAGCGCCGCGAGCTTCTTGCGCAGGAAGGACATATAGGCCTGCACGTTTCCCCCGTCGACGTCGCTGTCGTAGCCCCAGACTTTTTCGATAATGAAGTCCGTTTTCATGCGTACGTCCTTGTACTCTATGAGGACATCAAGCAGCCGGGACTCTTTTTGCGTAAGCGCGAACGACTTGCCCGCGCGCGAGAGCATGAGCGACTGCGGGTTGAACTCGATATCGCCGAAGGCCAGCAGCCCGTACTGCCGGGAGGCGCCGCGCCTGCGCGTCACCGCCATGATGCGCGCGATCAGCTCGTCCGTGCTGAATGGCTTCGGCAGATAGTCGTCCGCGCCGCAGTTGAGGCCGCGTACGCGGTCCTCCACGTCGCCAAGCGCCGTAAGCAGAATCACGGGCGTCTGGACGCCCTCGGCCCTTAGCTCCGACAGCACGGAGAGGCCGTCCTTCTCCGGCAGCATTATATCCAGCAGCACGACGTCATAGACGCCGGAAAAGGCCTTGTGCAGGCCATCCTTGCCGTCAAGCGAAATGTCCGTCTCGAAATTGTGCCGCCGCAGGTTCTGGGCGACCGCCTCCGCAAGCCTTGTTTCATCCTCTACAATGAGCGCTCTCATATGTTAATTTTAACCGTTTACGCTTAAACGAGGCTTAAAGCGGAAAGCGGCGCCGGCCTCCGCCGCCATTACGGGAAGTATCGTCAATAATGGAAAACCAGCTATGCCTGCCCACAAGACAACAAGCAACGCCGGCCTACCGGATGAAGTTCGTCATTATCTTCTCCCCGCCGGGAAGCCTCGGATAGAGGACGCCCGCCGCCTTGCCCGCCTCGATGCATTTCAGCAGCCACGAGACCGTCTTGCCGACCATCTGCATCGCCTGGACGCCTTCACTGTCCCGCGCGACCTCCTCGCCTGACAGGCCGTGGACCATGGGCCAATATGTCGAAGGCGCCATGGGCATGCCGGCTATGGGGAAATACTTCTGCAACACGTCCAGCGTCGCCGTCGTGCCGCCCCGGCGCGCCACGCAGATGGCCGCCGCGGGCTTGCCCGTGAAGCCGTCCCTCCCGGCAAAAAAGACACGGTCAAGGACGGAAAGGAGCTGGCCGTTCGGGCCCGCGTAGTAGACCGGCGACCCGAGGACGAGCGCGTCCGCGCCCTCGATTTTCTCAATAATCGTATTGACCGCGTCGTCGTCAAACGTGCAGCGGCCTTTGTCCTCCTGCTTGCAGGCGCGGCACCCGGCGCAGCCCCGGACAGGCTCTCCCGGGACATGGTAGATCTCGGCCTCCACGCCTTCCTCCTCAAGCGCGTCCGCGACGAAGCGAAGCGCCGTATATGTGCTGCCCTTTTCGTGCGGGCTGCCGTTGATAAGTAAAGCTTTCATTCTCTGTACCTCCAGTGGTAAAAGTATAGCACGCAGCGCGCGCCGCGTCATTTCTGCGAGACACAGGGTATGTCACTTGTCTTGCTCCGTTCCTTGTGTCTTGGCAGCACAAGACACAAGGTACGTCCTCTGTCTTGTTCTTTCTGCAAGACACAAGGTACGTCCCTTGTTTTAAGACACAAGGTACGTCCCTTGTCTTAAGACACAAGGTACGTCCCTTGTCTTACGGCCCCCCGGCGGCAAGCCTCCGGGCAAGGGTTACCGGGCTTC
>Ga0082212_10013264_pt1 | contig 10318 bp, 6 predicted proteins | sample TergutNt197P3_FD_71548 | JGI IMG/M metagenome (GOLD analysis project Ga0082212, IMG submission 71548) | Neocapritermes taracua P3 segment gut microbial communities from Petit-Saut dam, French Guiana - Nt197 P3 | ecosystem: Host-associated > Arthropoda: Insects > Digestive system > Gut ...
CTTGCTCAAAAATGACTAGGTCAACCGCATCTGCCATGACCTCTTGGACATATTCATATGAGAACCACAGTATTTCTTGGTCTTTCGGTTGTCGCAACAGCGCGGTCAAACCCCAATCGGTGATTTCTTCAATTTTCTTCGCCCACAAAGGCAGAGCGTTCGCAAGATTCCACACAGGACTGTACCCCGTGTAATCCTCTTTCCAACCGCGAAAACCGAAGTGAGGGAACGCAAGAGCGGACATTGCATCGGAGAGTTCGTTAATGAACTGGTCGCTGTTTACTATTGCGGTTAGTTCAGGTGATTTTGCAATTTCAAACAGATTTCGCGGGAGTTTACGGAGTGTTGGGCAGGGGTTTATGTATTCCATCGGCAGGAAATATAGCAACGGTAGCCATCGGGCGTAGTTTCTTTGCGAGGGTTTGCGTGGTTTCATAAGGAGAATCCTTTCGTGGGATTTGGCGGTTCTAATAATTAACGGCGTGTATTGAGTTGCATTGTTCCTATTTTAACATATTTATTTTTGAAAGTCAACAGCAATTTCTCTTGATTTTATTATCAATATATGGTATAATAGTCTGTGAATAAGTACAAACAAAGGAAACAAGCAAATCGGAGGATATATGTCGAAACTCGAAATCAAAAGTATTCTCAAACAGCAAAAAGGTAAACTTGCAGACGATGTCGTAGGCAGGTTTGGTAGCTTGTTGTCTACATATATAACCGATATTAACAACGCTCTCACCGAAAATCAATCTGAAGAGCATCTAAAAAATGTTTTCAATGACTTTTTACGTGATAGCTTTTATAACCGCGATGATGGGTATTCCATAAATGTCGATGGAAGAACAGATAGTTCAATAAAAAAAGAAAACGAATTACTTGTGCTAATTGAAACAAAAAAGCCGAGCAATAAAAACGAGATGGTTGCAGAAACTGAATTTAATCGAAAAGCATTGTGGGAATTAACCCTTTACTATCTTAAAAGCAGATACGAAATGCTGAATAGAAAAGCCATAAAAATAAGGGGTGTTGAGATTCGTCAGCTTGCGATTACCGATTCCAAAAAAATCTTTATAATCGACGCTCGTGAATTCGATAAAATCTGTGATGGAAAGATTGCGAAAATATATGAGAAATGGAGCAACGGAGGATATAGCTCATCTGCAAACGATGAGTTTTATGGGATTGTAAAAAATCACTTCTCCGAGATTGATATAACCGCTCAACTTGGATTTATCGTTCTTGACTTAGAAAAAGCAAACTCTGACCCAAAACACTTACAAGAAGTTTTCCGTTTGCTTTCGTCGTCATTTTTGTTGCGTGAGCAAGAAAGAAAAGTTCAAACCAACGTCCTTAACGATAAATTTTACAGCGAGTTACTGTATGTTATGGGATTGAAAGAAGAAAAAATCAGTAGTAAAAAAGTGATTCGCATAGACCATTCAATTAAGAACTCTATAACGAATCAGCTATATATAAAGTTTCATAACAATAAAGATTATAGCGAAGATAAGTCTTCCGAATTGGCATTAGAGTTAGCTATACTTTGGATTAACAGGCTGTTGTTCATTAAGTTGTTCGAGGGGCAGTTAATTTCAATTAACGGCGAAGCTAATGAAAATTTAATATTAAGTGCGGATAAAATAGAAGATTTTGATAATGTCAATGATTTGTTTTTCAATGTTCTCGGTGTTCAGATTCCGAAAAGAGAAAAAGACGATTTTTACAATAAATTTGCTTACATTCCCTATCTAAATAGTTCTCTTTTTGAGAGATATGATACCGAAAAAGAACAATACAATATCAGCATTTTGAAAAATAGCGAAATAACTATGTTCCCTCGCACCGTACTCAATAAAAACAAGACTACAATGCCATTATTGCACTATATCATAGATTTTCTTAATAGTTATAACTTCGGCGGTGTTGTTTCGGATAATGATACTATTGTACAAGGAAAAGACATCATCAATGCCGCAGTGTTAGGACTTATTTTCGAGAAAATCAACGGATACAAAGACGGAGCGCATTTTACTCCGAGTGCCATTACCGAGTATATGAGCAAGGAAACAATCGAACGTGCTATTATATCTAAAATTAACGAAACATTCAAGAAAAAATATACGTCACTTGAAGAAGTGGCAGACTTCGCCGCAGATTCACTTGACAACCGTAAATCAGTAAATGCCGCAATAAACACGCTCAAGGTTTGCGACCCCGCAGTCGGGAGCGGGCATTTCTTAGTGTCGGTTCTTAACAGGATAATTGAAATCAAACATAGGTTGAGGGTTTTATTTCTGCCCGATGGAACACGTTGCACTGATATTAATATCGACATTGAAGACGATGTTTTAATTGTAACCGATGGGCAGGGTAATCCGTTCAAATACGCCAAAAGCAAAGCAGATTCACAAAATATACAGAAAATGCTGTTTAATGAGAAGCGAACGCTCATTGAAGAGTGCCTTTTTGGTGTGGATATAAACAGCAAAGCCGTGGCAATTTGCCAGTTACGGTTGTGGATTGAGTTGCTCAAAAATGCGTATTACGAGAATGGTGTCATGGAAACTCTACCGAACATCGACATCAATATCAAGTGCGGGAATTCGCTGATAAGCAAGTTGTCTGTTGAAATCGGCACTAAACCGCAAGGTGATTCTGTTTCTAAAGAAGATGAAAAAGTGTTTGCGAAAATACTCACTGACTACAAAAGAGCCGTTAAAGTTTATAAATCCGAAAATAATAAATATGCAAAGCAAGAAACGAAAAAGCAAATTGATAATTTGAAGTTTTTATTACGCAAACAATATGTGCAAATTACATTGCTTGAAGACGAAAGCCCAACGGAAACAACTATCAACATCTATGAAAATGCCTTTGAATGGTCGATTGAATTCCCCGAAGTGTTGGGCGAAAATGGGGTTTTCTTGGGGTTCGATGTTGTGATTGGAAATCCGCCGTATATAAGCACACCCGATATGGTTAAATACAATCCAAATGAAAGAGAATCAATTAAGAACTCAAATCGTTTTTTAACATTACATCAAAAATGGGACATATATATTCCGTTTATGGAATTTGGTATGCAAATACTTAAGAAAAATGGTAAATTTGCAATGATTGTACCTTATCCATTAACAAATCAAATATATGCACAAAAAATGCGCGAATTGATATTAAGTAAATATAATTTGGTAGAGATAACTGATTTAAACGGAACTAAAATATTTGAAAGTGCAACTGTTAGTAACTGTATTCCTTTTATCATAAAAGAATCCGCAGGGATTAGCTGTAAAATATCTAACATCAACGAAGATAAACAAATTTCAATTTCATTTGTTCAGCCCTATTCTGATTTGGTGCAGGATAAAAAGTCGCTTGTCTGGAATTTAACGCAAGTAAAAAGAGAATCAAATCGACATTCTAATTTAAATATATTAGGTGATTTTTGTTATGTAAGCAAAGGAATGGTATTAAACGCAGATGAAAAAACCGCTAAAGGTGAGTTTAAAAAAATTGATTTAATCAACTCCATAAAAGACAATATTCATTGTAAAAAATATATAGAAGGAAAAGATATTGATAAATATGTTATAGCAAGAATTCGTTATCTCGAATATAACACGGAGCGTTGTCCCGACAAAGTGAGTCGCCCAACTTTTAGAGAATTATATGAATGTCAAAAGCTTCTGATAAATAAATTAGGTGCAATAAAAGTCGCATTCGATAATGAAGGCACTTTTACGCATGACCAAACATTAAGGTGCGCCATATTATGGACAGATTTATGCGGTGTCGAAAATAACAGTATAGCACAGAGTATAAAACGATACTCAAATCATTCTCGTGAAAAATTAGAAGAACTTTCGAAACAAGTAGATTTGCGTTATTTACTTGGTATATTGAATTCAAAATACGCGATGGTGTTGCTTGCAAACTTACGTGGCGGTGATTTCAATATTTCACCCGAACATATGAAAAAATTACCAATCCCCTTGCTTGATTACAATCAACAACAGTCCATCATAAAACTTGTGGATAAAATCCTCATTGCAAAACAATCCGACCCTGCCGCCGACACTTCTGCGCTTGAGTCGGAAATTGATAGGTTGGTGTATGAGTTGTATGGGTTGATGGAGAAGGAAGTTAAGGTTGTGGAGGGGACAACAAAGAATCAAGAGGGAGGGATTTACAATGGTTTATAATCATTTTAATGTTGAATCATTAATTGAACATCTTGGATATAGCGCGAATATTAAAAGTCATAACGAAGGGATGTATGACTTCACATACAACATTGAGATTGAGGGTTTTCCTCGTCCTATGATAGGCATTGTTAAGCGTGATTCACGTGACAATATTGAAATTCAAAAAATGCATATAAAACAATGGAATAAAAATGATATTCCTGTGTGTATCGTAGTGTTTTCTGATGAAATTCGTATATATAATAATTATAATTATAATATAGAACAATCTTTACTATATTCAACTACTGATAAAACAAATAATTTAATAGAATTAGAAGATTTATCAAATGAAAATATCATTTCAGGAATGTTTTGGGAAAAACTGAAAAATATTATAAATCCTAAAGAAAGAGTAGATAGAAAATTATTAAGAAATCTAATTGACACTATCAATAAAATCAGTCAAAACAGCAATATTGATAGAGTTTTGTCATACTCGTTTTTAGCGAAGTGTATTTTTATAAAATATCTTGAAGATAGAAAAATGCTTACCGAAAACACTTTTAAAAAGTATAATGCGGTTAGTTTTTTCACCCTAATTAACAATAAAGACACACAAAAAATAATTGATTTTTTATCTTTTTTGAAAGATAAATTTAACGGTGATGTTTTTGATAATGGCAAATATTCATTGAATCATTTAGAGTCATCAATTGATTGGATATGTGAATTTTTCGAAGGAACCGAAATTGTAAGCGGTCAGAAGAGTATTTTCCCTTATGATTTTTCTATTATTCCGATTGAATTGCTGAGTAATATTTATGAAAGGCTCTTCGATGAAACAAATGATAAGAGCAAAAAAAAGAAAACAGGAACTTTTTACACACCCTATTTTTTAGCGGATTTTATTTTGGAGCGTGCGATAAAATCGGAATTAACAATGAATTTTAGCAAGGAAAGTAAAGTAATTGACCCTGCCTGCGGCTCTGGTGTTTTTCTTGTGGGCTTTTTCAAAAAAATAGTTGAAACATATAAGAAATGCGAAACTGCAATTACTCCCGATTTATTAAAAAGTATTTTGAATACACAAATATTTGGTGTCAATATAGAAGAAAATGCACTTAATATTACTGCATTTAGTTTATATATAGCTTTGCTTGAATATTTAGACCCGAAAGATATAGAAGAAAATGACTTCAAATTCCCTAATCTCATAAATGAAACCTTGTTTCATTGCAGCGTTTTTGATGAAAAAAAGAGATTTAATAAAATAAAAGCGGATATTATCATCGGAAATCCACCATGGGCAAGTGTGAAAGGCGACCATGTTGAATATTGCAATAATCACGGTAAAGAAATATCTGACAACCAACTTGCGCAAGCCTTCATACACAGAGCAACTGATTTTGTTACCGAAAACGGTATTATTAGTTTGATTGTTACAAACAGCATTTTTTACAACACTAATGCCAAAAATTTTCGCAAACAAATATTAGAAAAATATGAAGTGATTGAAATAATCAATTTAAATAGTGTTAGTTCAAAACTATTTGCCAATGCGGCATCACCTTGTTCGATAATAACGTTTAAAAAGACTTCGTGTCATGAAAAAACAAGGTTTTTCTCTTTCAAACCCAATGTTTTTTCTGAATTTTCTAATAAAATTGTTTTTGATTTTTCTCAACCTACTGTTTTGAATAAAACAAAATTGATAGCTGATGATTACTTATGGTGTGTTATTCTCCACGGAAATCAATTTGACTATTTTTTAATCAAAAAACTCCTCAAACAGCCAATGTTAACGAATTTGTTACATGAAAATGATTTGTTTATTAGTAGGGGTTATATTAGTGGTAATAGAAAATATAAAACCGATGATTTTATTGACTTGCCAATTTTAAACGGACTTTCTCCGTATTTTATTTCGTCTAAAAATGTAAAAAATATTTTAAGAGGAACATTGGAATACGAGCGGATACGTGATAAAAAAGTATATATTAATAACGCAAAATTGATTATAAAACGAACCTTTTCAAGAAAATATGATGTTTGTTCTGCAGCATTATTTTTTGAGAATCTACTTTTTAATTGTAGCTATTATGGAATCGTCGGCAATAGTAATAATACCAATACTATAAATGTTCTTCGTTATTTGGAAGCGTTACTTAATTCAAAACTGTATACCTATTTCCAAATTCATATGTCTGCGGTTTTGAAAGCTATACAACCCGAAATTAGAATGGATAAAATAAAAGAATTTCCTGCATTTCCATATAATAGTGATAATTCTATCATCAAAAAAATTACAGAGTTATCTAAGCAAATTCATAATGTTTATTCAACCCCAACTTTAACAGAATTAGAAGGCGAAAATACCGATTTAATCACTGTAAAAGCTTATGACATTAAAAAGAGCATTGATAATTTGTTTTTTGATTTGTATCAATTGTCGAAAGAAGAACGTGATACAGTATTGTACACGCTTGATTATATCGTCCCAATGATAAATAACAAAAAAACTACAGCCGCATCAGTTTCTGATGTAGAGGAATATTGTGATATAGTATCAAATCATTTCAGTGATTTGATAAATGCAGACGGTTTTAAAGTTGTTTATGAAATTAAATCAAGCCTTGCTTATTACAAAGTGATTTTTGTAATAGTCGAATCTGAAACCGAATATAACAAAGAGTCTATCTCAAATATGCCGCCTGTTATTGAATTACTTGCTTTATTGTCGGCAGAACAATTTAACTCGAATTTACTCATAAATAAAAAAGTAAAGGGGTTTTACAACAACGCGTTTTACATTGCTAAAACAAAAGACTCTCATAACTGGTCGCGGTTTAATGCAATTTTTGACATAAACGAATTTACCGAAGATATTTTCTCCGAAGATGAAAACAAGGAGGAGATACAGGAATGACTAAGAATATCAATGCAAAGAAAATTCTTAAAAAAGGTCTTAAAACTGGAATTTTTGAAGAGTGTGTTAAATTAATAATTTCAGCTTATGATGAAATCCGAATCAATGACCATTTTAAAGGACAAAAACCATTAGAAGAAGTTAGAAGAAATCAACTTGTACAAACGATGGAATGTTTAATGCCGCAATACAAATTTAAACACTTTATCACCAAGGAATCTGCAACTTCAAATCCCAAAACATTTAATACATTAGGAAGAATTGATATTTGCGTATCGTATAAAGTCAATTATGAACAGCGAATGATTTCTTTTGAATGTAAAAGATTTATTAAATATAGCTATGGTGAAAAAGCTATTGAAAAGGCTTATTATGAAGACGGCATAAACCGATATGAAATAGAAAAATATCCTGTCGATAAAGGAATCGCCGGAATGATTTCTTTCTTTGAAGAAGGTGACTATACTATATTTAATCAAAGACTTGTGAAAAATATAAACATTCATGCGAAAAACGGAAGTTTTTTCGTATTGACACAATACGGTCACGATTATATATATGAATCTAAAGTATCCGATGTTAACGGAAACGATATAACTCTCAATCATATATTATTAAATTTTACGTGATGATATATAGAATATTCATTTTATTAAATTAATTTTTACAATAACAATGTAAAATCTCTGTCTAAATAATATAGGGATTTCAGCATTTTCAATTGAAATACAATCAAGGCTTTAATATTAGCATTGATTGAAACGATGAGTAATTGGAAAAGCGACACTTTCAAAAAGTGCCGCCTTGCTATTCAATTATGCTATCGTATACAGCATCAGCATATGCCTGCGCATTTCCACTTTCTCATTAAATGGTTTTCCACACGACCACATTTCGTAGTTGCCTTGTATCGGGTTGAATTTGCCCCACATTGAAACCCCAGATACGGTTTTTACTATACGCTCGGGTAGGATTTCGATTACCCCATTGGCTCGCTCAACTTTCCAATACCGCTCGTCCTCAACGATAACCATTCGTGATTTCAGCAAACAACCTCGTAAATCTCCTATCGGAACATAAGGCAGAATGTTCTCTGCAATATGGCTGTTTTGTTCCTCTGTTGTGAGTTTTTCCCATTTATAGTAAGGTATGCTTTTCATATTCTTAACCTTTCCGCAAGAATTCTCGCTACACAAAATTCATTGAAAATCAACTTAAAATTTTAGCAGAAGTACGCACACGGATTTTTGATGTTTTGATGCACGTTTGATGTTAGTTTTTACGAAAAACTACGATAAGTTGAGTTAGGTTAGAGAAAGATAATGTTCGATAAACCGCATTGTAGAGCGATTTATTTAAAGTTAGCGGAATTTGCAAACTTCAATTTGGGTTTTTCAAATCCTGTCACTCAGAGTTCTCTCTAAATCTGTGAATCCGCTCTACAAGCGGTTTCACGGATTTTACTTTTTAGCAAATTTGCCGTTTTGTTGTTTGTTTGGTGAAAACACAGTCGATTTCACTAACTTATCATAACCTCTACTAAACCGCTCTATCACACTCTTTTACTTGTTCTAACTTTTATAACAAATCGTAATTTTCAGCAATTTCACGTAACTTTGTTGACCACGAGTTGACCGCAGATTAAACTAAAATAAATTCAAAGACAGCCGATATATCGTAAACGCTCCCTATTTTGAAACAGGGAGCGTTTACTTTTTTTATCAATCACAAAATTCGCTTGTGTCATAAACATTATGGGTTGTGTTTACTGTTTAGCATTGATTCACATTATAAAATTTAAAAATGTTAACATTCGCAAACTATCTCATTGCAGTTGCCACAAGGAACAGGAAGTCCATTTTCATGCTGAGCAAATTTAAAATGCCTTAACTGCTCTATTTCATTATATAATTCTATTGACCCAACAAGAATATATATTGTGATAGGCTTGGTATTACCGTGAAAAATCTCATACTCTAATTTAGGAGGCAAAGATGAATAAAACGTCACCGATTCAAGAGTTTTACTCCAAGCAAACGCTCTCATACCTATATCTTCAATGGTCTCAGGAATTATAACGGATTTAGCATTTGCCCCTATAAACGCTCCGGCACCGATTCTTGTGACAGAAATCCCATCGATGTCATTAGGTATGACAATATTTACAAAGTCATCATATGATATAAGTCCTTCCTCTATCAATCCATCTGTGATAATTTTAGGAGAACCACCAAGAATCATAATAAAACCTTCATCACTATATTCGCAATAATTAAAAATTTTATAATTTTTTATGCTATCGTCTGCTTTATTACGAATGCAACCGCACATACAAATTGGGTTACAATCATCAGACATGGATTCACAATTATCACCGCATATACAATCATATATACTATCACCTGTTATCTGAGTAAAAGACTCATCAAGAATGGTAGGCTGTGTATCTGTGTCAACTGGAATTGTCGTTTCTGTGATAGTTAAATTTGTTACATCAGTATTGATTGAGGACACTCTCTCTGTACAAGAAGTGGATATGAAGATTATTAATATCACAAATGTAACTAATGATAATGATTTTTTCATGTTGCTTTCCTTTCAAAACACAAAAAGTTGCAAATTGTTAGCGACAACAAAGCTGTCGCTAACAATTTGTAGAACTATTAGAGTTTCATTATAACATATTTGAATATAACCTTCAATAGTATATTGTATAAAGAATACTCTTTGCTTAATTAAATGTTTTTTTACATCACCAGCGTTGTTCAACATAGAGTAGAGGATTTACGGTATTATTATTTATACGAATTTCAAAGTGAAGATGGGGAGCAGTTGAAGTTCCTGTATTACCCACGGTGCCAAGTGCTTTGCCCTTATTAACAATTCGTTGGTTTTTTTTCACTTTCAATGAGTTTTCTTGCATATGAGCATATAAAGAACTCGTCCCATCTTCATGGTCAATGATTACACAAGTGCCGTATGCACCATAACCATACTCTGCCAGAATCACCTTACCTGGACGCATAGAAAGAGGATTTTGCTTGCTTACACCAGAACCACCTATGTCAATACCAGAGTGAATATTAGAACGTCGATATCCATCATCCATACAAGCACTACAAGGATTGTTTTTTGAACACTCATAATAGCACGTTATGGGGAAACTGGGGTCAAGAGGCCATCTGAAAGAATCGTCTTT
>Ga0082212_10013266_pt1 | contig 10317 bp, 10 predicted proteins | sample TergutNt197P3_FD_71548 | JGI IMG/M metagenome (GOLD analysis project Ga0082212, IMG submission 71548) | Neocapritermes taracua P3 segment gut microbial communities from Petit-Saut dam, French Guiana - Nt197 P3 | ecosystem: Host-associated > Arthropoda: Insects > Digestive system > Gut ...
CATTAATTTATAATTTTCATGCAAGATAGGTATTATAAAAATATAAGGACAAATAAACCCGAAAAAAGAAAGATTGTTGGAAATAAAAATAGCTGAAATAGTAAAAGGAGTAAGCACACCGCAAAAGTTCAAATTTCCGCTGAAAATTGAACTTCGTGCAAAAACCAGTAGCGAAATCATGATTGAATATGCAACGGGTTGTTTAGATATAAATTGGGTGCATAAACGTGGGTCGTTGTTTATAAGTGATATAATGGGTAATAATGACTACCTCAATTATAAAAAATGCGGAATAATTCCGCTTAATGAATTTGTCGACATCGAATGGATACTTGGCAGGGATGTAATGGCGGTTAAGATTAATGGCGAATTGCGGCACATCAATAATGACCAAAAATATATAAAAAAGATAAAGGAAAACCCTGATTTAGAAATTTCATCAGATGTTAAAATATGTGCTGACATACCCGAAGATATAAATGAGATAGTAACGGTAACGGTGGAATCGCTGCGGGTGACGGAGATATAAAAATAAAACGCAGTGACGATACTTGTGATGTTGCTCACAAGTATCGGCTTGTCTTGTTTTATTGAATTTCAAACAAATTGATTTACGTTTCCAAGTCTTTCTTTTCCTGCTTTATTCGATTAATGAGGGCTTCTCTGATAGTAAATATGCGAAAGAATCAAATTAAACGTGTATTGTAAATTTATAGTTTATGCAAAATTGATATAAAAAGACATGAAATGTAAAGAAAAAATTATTTAAATGAAGTATAATTATATCAGTAGAAAGGAGTTCTATTTATGGATTTAGTTCAAAAAATGAACGAGGTTGTCGAATATATTGAAAAAAATTTAACGATTGACATTGATATAAGTTCATTATCAAAAACTACCGGTTACTCGCTGCATGAATTTTCGCATATTTTCACATTCATTGCAGGTATGCCTGTTTCCGAATATATCAGGCGCAGAAGATTATCTCAGGCTGTTTTTGACATACAAAACGGCAATGAGAGTCTGCTCGATATAGCTTTGAAATACTGTTATGAATCGCAGTCAGCTTTCACCCGCGCATTTAAAGAAATGCACGGACAAACGCCGGCGGCGGCACGAAAAAATGGTGTTCTTTTCAAAACATACCCTAAGGTTACTTTCAAATTAATAATGAGAGGAGTAACAGAAATGGATTTTAGAATCGTACACAAAGAAAGTTTCAAAATAGCGGGGATAAGGTGCAACTGTGATTTCGGACATTGGGAGGATTTTAATGAAAATCATGCGCCTCGTTTACAAGCATCAAATTATTTTAAAGCTCCGTTCTATCTTGCAGGAGCTTACTTTTTCAGGAAAAACAAGAAAGACAGCGATGCCGTATTAATTGGGTTTGAATTGAAAAACGAGCCTTTGCCGGAAGGATATGAAGTCGAAACAATCCCGGCAACAACGTGGGCTGTTTTTTCAGCTCCAAGCGATTTAGAGCCCAATGCGTGCGGCAAAACGTATGCAAAAGTCGTATCAGAGTGGTTTCCGGTAAGCAATTATATCAGAAATGAAGCCGCGCCGTATATTGAAGTATATGCTAATCCTAACGGTCTTGAAATATGGATACCCGTCTTGAAAAATAATAATTGAAAAAGTCCAAATTTTATGGTATGATTGTAAATAACAGGATTATTTAACGAAGAAAATTTATATTTTATACAGGAGAATAAAGTAATGAAGTATGAAAATAAAGTGGGAAAAGGATTTGATACTCTTGCACAAAGATTAGCGTATTCATATATGGCGTCGTATTCTAAATTTATACCCGCAAATACTGAAGAAGTTACCGTTGAGGCGCAAAAGCAAACGCATGATTTTATGTGCGGATTATTACGCAAAATTTATGACAATCCGGCGATAATCGGATTGCCGTTAGAAAAAGACGACTATTTTGACGGGGAAGCGTTTAAGGATAAGCCTGAATTAGTCAGAAAAATGAAGAGTTTAGAAAAGAAATTTCTCGGATTTTTCGATTTTCTATTTGAACTCGGCAATGCAGGCGAACTGAAAGAGAATAAATTATATATTCCAAACACAACGATGAAATTACAAAAAAGCAAATTAACACAGCTTGAACAAATAGGTATAAAAAGTGCAGTCATATCTGATGGGATAATTATATACAGCGAAGAATATCCGGAATTATGTTCAGGCTTAAAATTTTTAATTCATATTTGTAAAACAACTTACGGAAAGGATACAAGAAGTTCCACTCAAGGGTACAATTTAAGACACTTGATGTTTATGCACTGTATATTTGATAAAAAGTATATTTCGTGGACGAATTTATACGGCGATTTAGAGCAAAGCGGCATATATCTCAAAGAATTGGAAGATTATTTTATCAACAAAGGGTATGAAAATGATTATCATGATTCCAATTTTAGATTGCAAAAAGCATATCCGAATAAACAGAGCGGTTCGTTCGCAGTAGGGTTCGGCTGGCGGGGAAAAAACCAATTAGGTTACGGAATCGACGTGCCGAGTCTAAAAGTTTTAATGGAGCATTTTAACGAAATGGACGGCGAATTAAAAGAACTTGTTATTTCAAGGACAAAAACGTGTGATACCTGCGGTTATTGCGCGCAAACAGGCAAAAGAGAGATAGTAGCCGCACAATTAGAATATAACGGCGAAACAGTAACAAAATGCCCGTATTATCCCAATTTCGGCTGGGGTAGCCTTGATGAAAAAACCGTATCTGTTATCAAAAAAATAGTTGATTTTGCCGAAAGTATTTTGTGCAGGTTGTAAGCATTTTCCACATTATTACATTGTTCACCGTTGTCAAATTATATTTAGTATAATGTTTACACGACAATTACGCAAAAAATTTATATTATGGTCACGATATAGTCATTGACTTTATAACCGTTATATCCTTTATATTTTAGTATAAAGAAAAAGAAACGAGGATAATAATATGGAATTGCAAACAATAAGTCAAGTATCAAAGAATTATGGGATTTCAGCACAAATGCTACGTTATTATGAAAAAATCGGACTTATTCAGAACATACGGAACGACGGTAATGCGTACAGATTTTATGATGAAGCGACGATAAAACAACTTCACTCTATCATACTTTTACGCAAATTACGAATCTCTGTCATACAGATAAAAAAAATTCTTGATAATCAAAACGCTCTGAAAACTGTGGAAATTTTCGAGCAAAACATAAGCGAGCTTGACGAAGAGATAACGTCGTTGTCTACCAATGGGAGGTATTATGGTAAAAGTTCATAAAAATTCTTTTATTAATTGTATTGCACTGCCGTTTAAAGCTGCTCCTTTTATGTCATTCCTGCAAATTGTCAGCCGAATTATCAGCGCGTTCATGCCAACTTTAATGGTTCTGTCAGTAGCCGCATTTGTCGATGCAACAATTTCGTCGTTCAATGGCAAAGGAACATTTCAGCAAGCTTTATTTCCGCTGGTCTGTATTGGCGCAATGATGGTATATCATGAAATAAAAGGCACGATTATGAATTTTGTTGTGTCTAAACATAAAATATTGATTGCCGAAAAAATAAAACTTGATATGATAAAAAAACACGCTGGCTTGGAATACTGGCACATAGAAAATAATGACACATGGGATTTAATCAATCGGGTATGCGGCAATTCAGTTGATTCGATTAACGAAAGTTTTAACGCCGCTATCGGTATGGCTGAAACAATAGTAAAAATGGCGCTGCTTGTTTCTTTGATGACATCGTATGTTTGGTGGGCTGGCATCTTGATGTTATTGCTTTGTACGCCTATGGTGATTGTGTCTTTCATAAGCGGCAGGATTCACTATAATGCCGATGTGGAAGCGGATAAATATGTACGACGCGCAGATTATTACAATCAAATTTTAATGGATCGCGAATATGCAGAAGAACGCACCTTGTTTTCATATACTGACGCAATCAATAAAAAGTGGTTTGACTTATTTGAAAAAGCGCGTAAAACAAGGCTTCGCGCCAACGCGAAAAACAATATTAAAATGTATATCATATCATTCGTTATCGGTATAGCGTGTTTTTCAATGACTGCCGTGCTTCTGCTTACTTTACTGTCCGGAGCTGTAACCATCGGAATTTTTATCGGATTTTCCAACGCGGCATTCCAAAATGTACGCAATCTCGGTTGGGAACTTTCGTATGGAACGAAAAACCTTGCCAAATCTATGAGCTATATGAAAGATTTAAAGTCATTTTATGAACTTTCCGGAAATGAAAAATATCTCGAAAGTGCAAAGCATAATGTTTCAGGTCATTGTGATATTGAGTTCCATAATGTATCGTTTAAATATCCGAATACTGAAAAATTTATATTGAGAAATTTATCGCTTAAAATAGAAAATGGCAGGCATTATGCGTTTGTGGGTACGAATGGAGCGGGAAAAACAACATTTACAAAACTTTTACTTGGCTTTTATACCGGATATGAGGGTGATATTCTAATAAACGGACGGAATATAAAAGAATATGAGCAGTCGGAATTAAAAGGGTTGATTGCGGCAGTATTTCAAGGATTCGCCCGCTATAAGATTTCAGTCAGGGATAATGTTGCTGTGAGCGATTTAGAACATAATACTGACGAAAAAATAATTTCTGTATTAGAAAAAGTAGGCTTGGATATTTCGTCTGCATCTATTTCAAACGGATTAAATACGGTGTTAGGAAAACTTGAAGGCGACGATGATGATATGTCCGGCGGGCAATGGCAGAAAATAGCTATATGCAGAACCCTTGTGAGGGAGGATGTCCCGCTGATGATTTTAGACGAACCGACCGCTGCTTTAGACCCAATCGCAGAAAATGAAATATATTCCCTGTTTGACAATATACAAAAAGGCAAAACGACTATTTTTATAACCCACCGTCTTGGTTCGGCACGTTTCGCTGATAAAATTTTAGTATTAAACGACGGATATATCAAAGAAGCCGGTACACATGACGAATTAATAAATGTAAATGGTCTGTATGCGGATATGTTTACGAAACAAAGGAGCTGGTATATATGAACGATGCACAAAAAATATTGAAAAAACCAAAAACAGGCATAATTGCTATGATAAAATTTTTGCTGCCATTGACGTTCCGGCATTCACCCTTTCTTTTTGTTTTAAGCAGTTTTCTATTTCTGCTTCATGGATTATCTTATGTATTCATTCCTGCCTCTGCCGCAGTATTTTTCGATGAAGCTGAAAAAATGGCAGGAAGCGGCGCGGAAGTCTGGGTTCTTCTGCCTCCGCTGGCATTGATGGCATCGGCATATATATTCAATCAAGTAATTGACGGATTATCTAATTTTGTAACCATAGAATATTTTAATAAAATCGGCGGATTACTCTCTGCTGCGGTACATAAAAAAGCCGGCAGAATACCGGCTGTAAATTTCGAGGATAATCAGCAGTTGGATTTTATCAATAAAGCCGAAGCCGGAAAAAATGAGGCAGTGGCATTCGTAATCAGAGCAATCGTAATCATGGTGTTTTTTTACCTGTCATATTTTATTTTTATGGGTTGGTATTTATTTACTGTGCAGCCTCTCCTTGTTATCATTCTTGCAGTAGTCTTTATGCCCTCTTTGGTATCTATGGTAATCCGCGCAAGAATATTTAAAGAAGCTGAAGATAAATCCGCGCCTATCCGGAGGGAGTATGAACATTATGAGCAGTGCCTCTGCACAAGGGAATTTTTTATGGAAACACGTTCTCTCGGTGCGTTTGAATATTTCTTTAACCGCTGTAAAAAAACGCTTGTGAATCTTAATAAAATATCGCTTAAAGCGTCTGCAAAATCTAATTTATTTGAATTGATTATGAAAACATTTACAGCTTCCGGTTATGTGATTATTCTCATTATGATGTATTTCATGGTAGTAAACGGACAAATGAGCGTCGGCGCTTTTGTGGCGGTTTTTGCTTCGATGGATGCGTTATATCATTTAATGGCTGAGGTTTTCAATGGACAACTGCCTACTTTGGCTAATGGGTTTGGAGCAATTCAAAATTATATTAATTTTATAAATATACCTGAACAAAAAGGGATTGATGAAGAAATAACAATTAACGAGAATATTAAATTTGATAATGTATCGTTTTCATATCCGGGCGCTGAACAGCAAGCTGTAAAAAATGTAAGTTTTGAAGTGAAAGCGAGAGAAACGATCGCTATTGTGGGCGAAAACGGTTCAGGTAAGACTACGCTTATGAGGCTTCTCATGGGGCTTTATCAGCCGGACAGCGGCTGTATCATGATGGATAATAAAGATATTAGCAAATATTCACTGTCTGCGGTCGGTAAAAATATCTCGGCTGTTTTTCAGAAGTACGGGCGGTATAAGATGTCTTTGAAAGATAATATCATCATTAGCACAGCAGAGCGATATCCTGATGAAACGGCAGCAGACCAATCTTCTGAAATGGCTGGCATAAATATGAAAGACAAGAATTTGTCGAACGGATATGATACTATGCTTTCAGTTGAGTTTGACGGGACTGATGTATCAGGGGGGCAATGGCAGCGAATAGCCATCGCGCGCGGGTATTACAGGAAACATTCGCTTATTGTGCTGGACGAGCCTACCGCGGCGATTGACCCTTTGGAAGAAACGAAGATATACGAACGCTTTGCTAAAATGGCAAAAGATAAAACGGCATTTATAGTAACACACAGGCTGGGTTCTGTACATCAGGCAGATCGTATATTCGTAATGGATAAAGGCAAACTGGTTGAAAGCGGCACGCATGACGAATTAATATCAAACGAGGCTGTATATGCACAGATGTATAATATGCAAAGACAACGATATGTATAAATAATCAACAGAACAAATAAAAGCGAAAAAAATCAAGATAATCATATTAAAAATATACAACTGCGTAATTATAAAATTATCTACGCTATGGCAAAGTAGTAAACCAAATTATCAAAATATCGAAAAAGCAATTATAACGGGGGTGAGAATATCGAAAAAGCGGAATGGCTGTTATGCCCTATATGTAAAAATAAGACACGCATAAAACTGCGGCATGATACGATTCTATTGATGTTTCCGTTATTTTGCCCCAAGTGCAAACAAGAAACATTGGTGAATGTCAAAAAACTAAATATATCAGTAATAAAAGTGCCAGACGCAGTGACGCAGAGCCGATAATTTGTGAGTAATATCACAGTTATCGGCTCTTTTTATTTATAGCAAACAATTATAGGCAAACAGAAATACTCGATTTCAGCAATAAAAAAAACGACGCTGAAACCGGGTGTTTCTGTCTGCTTTTTTTATTTCACGCCGGAGGAATTAATAAAAATGAACTTTTATTATCTACACAATCTTAAAAATATAATCGGACATATATGGTTCGATACTTCATGATGATGATTTATTAGATGAATTGAAAATTGAATAAACTATCGGCACGGCGGCTTATCTCTGCCAAAAGAGAAAACGCTGCCTGTGTGATGTCCGTGTAACAACGGAATAAGGAGTTGAAATGTTATAGATACCCATGTCTACGACATTGAGAGGTTCAGATGTCTTGTTTCTGCTCCACACACGGCACATAAGACAATGAGAGCGGCAGTATGCCGGGCATCGCCCGCGCAACGCGCCGTTTTCGGCGGACTTCTCAATGAGTACCCTATGGCGGTCGATTTTACGAGCTATCGCGAAACCGACCGCCTTTTTTTATTTTCACGCTATCTGCATGGCAGTCGTTATATTTTTTACGGCTGCGTGTTGATATATATTTCGGCTTGGCAATGCTACATCGCCAAATACCCGTGAAACCTCCTTTTTCTGAAAATTTCGGAGAAAGGAGGAAAGCTCTATGAAAAAGCATAGAAAACAGAGCGTTAATGTTTACGGGCAAAAGCGGCTCGTTGATGTTCCCGTTGATGATAAGCTATACAAAATAGACAACCGCGAGGAGTATCAGCGCAGGCGTAGCAAGTCGAAGCATATTACTCTTGACGATATTATTACAGAACTGACAGCAGATGTGATTGAGGACTACGAGGAATCACAGCTTTTAGAGCGTTTACACGATGTGCTGCGGACGCTCACGAAAAAAGAGCGTCGGTTGATAAAGTATATTTTTTACGACGGTCTTACCGAGAGAGAAACGGCAGCTATACTAAAAATATCACAGCCGACTGTAACAGCACAAAAACAAAAAATAATACAGAAACTGCGGAATTGCTTGACTGACTGGCTATAAATTGGACATTGTTTACAGCAGTTATTAATTTTAGTTTATAATGAGAGAGCCGCAGAAATTATTTTTGCGGCTCTTTTCTGACATTACGGCGCAGACTGGTTTTAGTAGCCTTGATAATATCGGCGATGATTCGGGATTCTTCGTCGGTGCAGTCCGTCATCATTTCGGCTATTTCGCCGTCGAGTACGTGCGTGGCTTTGAATATGTGGTTGCGGAGCAATTCGTCAGACGAAATGCTGAGAGCGTTGATAATATCAATAAATACTTTGATGCTCAGTTTCGTGTTGCCTGTTTCGATGTGGCTGATATGCGTCGTACCGACACCAACCGTTTCAGCGAGTTTTTCCTGTGATATGTTCTGTTTTTTACGTTCGGCGCGTATGCGTTTGCCGATGTCCAAATAATCAATCTGCATAACTGTACCTCATAATATTAATAATAAAGTTGCATATCATATATTGTATATGCAATCAGACTATGTTAGAATGACATATAAGTGCAAACAGATTAAATAAGCATATATGAAAGGAAATAATTTTATATGAAAACATTATCATGTGCCATCATGGGACACAATCCGCAGAGGTTCAAATTCAAATACAACGAGCAAGCTCCGCTGTGCCGTTCGATAAAATCGGCGATTACGGAGCAAATAAAAATATTATATTCGCAGAACATGAGGCTGTTCTACGTCGGTTGCGCCGTTGGCGTAGATACATGGGCGGCTAAAATAATACTTGACTTAAAACAACAGGCAGATTTTTCTGATATAGAGTTATTTTGTGCGATACCGTTTCCTGAACACGCCGAAAAATTCACAGACGGACAAAAGAAGCGGTATCAAAACATATTGAGCGATTGCACACACAAGGAAGTAGTCAGCAGGCGTTATTCGCCAGTCGCGTATAAACGGCTCAATTATTATATGATTGATAAATCGCAGTATCTGCTCGCGGTTTACGACCAAGACAGGAGCGAGCGGAGCGGATTGGGGCAAGCTGTGAACTATGCCGTCAAAAATAGTCTGCATATAACTTTCATTCACCCTGACACGGCGGCAATCAGCGACTATACGCCGTAAAATAGGTTTATAAAAAGCAAAACAGGCACTTCGTGACAAGTGCCTGTTTTTTATTCAATAGATTTATTTTACTGATACATTTCGGCGGTTTCCGCTACAGCCTTAGTTTGATGCACTGTACCCCATGCGTGTTCAGGAGGCGCGTAGATTGAATACAGCTTGAGCGGCTCGCTGCCGGTGTTTATCAGATTGTGCCATGTGCCGGCAGGCACGAAAACAGCGCAATCGGCGTATACAGGCTGCTGTAAGTATAGATGCTCTTTGCTGCTGCCCATTTGCACCAACCCCTGCCCGGACTCTATTCGTAAAAATTGGTCATGGTCTGCGTGTATTTCCAAGCCTATATCCTCTCCGATAGGTATGCTCATAAGAGTAAGCTGCAAATGCGCTCCCGTCCATAAAGCAGTGCGGTAATTATTATTATACAGCGTCGCTTTATTTATGTCTACGACGAAAGGCTCAGAGCCGAAATCTGTCCTCATAGACGGAAAGTAGGATTGATTCCTCATTTGATTATTCCGGTTGTTGTTAAAATACTTATTCATTTTATATTCACCTTAATTTTATTTTTTATTATAATATATGCGGTATTTCAAGCAACGGTTCATTGATATACATAAAAGGGCAATTTTAAATAAATATTTTCATTTGTAAATATTTTGTGAAGTCGATTGTTAAACGGCTTGCGGATTAGGATATATATTGAGGGAAAAATTATGTTTTCCCCGCGAACCTTAACAATAGAATAAACAGTAATCAGGCACAACCCCCTGCGCGACCGCGATGAGCGGACAGCGAAGTAAGAACGGCGCGAAACTATATATTTTTATGTAGGCGGTAAACCGTAATTTTACACTTGCCGTTGGCACGGTAAGCGCGACGACCCGCGCAGGCTATAATGATACTCCCGTCAAAGACGTCACAGTCGGCGGCGGTCGCGTGAGGAGCGCGAAATCCTGCGGTAAGCGACAG
>Ga0082212_10013268_pt1 | contig 10316 bp, 4 predicted proteins | sample TergutNt197P3_FD_71548 | JGI IMG/M metagenome (GOLD analysis project Ga0082212, IMG submission 71548) | Neocapritermes taracua P3 segment gut microbial communities from Petit-Saut dam, French Guiana - Nt197 P3 | ecosystem: Host-associated > Arthropoda: Insects > Digestive system > Gut ...
GTGACGAGGACGGTGACGGGCATCACGAAATTCACGTCAACACGATGGAGGGTTGTTGGTCGCTGTTGCGAAGCCGGCTCCGTCCCCACCGTGGAATTTCGCAGGAACGCCTGCCCGCCTACGTCGGTTTTTTCCAGTTCGTCCACAATGCCCGCCTACGCGGAAATTCACTACTCCGAAGCCTCGTCGAAGCTCTCGTTTGCATCAACCCGGTTCAGGGGTAGAGCCTCTGCTTTTTCAAAACCTCGACGACACCTACTTGAAAATAATCCTCTCTTTGTTTATGATAGGAGGTTGGGATCAACGGGCTTCGTCGTGATGTACGGCGTCGCGGGCAGGTGGTTTTTTTCACGTTTCGTAACCGCGAGCGATATAATCGAGCGGTGAAAAAATTGTTTCAGGAGCTGATGATGCCCCCTAAAAACCCGATTAAGAGCCTTTATTATATTACGCACATCGATAATATTCCATCCATGATTCAACATGGAATTTTGTCGCATGGTAGTATGGAATCACGAAAAATCGACTGTACTCCAATCTATGATACCGGAATTGTTTCCAATAGAAAAGAAAAAACCACACCTTCCGGAACTTCACTCTGGGAATATGCCAACCTCTATTTCCAGCCGCGAAATCCGATGATGTATCGGGTTATCCACGAAAAAACGGCAAGTGAGCTTGCTGTCGTTGCCATAAACCCAAAGGTTCTCGAAATGCCGGATATCTATCTCACGGATGGAAACGCGGCACACGGGAACTCTCTTTTTTATCCTGTTCAGGAGGGCTTGAGAGTCCTGAAAAAACAACAAAAATTCCTGGATGCCGAATACTGGAACGATTGGGATGGTTCCAAACGTAAAATTATGGCGGAATGCCTCATTCCACAAGCGATAGCACCGAATTTTATTCATTCCGTGTTCATTGGAACAATAAAGAATCGTGATAAACTCGAACAGCAATTACTTCGGCATCAAATCCCAGTCATCGTTGAACCGCGAATGTTCTTCAGACCAAATTTTGCACAAAAAATCGGCAAGAACATCTCCTTATTACGGGGAGACATGTTTTTTTCTGAAATGCAAACCCTGACGGTGAGCGTCAATCTTGAGGGAGTCATGGGGAAAGGGTTGGCGTCACGCGCCAAATACCAGTTTCCCGATGTTTATGTTGCTTATCAGGATATGTGTCGTTCGAAACGCATCACGGAATCGAAACCGGGATTATATAAACGTGAAAGTTCGTTGGATGAAGAACTTGCCGACCAAACCGAAATTCCGTTGAAAACGCCCAACGCTGATAAGTGGTTTATGCTTTTCGCGACCAAACGGCGTTGGAGAGAGAATTCCCGTCTCGATGACATTGAGGCCGGTCTTTCATGGTTTACGAAAAATTTTGAGAAGGAAAAAATCACATCCGTTGCTTTTCCGGCATTAGGATGCGGGTTAGGCGGTCTTTCCTGGTCGGTCGTTGGTCCATTGATGTGTCGGCATTTGCATGATATAGGTATTCGGGTTGGAATTTACCTTCCCCAGGAAAGCGATACTCCTCCCGAACATTTAACAGAGACTTTTTTAATGCAATTCTGACACGATCAAATCGCAATAAGTACGACAGCCCTGACTTGATCCCAATTTCATTTTACCGGATACTAACAACTATCAACTATTTTTATTTGAAACGCTTCAATAATGAATCCCAAAGAATTTCAACAGGACAAAATGGACAGCCTTGCCGCTGAATTGCGATATGTCATCACCGACATGATTTGCGGCAGCGGTTCGGGGCACATCGGCGGGGCGTTATCGCTCGTCGAAATAATGATAACGCTGTATTACCGTTCGATGAACGTTGATCCGGCCAATCCGAAATGGGAAGACCGCGACCGTTTGGTGCTTTCCAAAGGTCACGCCGCGCCGGTGCTGTACGCGACGCTGGCGTATCGTGACTTTTTCCCGAAAAGCTGGCTGCCGACGCTCAACGCTGACGGGACGAAATTGCCGAGTCACGCCGACGGTCGCACCGTACCCGGCATCGACATGACGACCGGTTCGCTCGGCCAGGGTTTGTCGGCGGCTTGCGGTATGGCACTTGCAGCACAGCGTTGTTTGGCCGGACCGGTACTCCGGGCAGCAAAGCTGCCGGCAAAAGACAGCAAAATGCACCGCGTGTTTTGCATCATCGGCGACGGCGAAAGCAACGAAGGCCAGAATTGGGAAGCGGCCATGTTCGCGGCACACCGGAAGCTCGACAATCTCATTGCGATCACCGATTACAACAAAATGCAGATTGACGGCACCACGACGGAGATACTCGACCTGGAACCGCTCACCGACAAATGGACGGCTTTTGGTTGGAACGTGTTCGAGATGGACGGCCACAATTGGGACGACATTTACGACACCATCGAAAAGGCCAAATCGCTCTGTAACGGCAAACCGACGATGATTATCGCTCACACGATCAAGGCGAAGGGATGTGTGCTTGTCGAAAACCAGGTCGGCAGCCACAATATCAAGGTGCCCGACCGCAAAACACACGATCAATACCTCGCCGCCGTCATCGGCGGGCCGTTTGAGTTGCCGTATTGACAGAGGGCAGGGATCAGGGGGCAGGGAATAGGCAGGGTGGTTACGGTGTGGTCGTCGTTAACCGCGTCACCCTGTGACGCGCATGGTTGTGTGGTGACGCCATAACCAACCTTGTATGTATATTTCAGGTGTAGCAGCAATTTTAGGCGGGTATTGGAACAATGATGACGATGAAGAAAAATGTGTTCTAGGTGGCACTAAGTCGATACCTCCATTTTATGAATAGGAAAAGGAAATGAGAAAATAATTCTTCTCATTTCCCTACAAAACCTTCCATATTTTTCCGTGGCTAAAAAACACTTTCTTTGGCACTTTGAATAAAGCCAAAATGGCCTGATGTGAAATCTCCACGGTTTTTATCCCTTACCGACGCGCCGGACTCTGATTGAATTCCTTCCGCCGGTTCTGATTATCGGCCACAGAAAAGCAGTGACCCCCAGAAGAACGGGTGGTTTGTGCGCAGGTCGAGAGCGTTTTTTTCGTCGGCTGTACCTTTGATGCGTGGTTCATCGCCCGCGACCAGCTTCGAACCGGCAATTTGCAACGACGCACGTTGCCAGGCTTGCGCGGCGGTAAGGTTTTTGTCACTCGCGTTTTTAAGGAACTCACCTATCTGGTCACAAGCTGTACGACCACCGGGTTGCCAGCGACTCATGATGATTGTTTCCGCTCCGCACGACAGTAGTGCAGTCAACGGGAGAAACAGTTCGTAACCGTCACCGTCATTTCTGATGGCCTCTTCTGCGGCTGTATGATAGCCCGGTAAAACGACCAGTTTTGGGCCGCCCCAGGGTAGCCGCAACCAATCGGAAAACTGCGTTCCCGGCAGTTCCTTTGTGCCGAACAATGGTACCCAATCATGCCCATATTCCGGCGGTTCTACTTCGGCCATCACAACAAGTTGTGGGATAAACTTGGCATAAACCGCCGGCGAGCGTGTCACTTGTGCCGGTGCGATTGATTTCAGACCGGTCACTTGACCGTTCATGCGGGTAAAGGCGTTGCGGACTGTTGCGACGTCCTGCAAGGCCGACATTTTACCGAGTAACACGAGTGTTTCGACATCGGGCTTTTGGCTTTTGGCAATCGGCAAACCGAGTGCCGCCGTCGGAGCGTAACGCACAGTCCGGTCGGTCAGTGCGACGAGCGGGCGTCGTCTTCCACCCACATCGACGCTCAATGTCTCGAAAGGCAAATACCACAAAAACCCGTCCGGCACGATGATCAGTTCGGTAAAGTCAAGCGTCCGGTCACCACTCAGCAGTTCAAGAAAAAGCGACTGTCCCGCCACAACCCATTCGCCTCGGGACAGTTCGGCGATTTCCAACCGGCTCGTTGCGCCGCGTTGTCCGAGCAGGGTGAGATAGTTCGTCACGTCGATTTTCAATTGCTGCGGACTGTTGATACGCCATATTTCGCAGTTGTCCCGGGTTATCAAAAACCCGTACATTTTGCCCATCGTTTCAAAGTACATGAGAGTGACCGTTCCCTCGGGGAGTCGGTTGCGGTACTCCTCATAAGGCACGAACGGCGGGAAAATGTTTGGTGTCGCAAGCCCCTCCAGTGCCATCCGGTGTAGCATGATTTCCTGCTTTTCGACCAGGGTTTCCAGTTCGCGATACAAAGCGTCAAGTCGCCGTTGCACTGTGCTGTCGGTTGTGACGAGCGGCAATGCTGCAATTTGCCCGTAAACGCGGTGAATATCGTCGGACGTTTGTTTCAACTCCGGTCGCTCGCCGAACAGTTTGATGCGCTGTTCGAGATGCTCCTGTTGCAATAAATGCGAGGGGGCTTCGAGCAGAAAACGCAGCGACATGAGCCTGTCGCCCAAGTGCAGGGTCGATTGAAAGCGATGTCGTTTTGCCAATTCCGCAATTTCAAAAGCCTTTCGTGTGTCCCGTTGTGCAACCGCCAACGCAAACCATTGATCGAAAGCGTCGTGATGGGGCGAGATGACGGCGGCCAACGACTCCACCGGGCGAGCTTGCCAATCGAATGTTGTCGGTTCCCGTAACATTTGCTCGTACAACATTGAGGCCATGCGGGGAGAAATCGTGCCGCTGATGGAAATTTTTCCCGTGTCGAACATTTTTTCGAGTTGCATTAATTGGTAACACCAGGGTGAACCGCTGCGAATACGCTCCAATGCCGCTTCGAGTGCTTTGTCCCCATCTGCCGGTTTATTCGAGTGATATGCGTCTATCGCGTCGAAATACCCCCAGTTGCCGGCCAAACGACCGTGCTTGATGTCGTGCTGGTCGGCCAAGTCTCCGGCGCGTTTGACATGCGTTTTAGCTGACGCAAAATCCAGCTTGGCAACGGAATCTTCCGCCAACAAAGTATGGAGCCAAATCTGCAATCCGCGTAAGCGTTGTTCCCTTTCCGCCCATTCCAACCCTTTGAGTAAAATGGCGTCATTCGTGCCTGACACGATCATTTTCCGAGTCATCGCAATTCTCCGAAACGCTTCTGTTATGAGAAACGTGTTCGCATAATGCCAACCGGAATGACTTGCCATGACAAAATGACGTTCGGCGGTCGGATAATCTCCGACACGTAGTGCAATTTTGGCCAGTTCGAATTGCGCGAAACCCGTCAGGGGATGATCGGCCGTATTTTCGATTTGCAGACTTTTTTCAAGTAACGGTTTGGCTTCGATGTCGTTCCCCGTCGTTGCCAGTGCCATAGCAAGTAAAATGTCACCCCACACCGCCGACCAGTGGTCGTCCGGGAACGGATTGTTTCGCAACTGCGCAACGAGTGCCTCGTTGAGTTCGTCATATGCCCCCAGAGGTCCGAGTAATTCGGCACGGCGGAACATGGCCATCGCCATACACACGGCCACTTCGGTCGGGTCAATCGGCATTGCCACGGAATCCGGCACCTGTACGAACTTGGTTGTCCGCTCTCTCAGATTCGCGGTTCGCTGGTCGCTACCGTCCAGATCGGGGAGCATGTAATCAATCATTATGCGATTCGGGATAATTGCCAGTTCGCCTGACGAGAGGGAACGGTCTCCCCACGGCGGCAACGATTTTGCACGAAATTGAAAACCGGGTGCCGTGTCAAAATGCAACCAACTTGGCCATTCAAAATTGTCGAGGAAATCTTGCATCGCGATGTCGAAACAGGCCATCGCACTTTCGATGTTACCCATCTGGTAGTGGCATTCGCCGACTCGCGCGTGAAAACAGATCGAATCGACCCAGTGGCTTCGCCCATTTTGAACGTTGAAACGAATTTCGTCACCATATTGCTGTAAGGCTTCAATATAGTCGCTGCGGTCAAAAACCGTTTGGGTCGCAAAGTAAGCATCAGAAAGATAGGCATCGTCCCCTTGTGCCGGATTGTTCATCTGCATCACGCGGTCATTTATTTGTGCATAACCCAAGAATACACAATAAGTTGCGAACAAGAAAAGAAAAACGCACGAGAACGCAATTGTCCGTAAAACGCGCAGGCGATGCGATGATTTGAATGTCAACATACGAGTATCTCCCGATTGGTTGTGAAGTCGGGGCGGCATTAATGACAGGTTCCAAAAAGATTTCCTGAAACAATAATTATAATTCGTTGCCCTTTGAAAAACAATATGAATATTTATGAATATTTGGGCAAAGACATATCCTATAATGCCATAGAGATTGCGTTATAGTTGACGACCTTGTGTTCTTTTTGCAGTACCTTTTGTACCAAAATAAAGATGCTGAAATCAGAGTCCGTAGCGTGAGCAAGGGAATCAAACTTAAAACACCGCCGGTGACTTGAGCACTTCGAGGTCACGTCGTGGCGTGTCCCAGGCACGGCGCACGGCTTCTTCGAGCGTATCACGTAGCAACACGTAATCCGGGTCAAGCTGGTCGGCGTAAACCGGGTTCGGACAGCGTTCGGTTCCGCCGGCACGTTTCGGTAACGGTGCCGTTAAAAAGCGACTTTTTTCCGGTACACGGAGATCAATCCAATCGAGCCGCGAAACCGCCGCCGGTTCGTGACATTCGGCACAACGTCGGGCATGCACATCGGCAATCTGATTTTGCAACTGCTTGTCGGCAGGCAGGTCATACGGCTCACGTTTCGGTCGCGAATTGACGAAATTGTCGTGATACGGAGCGTTCGCGTCAATCCAAGTGACCAGACGATACCAGCTTTCGTCTCCCGGTTTGATGGAACCGGCACAGGGGCCGTTGAGAATCACGTCGATCAGCTTGCTCTTCGTCGAACCAAACTGCCGCGTTTGCGTCAACTCACTGGCCGGGGCATGTTTGTCGGAATACGTGATCAAATCGTTTTCGATCATCGTGCGATACGAACGGTTGAGACCGTCGAAGTTCAGCGAGCGGTACGACGTTTTCATTGGTGCCCCGGCGACCAGTCCCCCGGAAAAATCGAGCTTCGCCGCCGGTTCCAAACCCGAATGACACGACGCACAATGACGGTCGAGAACCGGTTGCACGTCGGCCAGGTAATTGATGCAACGCTGATCGCCCCACGGCGGCGGTTCGGGTATCGACGGCTCCCGTTGCATCGCAAGCGTATAACCGCTTTCCGGCGTGTTGATTGCCGCGACCGATTGCGTCTCGTGACAGCCGACACAACCGCGCGATTCGCCCGGCTGAAAACTGATAAACGACCGCATCCGTTTGATTTCCCGCTTGTCCTTGTCGAGCAGTTGAAAGTAAACCGACATGTCGGACGGCACATAAAACGACGCACTGCCGTCAGCTTCGACCGGCACCTCGCCGTAAACGAGAGCCGGCGCCCAACTCAGTCCCCAACTGCTGCCGTCCACTTCGTAACGCTGACCACCGGTTTCCTTTGTGTAAGGCCAACCGATGCGCCGGGCAACGCGAATGTATTTGACCTCGTCCGGGTCAATGTCGTCAACGCCGAAGGTCACGTCGCTAACCGTACACAGTGCCCGATTGCCGAGTTCCGGGTCGCGATTTTCCGCAAGAATCGGCGGCTTCGTGCGGGGCAGAAGCGGCATCGGAAACGATGACGATATCGTCGGGTCTTTATAAATCAGTTCCTTGTTGCCGAACACGTCGATCAAATACAAACCGTAACCGCACTCATCGGCACCGCGAAAGGTCAGCGTACTGCCGGGGCGATGCTCGTTGCTATACGTGTAAGACGCGAGAAAAAACTTGTCCGAAAGCGGCCAGGGATACATGTAATAACCGCCGTTTTCAACAACGCCGCCCTCTTCGACCGGCGTACCCGACATGCCGCCTTCCGGAGGAAGCACACCGGGTGTCACGATGCGAATTCCTTCTTCGCTGTTCAATCCGACGTTCGGCGAAAGCAGGCAAATCGGCCCGCAGGCCAGCGTATGGTGCGCCGCTGCAATCGACACGAAACGCCGGCCTGCGTCTTGCGTCGTGTTGGGAACTTCCCGCGTGTTTTCAAATGCCCAGGGATTGTCGATGTGCTGCTTAAACAGGGCGTCGGCACCGGTGCCGTCAGGGCGGATGTACCACACCGACTGAATCGTTGCCCAGCCGCGTTCCTGGTACTCCCAGCGGCAATAACCGATGGTGCCGTCGTTGAAAACATGCGGCTGATAATCGCCGTCTTTGTTGTAACTCAACCATCGCAAGCCGGTGCCGTCCGGTCGCACCGAATACAAATTGCACGAGGTTTCGTCATGAAAGGGCCCGTTGTTGCATTGCAGGGAAAACCCGCAACGTTCCGAAACGAACACGATATTGCCGTTTGGGAGATACGCCGGATCGAGGTCGCTCCACATTTTATCGTTGGTCACCTGTCGCAGGCCGTTGCCGTCGGTGTTGATTTCGTAAATGTGAATCGGCTCCTGTGACAGCCGGAGATCGTGCCCGATCATGCGTTCCGAACCGACCGGTGCCGGCCATTCCTCAAACGGGAAGTTACCCTGCTTTGCATAACCAAACACAACGCGGTCGCCGTCCCATCGGAGGTCGATGCCGCGTACATGCCCCGGCCCCAATTGACCGTCAATGAGCGGCGTAACGTTCTGCCCGCTTCCGTTGAGTGAAAACGGATTTTCGAGCACGCAAACGTCCCCGCCTGGTTGCGAAACCCACGGCATGTGGTTCAAACAAATGTCGGGATACGTCTGCTGCGTGTAACGTTTGACGAAGAGCAACCGGTCGAAATCGGTCAAGGGGTTCATAAAAACGAGTTGCCGTCCCAACCATCGCAAACGCAGATATTCGGCTTTGTCATTACGTTCACCCGGCCGGTCAAGTGCATTTACAATGTCCGACGTATCGACACTCTGCGATTCCAAGTATTCCGCCAGTTTCAAGATTTTTTCACGTGTTTCCGCAAGGGGAAAAGTGTTTTCGACATTGGGATCAACCCGGCGTTTGGCCGTTGACCATTGACTCAAACTGCTTTGATCGGCAGGTTTCCAGAGGGCAATATTCTCCGCCGGGTCATCGAAGCTATACACTTCCACTTCGTCCAGATGAAAAAAAATCGGCTTGTCGCTCGGAATCTGCAATCGCAAAAACCGTGCGGTAACATTGCCTTTGTCGAGAGTAATCTCAAGCGGTTTTACGCCGGTAATTCCGCCAAAATGCTTGCCGCCGCAATCATGAATGAGCGTCCAGTTTTGCGCATCGTCCGACGCAAATATCCGCATCGTGTCCGCGTTGTGCAAACCGGGAGCATAGTCGAGCCGATTGTAAACGACGATTCGCGCAATAGCGGTCGGTTCCTGCAAGTCAACTTGCCACCACGGGTTCGGTTCTTGGCCGGAATGAAAGGCGTAAAGTCCGTTTTTGACGCCGTCCACAGCACCGGTCGCATCGGATGCCGTCGTAACTTGGGTGGTGGCACCAGTCTTGGCGGCTCGCCACGATTCCGCCTGCTTGAGCCAGTCGGCTTCGATCATCTCCGGCGTGAGACGATCCAAAGCTGCCGCAACGACAGTACCTGAAACAAGTGACACTGCACAGACAAGGATAAACAACCTGAGATGTGAGAGAGATATCATGATCGTAATCTGTTGTGTGATTTTTGAGACAATAAAGCATTGGGATAGCACATTGTGGCGGTCACGCCGTGACCGCCTTAATTTGAAAGGCTTTATCCCAAAAAAATAAATATCCACAAAAGCACTACCGGCTTGCATTCTTTTCTTCGACTGTCCGGATGGGGGCCTTACCTATGATGGCAGGCTCACGTTTTTTACGTTTGTATTCGCCTTCCTTGCGTACCTCAATGGGGCGGAAACGCTCTTGTGGCAGTTGAATGTTGTGGATTCGCAGGCCGAATTTGTCGCCAACTTTGACCGCCTCGCCATAACCAACGGTAATCTGGCCAACTTGTAAATCGATAAAGGAATCAAACGATTTATCAAATTGGATAACCGAACCGACGCCAAATTCAAGAATCATTTTGATCGGTCGTTTTCCCCGAGTCAAGACGGCGGCGACAGGCACTTTCACCTTGAGGATACTCTTGGAAAACCCCGGTAAGTCATCCAATGTGATTTGCCGGGCATCCGATGTGTAAAGTTCTTCTGCACCAAAGGGGACAAATCCGTCCTGAATGGGTTCGTCGACCCGCTGTCCAAGTGCTGTTTCCAGTTCCGAAGCAGATACAATTGCCGCATTTTTTGCTGTTTCAAGAGCCGCTGTTGGAGATTCGAGTGACCAGATAAACAGTGCGTTGACCGTTTCGCCTGATGCCTTTTTGATTTCCAACGAGATATAACCCGGTTGGTTGCAAGGCTTTCCA
>Ga0082212_10013269_pt1 | contig 10316 bp, 11 predicted proteins | sample TergutNt197P3_FD_71548 | JGI IMG/M metagenome (GOLD analysis project Ga0082212, IMG submission 71548) | Neocapritermes taracua P3 segment gut microbial communities from Petit-Saut dam, French Guiana - Nt197 P3 | ecosystem: Host-associated > Arthropoda: Insects > Digestive system > Gut ...
ACCACAACAGAGCTTGCCGTGAAGATTGTTGTCAAGGGCGAGTCGGAGTATTCATGTGAAGCGGGGCGCAACGAAACGGATAACAATGTCGTGCGGCTCAAGAATGTTTTCGCAAGCATAATCCCCAAGCGTGAGGAAACCATCACAGAAAATGTCGCACGGCTTACCGACAACATTGAACAGGCGAAGTCGCAGATTGACGTACCGTTCGAGCATGATGAAAAGCTTGCCGAGTTAGAGAAGTTGCTTGTGGAAATTGATGAGCGGCTGTCGGGGATTAAACAACAAGAGGATGTTGTTGCGGACGAGGACGATTTAGATGTTTCTAAATCAGACAACACCGTATTTTGTTCGTGCGGTGGATAAGACGAAAGCGGAAATGCAATCGAGGCTTGTGAAGTTGGAGTTGTTGTATAAGTCGCTTATGCAGAAGTGTTTTAATGGGGAGATGTTTTGAAGTTAAGCAGAAAAGACAAGAAAAAACTTCGTGAGTTCACGAAACTATTTGAGACGAATAACATTGAATAATTCAACAATGCGAATTGATTTCATAGCAGAATATATTTCTGCTTATGAAAGTAAAATAAAACTGCTCAATAAAAATGGGCTTTTTGATAATGCGAAATTATTCGAGTTGTTCGCAATTGAGGTTGGAAGTTTGTATTTAGGTCAACGGCTTAGTTCGCTCAATATTGGAACTTATCAATATCCTTGTGTAGATTTAATCGCAGAGGATAATCAGACTTTTGTACAAGTAATGCGGTGTTTTTGTTCACGGGCGGGACGTGGTTTATGCTCAGCATGATTCCGAGAGCGGCTCGAATATTATTCATGTATCGTGAATAATACACGGCTCTTCATGTTTGATTGCTTGAGGCGGCGGGATGCCTCCGATAATATTCTTTGGTTCGTAAATACGCTTAACTTGATTAACGAGTGCAATAATAATCGGCTTATCATGTCCGTCGGTGGATTTCATTGAAAGAAAACCGATTAAAATATTCAACAAAAGATTTATGTTATTCATCGCTTTTAAGCTCATAACACGAATGTCTTCAAACTTAAAAGTTTGCTTTTTAAAACGATAAAATTCTTCGATTTTCCAACGCAATAAGTAACATTTTACGATTGATTTGCAAATTGCATTATCGTCATCAGACACGTTTGTAATCAGCAACATAAGCTTGTTTGAAAAGCCTTTGCAAATCACTAAATTGAATTTTTCTCCGGGGAATTTCGGCAGTTCAATTTGCGTAACAGAAATTTTGCAATGGCTTTTTTTACCTTTTTGATTCGTGTAATCAAGTGCATATTTTCCTTTGAATTTTGACGCCAATTCGCCTATGTTAATTTTCTCATTTTTGTGAATCACGGTACGCACATCATCGTTCAGTCTGACGATGAATTTAACCCCGGATTCAAGCAATTTTTCGGTGACAATATTGCTGTCATATCCGCGGTCAAACACGCGAATATTTTCTTTTGAAAAATGCTTATCGGCAAAATCCAAAGCCTTAAAAGTTTCATGATTTTCGCTTACAAAATTTTGCGTGTACGAGTAGATATTTTCGTAAACAGGGACAGGTAATTTATCGCCTGTGAGAGCGATAATTCCCACTGTCGGAAACCCTTTTCCAATACGTCCCGTTGAGCCGTCACGAACTTCACAAAGCCCCTCGAAATTACTTCCGTACGGTTTTGAAATATCACCGTCATCAACCAGCAAAAGCGTATCAGAGCGTGTTTTTCTAACAACTCTTTGCATATAATTATCGGTAATTTTTTCACACTCATCAAAATCATTAGCGTTGCGGCGAAGACGTTCCTCTGTATGTTTGAGTTTGTACTCCTCTTTCAAACTCTCGGCTACTTTTGTGAGTTTAACGTCTTGCGAACACATCATGCCGTACAGCATATCAGTAACAAATTTCTTTTGTGGTTTTTTAAGCCCCGAGCTAACATGATTTGCAAATGTCAAAACGCTTGTTTTCATATTTGAAACAGCGTTGGATATTTCTCTGGTTTTATTTTTATTCATGTTGTTATTATAGCATATATCAAGCGTTTTGTCAAGTTATATTTGGTGTTTTATTGGAAGTTAAATTAGTATATCACTTAACTATCAAATTTTCGTGTTAGTTGCAACGGCAACGAAAGTTGGCACTATACGTCGAACTTAAGTGAGATAATAACATTACAGAATTCATTTAGCGCTAAAATGTTCTGAAAAGTATTGACTTTATGTCAAATTATGTTATTATTAAAAGGAGATTTACTAAAATGAAAAAAATCGACAATGTTGAAATCAGCAAAAAGGGGTTATATGACCTCACGTTCAATTACAATTTGAGCGAATCACATACCGCTACTATGCGAATTTACAAGCATACTAACGGTAACGGCGGCAGGAAGCTTATTTATGACAGGCGCGTGCCTTGCCCTGCGGGAACCGATTTGGTTTCGGGCGATGTATTCGATTTAGAAGTCGGAACTTATCAAATCAATGTTGAGTTTTCGCCCGCCGACACTATGTCGGATACCCAAATCACAATTAACGAGCCTATACGCAAGGACGGCTTAATAATGGTTGTATCGCCGCACCAAGATGATGAAATGATATTATTCGCACAAACCATGGCAGAGGCGCGCAAGGACAACAAGGTGGTTAAGGTTGTGTACTCGGTACATGATGAATACAGCCGATTTGAAGAAGCGATACCCGCATTAACGCAACATATTAAAATACCGAGACGTGATATTATGACTATGGGTTATGCTCACGTAAGTAAGATTCTCGGTAAGTGCTACTGTGACAAAGAACCGTGTATATGCGAAGGAGAAAATAACGGAGACAACGCTATATATACAGAAAAAGGATTTTATTACGTATCGGGGCATTATCAAGAAGGCATATTTGATTTTAGTTTCCTTAACCAAAACGGCACAACCGAAAAGCCGATGACGTTGAGAAATATGCGACAGGATTATAAAGACTTGATAACGCTGTACAGACCGTCGGAGATATTTACTTCCTGTGAATATGAAGACCACTACAACCACAGCGCGACATATACGTTATTAAATGAGGTTTTAACAGCGTTGAAGAAAGCCGATATAACGTATTCTCCGAAATTAAATTACAGTTCTGTGTATCATAAAAAAGGTACGAAAACACTAAAACCAGCAAAAGATGAACAAGGAAATGTAATATTAGACGAAAACGGGAAAGTAGTAAAAGAAGCAGTAGAAACAGGTTGGTCAAATACTTACCCCGGAAGTTACGCGGCTTATACGAGCTTTCCGAACCCGTTCGGTAATGTAGGCATAAACGATATTGAAACGGTTGGCGCAGACTCCACCATATCAACAACCCCGAATGCAATATGGCTTAATCGTCTTTTCGGCGGTGTTATTGCCCCTCCCTTATCCACTAATTATACAAGCTGTATAAAAAACGGAAACGCCACAGAAACCGATAACGGAACGGAGCGTAGAGCATTGGATATTAATGTATTGTCGCTTATCAGAGGCACAGGTATACTCCCTAACGATGTTTATGGGGTTGAGGTTGTGACTTTCGGTCAAAATACAAACCGACAGGCATATATAAGAGTAAACGGGGTCAATTCACCGATGTTTCACTCAAAATCTGAAGCGAATCCCGCTAACCCCAATCCGGAAAATCCCGACCGAATATTTGTAATTCGCAAAGATGAGCAAACCTTAAGGTATTTGAATAAATATGGGCTGACGAGTTCTACAAAAACTGCCGCAAACATTGTCGACGATTTAAAGCCGTTTGTAACTACGGAAACCCCTTCAAGTTTTTATATCAGAATACGCGCTAATCAAGAAGATGAACTCAATGCAGTCAATGTAATGTCGGTCGCTTTACTCGGCAAAAACGGCGCGCCTTTAGGGATTACAAAATATAATAACATTGCTAAAACATGGAGCGCGTTTGAGGCATATCATAACAGAGTAATCAAAATATTAAGCCCCGAATCTATCACACAATCAGACAAGTTAGCCGCAATAGAAGCGTATGAAACACAGGCTGAAAGTTCATCTACGTCTGAAATTTTAAATTTCGCAAAGGACGATGAATATTACTGGACAAAGGATTTTGCCAATATAGCGTATTTAGCAACGGTCACTTGTTCATCGGAAAACAGCAGTAAAGGACAGTATGCTAAAAATGTTATAAACGGTGTAATATCGGGAAATAACGATGAGTGGCGTTTATTAGACGACACCGATACAGAACCTACAGATTTATGTAAGCGGCAGGAATGGGTAATGGCAAATAACGCGTCAACAGGATGGATAAAATTAGAATTTGACAGAGCTTATCCGGTTAAACAGATAAATCTTTATGACAGATTAGGCATTAATGACAGCGTTTTATCGGGTATTCTTTACTTCAGCGACGGAACATTTGAAAACATTGGTGCGTTGCATCCAAACGGTTTAAAATATGCGGTGTCTTTCGATACGAAAAATATATCGTGGGTTCGGTTTGAAATTACAAACAGTCAAGGACCTAATATAGGCTTAGTCGAAATAGAAGTTATGACGTAAAATTTAAGGTTTAAAACAGCATTTGCCGAAACAGGATAATCCTGTTTCGGCGGTTGCCGTTAAAAATAGAACAAGAATATTCTTAGCAGAAAGGTTTGGTATCAACACATGAAAATCACAAAAAAGCGTATTTTATCGGCATTATTAGCGGCGGCGATGCTCTCTGTAGCATTGGTTCAGCTCTCGTTTCCGGCGGTTTCAGAGGGGGACCAATATCCGCGATATATCACAGCAACGCTTGACCCTAACGGCGGTATTCTTGATGAAAATCAAGCAACAACGTGGGTATGGCGTAATCATGAAGCAATTTTTGAATGGCGGTTTGGCAATCAAATAGATATACCATTTCCGCTTCCGTCAAAACCGGGATATACGTTTGAGGGGTGGTTTTCCGAAAAAACGGGCGGCGTTAATATGACAAAACGCGATTCCTGGGGTAGATATATTAATTTTATGGATTTCCATTTTCGGTATAGCGACGATAATACTGTTGCTTTACCCGTAGAATATATTCTCGTGGAACGATACCCTCTTTTATTGTTTAGGGATACTATCACCCTCTACGCACAATGGAGCGAGGGCGAGACCGTTTATACAGCTCCGCCAACGCTACCGCCGGTCACTAATCCAACAGATACAAACGGCGAAACGATAGAGCCTTGGATGATAGATACAACTATATCTATGGCGGCTGTTACGACGACTGCTACTGTGTATAATGAGACGACTGCTACTGTGTATAATGAGACTACCGCGTCCGATATAATCACAACTACGCCGGATATAATAACAACTGCGCCGATTGTCACAACTGATGTGCTTTATTGCGTCAACTGCGGGTTTATTGTAAACGGCAAGTTTTGCAGTGAATGTGGTGCGCCTGTGTCTGCAACCGCCCCCGAAGAAACAACCACTCCCGAAGTCATACCCGAAGTTCCATATGACCCGTGCGCCGACTGTAAGCTGTGTTCGGCAATTGCGGAAAATGGGTATTCGGCTGTCAAAGGGCATATTCTCGGCGAAGATGAACCCGAGGTTTTCGATTTTGTGGAAATCCTCAGCTTTCTTATAAAAATGCCCGACGCGAAAATCGCCACTTGCGGAAACGCTTTCTACGCCGCAATATTGAGTAAAGAAGGTAAAGCGGCAGGTGAACCGACAATCTTCTGCGGGATTGAGATATTGTTGTATCTTGTGGGGTTGACCGACGGGAGCGAGTGGTAGCAGGGTTTAATATTACAGAAAGGTTTGGTATTTATCATGAAAAAGAAAGTATTATCGGCATTATTAGCGGCGGTTATGTTTATTGGGGTGTTATCTCAATCGGAAATTCCAACAAATGCACAAACAGACGAAAAAGGCTTCACAATAACCTTTATTGACCCTACGGGCGAAAATGAAACGGTGCAATTAAAAACCGATGAGAACGGCTGGTTGATAAGTCTGCCTATTATGACGATTTCAGATAAGACGAGTTCCGATAAATGGTATGCCTCATATTGGAGTACAAATGAGGAGGAAGCCGTTAAAACATATACTTACGAAATGAGAGATAAGATTACTTTATTCTCGTATTTTATAGAGCATAGCACTACCTATCGTGATAAAGCACCGTTTAAAGAAGATACGACACTTTATGCCGTGTGGGATGTTCCGTGGAATCTTCCGTTTTCTGTAATCGCGGCAACGCTTGACCCTAACGGCGGTACGCTTAGTTCAACTCAACCAACAACATGGGAATGGGCTAACCATGAACGCATTTATGAGACGGTGGCTTGGAAAAGCCCTTTCCGCGTCCGACAAAACCGGGATATACGTTTGAGGGGTGGTTTTCCGAAAAAACGGGCGGTGTGAATCTGACAAAACGCGATTCCCGGGGTGCATATAGTATTTTTATGAAATTTGACTTAAGAGGTTATAGCGACGATTATACTGTTGCTTTACCCGTAGAATATATTCTCGTGGAAGAATACCCTCGTTTATTGTTTAGGGATACTATCACCCTCTACGCACAATGGAGCGAGGGGGAGACCGTTTATACAGCTCCGCCAACGCTACCGCCGGTCACTAATCCAACAGATACAAACGGCGAGACGATAGAGCCTTGGATGATAGATACAACTGTATCTATGGCGGCTGTTACGACGACTACGGCTACTGTGTATAATGAGACTACCGCGCCCGATATAATCACAACTACGCCGGATATAACCACAACTGCGCCGATTGTCACAACTGATGTGCTTTATTGCGTCAACTGCGGGTTTATCGTAAACGGCAAGTTTTGCAGTGAATGTGGTGCGCCTGTGTCTGCAACCGCCCCCGAAGAAACAACCACTCCCGAAGTCATACCCGAAGTTCCATATGACCCGTGCGCCGACTGTAAGCTGTGTTCGGCAATTGCGGAAAATGGGTATTCGGCTGTCAAAGGGCATATTCTCGGCGAAGATGAACCCGAGGTTTTCGATTTTGTGGAAATCCTCAGCTTTCTTATAAAAATGCCCGACGCGAAAATCGCCTCTTGCGGAAACGCTTTCTACGCCGCAATATTGAGCAAGGAAGGCAAAGCGGCAGGTGAACCGACAATTTTCTGCGGGATTGAGATACTGTTGTATCTTGTGGGGTTGACCGACGGGAGCGAGTGGTAGCATCCAAAATAAAAAAGCCCCAACACGTATTGGGGCTTTTTACATAAATTCAATTAACTCGAAAATTCGCCTTGCGGGTCATTTGGTATTATTCTGAACCGTCCGGTACAATGCGAAAAACGCGCTCTTGTGCGTCGAAATACCCCATTTCATCGCGTGCAAATCTGTCTAAATAATCGTCAAGGTTGTCTCCTTTTGAGTATCGCATTAATTGTTCGTTTTCAATATTATAACGTCGAAGCTCTTCTTGTGCGATAACCAACGATTCATTATATCGCTTTACCTGTGCGCGATTATTCATAACCTCATATGTTAAGAAAAGAAAAAAGAGAGCAAACAAAAATATAAGCATTATTTTGAAAGCAAAACCGCTACGACTTTTGTATGTTTTTGATGACCCTTGCTTTAATTTTTGGGGGTTCGCTTTTCCGTAATTCATTTTGATTCTCCTTTACTTTATGCTTTTGATTGTAACTATTTAACTGAATACTATTATACTTGATTTTAACTGTGTTTTTCAAGTCCTCGCTGTGCTTTTTGGTGAAAACGTGAAATTTTAATGCTTTTGTTTTAGAAAATTGTGCAAGTTTTACTAAAACATTCCACAACGGTTTGATAAACCGCCGCTTAATAAATCGAGCAATGTGTTTGATTACCGTTTTTAATGCGTCGGAGAATGTTTTGGTTATAAAGAAAACGAGTCTTCCGACGGTTTGAAAATAGACCGCCGCACCGAATATTAAACCGATTAGGTAAAAATACCTGAAATACCCTTCGCCAAATTCCAACGAGTATGCAAAGACGATTACCCCCGCGCCCGTAAGGAAAATAAAATCCTCAATTCCGACAGCTAACGCCCCCGTTTTTACAAAAAGCCTGCTGAATCTCAACGGTTCGTAAAGCGCGGCAAGAAAGAACCCCAATACGGCGAACATCATTATTTCATATAAATTCTGCGAAATAGGCTCAAACATACTTGAGACCATGCCTTTCCGAGCCGCAAAAAGCTCTTCAAAAATCAAATAAACGCTATCTGAATAGCTTAGTTATAATATTATTAGGCGACCTTTCCGAATCGGAATAACCCAACGAAATAACCGTTCCCGTCATCTCTACAACGCCGTTTCCCGTTCCGCTCGGCTCAATGTTCATTTTAGAAATTTCGAAATTTTTCCCTTTAATTCTCAAAGCACCCGCGTCGGTTATAATAATAATATCATTCTCATTAAAACTTTCGACATCTTTTACACCTTCTATAACGACTTTTTTTCTGTTTTCGACAATAATGCTGTGCTTCATAAAAAAATCACCTCTCGTTAATAAAATTGATATCGGACAATCAATTCTATTCCGAGGGGTGAATTATTATGCTTGATGTGAATTATATTATCGCGAATGACTCTTAGCTTTTGAGATAATTTTTTTTAGCTCGGGAGCAATTAAAAATACCATTGTTATTTTTAGAAAATCACCCGGAAGGAAGGGGAGTACAAATTTTATAAAAGCGGTCTGTATCGTTGTACCGACGACAAAGACCGGCCAAATAACGCCGCCGAACGCAAAAAGCCAGACCATTCCTGCAACAAGCCCTAAAAAAATAAGATGACGTGATTTTTTTTCAAAGGTAAGCCCCACAATAAAAGCAAACACGGGAAAAGCGAGAATAAACCCGCCGGTAGGCCCCGCTATAATGCCGAGTCCGCCCGTCATACCTTGAAAAATAGGGACGCCCGTCGCACCGAGCAAAATATATACGGTTGTCGCTATAAGCCCCTTTCTCGCGCCGAGTACCGCACCGGTCAACGGAACGGCGAAGGTCTGCATTGTAAGCGGAACTATCGGAAAAGGGATTTTAACCTGTGCAAAAACCGCAATTATCGCGGTAAAAAGCGAAATTAAGCATAAATCGAATGACGTTATTTTTTTATTTATCTTCATATGAATATTTTATCACAACAAAAACAATATGTCAAGTTTTTCTTGCGCTTTAAAAGAGATTATGATATTATACAAAAAAGGAGATTGTTCAAATAATGAGAAAAGAAAAATATAAAGACCCTATAACTTTAAAAGAAATGTCCCGATTTTTGTCGAAAAAAATAGGCTCATGTGAAATAAAAATATACGATTCGTTGGGTTCCACCAACACTACCGCAAAGGAATTGGCGTTTTCGGGGGCAAAAAACGGCACAATTATACTCGCCGAGCGGCAGACGGCGGGGCGGGGAAGGTATAATCGAAGCTTCTATTCACCCGAAGGCTGTGGTGTGTATATGAGCATTATTCTGCGCCCCGAACAAGCTTTACGCGATATTCCCGTACCGACATTGGTTACCGCATATGCCGCCGTAGCGATTTGCAAGGCGATTGAAACGACCACAAGTATTCGCCCGCAAATTAAATGGGTTAATGATATTTTTGTCGACAACAAAAAAGTCTGTGGGATTTTGACCGAGGCGGTAACGGCAAATTCTGCGGTACCACAATGTATAATTGTAGGTGCGGGAATAAATTTTACAGAACCGAAGGGCGGTTTCCCCAACGATTTAAAGGATATCGCGGGGGCGTTATTCAATAATGACGATAAAAATATAGATAAAAACAACGATAGAGATATACCTTTTATCACAATGACCGTCACAAGAGCGCGCCTTGCTGCCGAAATAATTAACAACATTCTCGAGTATGACATATTTGACGAAAGCTTCAATAGTGAATCCCTGCTCAATGATTACAAAAAACGGCTTATGACTCTCGGCGGGACGATTACGGTTAAAACCGCAAATACCCCCCCATATAATGCCTTAGCGGTTGATATTGACGCACAAGGGCGATTAATTGTCGAAAAAGAAGACGGCGAAATTGTTAAGCTCGCTTTCGGAGAGATATATACCGTTTAGTAACATATTTCATTTTTTTAATTTATTATGCTTGACATTATAATACAATGTATGGTAAAATGTTTTTAATTAACTAAAGGCAATCTCCGAAAACCTGTTTCGTGTAATCGTCGAGATGAAAATTTCGTCAGACGAGGCGATTTTTCTGCGAATATCCGTTGATATTTAAAGAAAAATCAACGAAGTA
>Ga0082212_10013270_pt1 | contig 10315 bp, 5 predicted proteins | sample TergutNt197P3_FD_71548 | JGI IMG/M metagenome (GOLD analysis project Ga0082212, IMG submission 71548) | Neocapritermes taracua P3 segment gut microbial communities from Petit-Saut dam, French Guiana - Nt197 P3 | ecosystem: Host-associated > Arthropoda: Insects > Digestive system > Gut ...
AAACTGGTAGCCTCGCTTTGAAGCGGTAACATCGGGGTGTATGTTATTCACAGGAACAACGCCGGAAGCAATATAAGGCGACATCGTTGACATACAAAGTCCAGGTCTTCCATGTTTATCGTAATCTACCCCGCCGGTCGTTTCCATTAACCCCCCAATGTCGACAACATTTTCTCTGACAGAACGACCGGTGCCGGCATCTCTATTGCTCTGTTCCGTCGGTGTGAGACATTCACTGACGGCAACCGTATTACTAGTTCCATCGACAAGATGAGAAAATATTTTACGCATGTCTTTGAAAAACATTGTTCTCGATTCGACGTAAGCGTTGTGAGAAGAATCAATGCCGGCATTAAGTGCCCACAAAGCATCCCCCGCTGAATAAACGTAATTATTTGGCCATAGGTCGGGGAGTTTTCTCGATAAAGCATCGCTTGACGGGCAAATGAACGATTGAAACGGACCGCCGTCCTTATAAACCTGCATATCCCAAATATTAAACCCTCCGCCTGAATTCACGGAGCGTGCCATGCAAGCGTCGTATAGTGCGTTCATTTCTATGAAAGGCATCAAGTAAACGGACGTTCCGACAGAGGCGATGCTATCAAAACGCCATTGCATACTGTCATAACAGGGGGGAAATTCGTTGTGAATGTCGTGATGATTATGCAAAGCCAACGCAATTTGTTTGACCTTGTTCGCACATTGCATACGTCGAGCCGCTTCGCGTGCCGCCTGAACGGCAGGGAGCAGGAGTGCGATTAACATGCCGATGATGGCAATGACGACAAGCAGTTCGACGAGTGTAAAGGCGTGTTTGCCTAAACTGCCCCCTCCCCAGTTTAACATTTTGGATGCGGACTTCATGATTCTTTATCCTTTGATTAGCGACCTAAAACCGTCCCTATTGCACCATGTGGAAAAGGAAATTTCAAGTGAATAACCGGAAAATGTAAAAATTCGCAGTTTGAGTCATTCGGAGTACGTACAATCAGTAACTGGAACTCTGCAAAACGCGGACTTTTTTACCGAGATCAAAGGGTTCGAAATTGTTTTTTCCTGCTACGACTTCAATGGCAAACGGCGATTTGTCAGGACTGCCATAGTCTGGGTTGATCAGGCAATAGTTGTTAGCCTTTTGCACTTCTCCTCCCGGACCGTAAATGAATTCCTGCTCGATTTTACTTGCTGTAATTTTGTATGTTCCGGCAGGCACACCGGAATGCTTTCCGTGAGTTCTGAAGGTTACAACTCCATTGGCATCGGTTACACCGCCTGTTGTCCAGGGATTGCTGTCTTGTGGAACTAATATAATCGTTGTGTCGGCACAAGGTCCCCCATCCTGGACAAATGTAAGTGTAAGCGGATAGAGTGTTGGAAAACCCTCAGGCTTCGGTTCCCCGCATCCCGTCAGAACAAAACAAAAGACGAGCGAATAAACGGGAAACCGTTGAGCGATACTCGAAAAATTTGACATAGCAATGCGTTCCTCCAAAGCGGGACAGTCACTAATTACCACCTTATACCAGAGGATAACCGACCGGATTGTAAACTAAAAATATCGAGTTGTCAAGTTCACGTAACCTGCAAGTGTGCTTTTCCGTCACCCCCGCGAAGGCGGGGGGCTAGAGAAACAGGGTTAAAGTCTCTCGTCTAGATTCCCGCCTGCGCGGGAATGACGGTTTTTTGGCAATCTTGCACAGATGGTGCGCCATTCTTCTCGACTCTTCCATGTTCGATGGAAACAGATACAATGAGGGACACTTTCACAAAAGGAGTCCCCTCATGTTGCGCACCCATTTTTGTGTCGTTTTTTCGTTATTCTTACTCGGCAACATCGTCCTTGCCGACGAAACCAAAGTAACCGCTAAAACCGAGGCGGTCGCCCTGTTCAAGAACGGCTACACCGTCGTTCGGCAGGAAATTGATGTTCCCAACAGCGGCATTTATCGCTGGGAAGAGGTGCCGCCCGTCATTCACGGCACTTTCTTCATCGAAAGCGACATGAACGTCGACGTGCAAACGACGCAGCGGCTCGTTTACGTACCCGTCGATGCTAAAAATCCGCCGCGATTGGCAGCCGGGCAACTCGTTGCCGTCAATTACTCAACTCCGACGGATAAGGGACACATAAAAGGACGAATTGTCAATACTACACCTGTTGCCGAACCGAATTCGTTACTTCCCGAATTAACTCGTTCCGTTACCCGACCGCATTATGACTATTACGGTTCTTATCCGTTGTTTCACGCCGCAGGCACGCCACCAACTCCACCGGCATTGAACACGCCGCTCGTACTGCAATTAGACAGTGGACACCACCATTTTTTTACCGGACTCCACATTTTTTCCATCGAGGCACAAGAACCCATTAAGGAAACGCAAGAACGCCGTCCCGTAATGCTCTTTCACGTTAAAAGGGAAGGCACCGGCGGCGGGAAAATCCGGCTCTTTTATTTGACCAAAGGAGCAACTTGGGCACCGAGTTACCGTGTCGATATTCTCGACGGCAAGCGGCTCCGTGTCGAACAAACTGCCGCTGTCCGCAACGAAGGCTTGCCGATAAGTGAGGCGGATATTTCGCTCGTCAGTGGTTTTCCGCAGATCGAATGTGCGAACATCCTCTCGCCAATCACACCGAGTCAAACGCTCGAACAGTTTTTCCGGCAGGTTCTCGCCCAAGCAAACCAACCGAGATATGGACGCAATGAAAATTATTCGTTCCTGAGTAATAGCGGCACCATCATGTCGCAAAGTATGGTGCATCCCAGTGCAACGGCAAACGCCGGTTTCGATACCACCGCTCTTGCCGCCGGTGAGGGACCGGACATTCATTACAATTCCATCGGCAAGCGGTCGCTGGAAACCGGCGATACGTTGTCGCTGACCACCGGCAAAGGGGAAACCGATTACCGGCGAGTGCTGGAATGTGATTTGGCATCACCCGTTCTGAACAATTACAATGAACTCTATCGAAACTGGAACAACTGGAAAGCGTACAATCAACTTGTTACGCCGGATGTGTTCGATGTCCTGAAATTTCAGAATCCGCTTTCGTTTCCGATGACGACCGCCCCGGCAACGGTTACGGAAAAGTCGCAGTTTCTCGGTCAAAGTCAGACCAATTGGGTCAATCCACAGCAGGTCGCCTCGATCAAAGTTACGAAGGTCATGAACGTTGTTGTAACGTACTCTGAAAAAGCGGCGGATGTCGAACCGAAAGAGGAGCAATACTTTCGGAATAGCCGTTACATCAAACGCACGGTAACGGGCACTATCGAGATTGCCAATCGGCGGAACGAAGAAGTTACGCTTCATTTGAACGGATCGCTTCTTGGCAAAGCGGAAAAAATCGAGCCGGAACCGACGAAGACGACGCTTTCGGCAATGGATTATTATCCGAACGATTTAAGTAATCTGTTTTGGGAACTGACGCTCAAGCCCGGCGAATCGAAAACGCTTACGATGACCGGCGCACGATGGTATCGGAACTGAGCAGAACATAATATGAAGACGACCGGCGTATTGCGTCTGGGTTTTGGCGTTTCCCGCTCCAGTCGACTATTGTCGACGCACTCGCCCGACGATCGATATGGGTTGCATCCTCCTGCAAACGCCCACCACTCTTTGTGTTTTCTCTTTTTGGTATAATAGGGAGGATTTTTCCGTTGTGAAGTCTCAACTATGAACGATTCCAAGTACCTGTCTCCTCCCCACGCCACCAAAGCGCAGGAAATGGTCTCCGAAACAGTTCAATATATTCAGCCGCCGGATTCCACTATTTCCGCTACCGATTCGCTCCCAACCGGTACTGTACTCGGTCATTACGTCATCAAAAAATATATCGGCGGCGGCGGTATGGGACACGTTTATCTGGCGACCGATGCGGCTCTTGACCGGGACGTTGCCATCAAAGTCTTGACGCAACAGCGAGCCGGCGATCAGGGAACTGTTGCCCGATTCATGAACGAAGCAAGGTCGGCAGCCCGACTCAACCACGAACACATTGCCCAAGTCTATTTTGCCGGTACCGAATCAAATGTTCCCTTCATCGCCTTTGAGTACGTCGAGGGCATCAATGTCCGAACGATGGTCGAGGAACACGATGTATTTCCTTTGCCACAAGCACTCAATTACCTACTTCAAATTGCCCATGCCCTTGCCCATGCCGCCACTCACAATGTTGTACATCGGGATGTCAAACCTTCGAACATTTTGATTACCCGCGAAGGTCGGGCAAAATTGATTGACATGGGACTTGCTCGTCTGCTGGATACAGCGGAAGCCCGAAATGATCTCACTGCAAGCGGCGTAACATTGGGGACGTTCGACTACATTTCTCCTGAACAGGCTCGTGATCCACGAAATGCAGATATCCGGAGCGACATCTACTCGCTCGGCTGTACCTTTTTCTTCATGCTGGCAGGTCGCCCCCCTTTTCCCGAAGGAACCGTCTTGCAGAAACTCTTGCAGCACCAAGGGGATGCACCGCCAGATATTCGGTCATTCCAACCAACCATTCCCACCGAAATTGCCTTTCTCATCCAAAAAATGATGGCAAAAGACCCCAAGCAACGTTTTCAAACGCCGACCATACTGATTGATGCGTTGACCGATGCTGCCCGACGCTTGGGATTGCGCCCCGCCGGTCAAGGAAATCTCGTTTGGGCACCCACCCGATCCAATCGGAGATCGCTTCTGTTGCATCATCTTCCTTGGATCACAGCAATGTCGTTGCTCTTCTTCGGTTTTCTTCTGATGACGCTTTTTTTTAATCGGACCGGTACGCAGGCTTTGCCTCCGCCCCCCCCGGTAGTTGTGAATGTTCAGGAAGCCGTTCCTCCAACGGATGAAACGGCGGGAATACCTACCCCAGCTTTTGGAATTGCGTTTGTTTCCCTGCCTGCTACCCAATCCTCCCGATACTCCGGCGGTTTGACTTTGTCTGCTGTCGGCGGTAGTTTGCAGCCTGCGTTGATGATTGCCGAGCAGTTCCCAAAACCTAGCAATGGTCAATTGAGTTTTACCGATTTGGAACCGAAAAAACAGACCATGACCACACAACGAACCGAATCAAATGATGTTCGATGTGTTGACCCGACGGGCAATACCCTTGGTTCATATTCCTCGCTTGCAGAGGCACTCGCCGATGCAGAAGACGGAACGGTCATCGAATTAAAATGGAATAATGAGATTCTTATCACGGAGCCGATTCAATTTGATCATCGCAAAATTCAGTTGGTTGCAGCGGAGGAACATGAACCGATATTGCTTTTCGAGCCACCCGAATTGCAAAACACCCAAGGTTTCTTTACGGTTTTTTCGAGCAATTTAGAATTTCACCATGTGGGCATTGAAATGCGGCTCAAATCAAATGTGTTGTCGTCGCATTGGTCGCTGTTTGAATTGTCAGGAAATACCCAATTGACATTCGAAAAGTGCTGCTTAACAGTACAGAACAGATCCCCCTATGACGATTCTGCCTATCACAACGATGTCGCATTTTTCCGCAATGGTATCCCGACAGGTAGTTTAGAGGGTGCAAGCGATACAGGAAACATGATCTCCGAACCACTGACAATCACAGTAACCGACTCCCTACTGCGTGGTGAAGCCGTAGCAATCCAGAGTAATGTTCCACAAGACGTTCAGATTCAATTTTCCAATTCGCTGATTGCATTGGCAAGGTCTTTTATCCGTATCGAAGAACCGAGGCGGGCTGTAAGACAGTCAACAATCCAAATTCGATGGAACAGAATTGCGTTTTTTGGTCGCCAAGGCGTTGCTAATCTGTACAAAGAAATAACAACCGAACCGATGGCTATTGATTTTGACGCACAACAGTCGGTTTTCGTGCTGAATCGTTATCCTTTTGCGGTATTTCATGGACAGCAACCGCAAAAGAGAGTACTGGAAGATTTTCGCTGGTCGGGAGGAGGAAATTATTTTCAAGGAGTCTCTGGATTGCGGTTTCGATCTCTGTCGTTGTCGCCGGATTCGGGAGCGGAAATGGATTTGGGGACATGGCAGCAACTATGGGCATCCGACACAAAAGACCAAACGAAAACGGACACATTAATGCTCAACGACATTGGCAAGCCGATGTCTCGGTATTTGCCACGGGACATGCGGTCGGCTTTCGGCACGGCGGAAAATGTCCCCCTACCCAACCTCAATTGGTTTCCAGTGCGGTGGGGCGATTGAAGCGTTTTCAAAGCATTTTTTTTATTCCCCCAAGGAAATGTGTTGAAAATATAGGATATTTTCCCGATGTCCCTTTTTGCAATCATGCGTAACTCTTTGTTTCATAAGTATTTCGGGTAAAAAAATACCTCCCTCACTCGACAACGTGGTCGAAATCCTTTTACTGTAAAGGAGTTAGAATGGCTATCTTATGTTGCTCTTTTCGGCAGTTTGCGTTAATATCACCAAAAAGGACTATATTTAGTAGTGTTCATGGCGGATAGCACAAAATACGGGATATGCTTGCAATATCTCATTCCTGCGTTACACTTACGCTCACTTGCATTCCAAGTTCGGTCGTGACAAGCCGATTTGTTTCCATTAGGTCGTTTTTGCAGTTTCCGTACCTTAATCACGATGATTCAAGGGAAATCGGGAATCAGAGGAACAGCCGCAACACTTATCGCCAAAACGAGAAGGAATCGTTGATTTCCCCGAAACAGGGAAGTTCGGCATTCATTTTCTGGCGTGAGGTGTGTGGTTTCTCCGGCGGGACGAGCCTACTAACACGGAGGATTGTGAATGCTAAGGAAGCCGCTGATCGGAATCAACATGGACTATCGGGCTGCTCAAAAGGGAGTTCCTGCTTTGAGCGTCGTTTTTGCAGGTTATTACGATTCCCTTCTCCAGGCAGGGGCGTTACCGGTTATTATTCCCCCCTATCCTGATGATAAGAACCTCGATGCCCACTTGGAGCAACTGGTCTCCACGCTGGACGGCATCGTGATGGTCGGAGGCGGAGACCTCGACCCCCGACGTGATGGATATATGCTCCATTCGTCGGTCAAATTGTTGGATGAGCGACGAGAAACTTTCGACCGCTTTTTGATCGAAAAGGTTGCGGAGCATCGCCTTCCCGTTCTCGGTATCGGGACGGGTATGCAACTGCTCAATGTTTCCCAAGGTGGAACATTGTACCTGCACATCCCGGAAGACCTGCCTAAGGCACTTCCGCATAGGGATGCGATGGACCCGAACCATCGGCACGGATTGGTGATCGAGCAAGGCTCGCTTGCGGAACGTGTTTATGGCGAAAACGACATTCGTATCAATAGCATGCACCACATGGCGATTGACGATGTAGCCGATGGTTTTCTCGTAACGGGACGTTGTCCCGACGGAGTGATCGAAATGATCGAATCGCTCGACGAGGATTGGTTTGCTATCGGTACGCAGTTTCATCCAGAGAGTTCCTCGGCGACGGCACTGGATATTGGTATTTTTAGAGAATTTGTACGCGGCGTCGTTGCCGTGAAACAGAAACAAGGAATAGATCTCCTGGAAGTGGAGGACCCCGTACTTGTTTGACCTTTCGACGGTGATAACAGAATAGCGTGAGTTCCTTGCTCCTAGATACGGTTATCGGTTCGGCACCGGTAACCGTTTTTTTGTACTCCGACGAGATTCATTTCGTCGCCGTTTCCGGTGGCAGGGCGAACGCTTCGTTTAGACTCTCACCGGCAGTCAACAGCCACCGCTCGCCATTACGTTCAAGGACAATGTCCTGGTCGAGAATCTCGACGATCTTGCCCGAAAACGAACCGATCTGAATCGAATCTCCCAACCTTTTTTTGACGGAAGTGTCATCCGTCCGTATCGAAAACCAAACTTCTTGCTGATTACCGACGATGGGCATCCCCGTCAATACGGCAAAGTCCGCCCGGTCGATTCCCCCCTTTGCCGTTTGCAGGAGATTCCGATTTGCAATTGTTTGATACCATCCTAAATCATTGGTCGGCAAACGCGGGAACATCCCCGTCGGCAGTTGATTCATCATCGGATACGGATCATTCACCTGATACTGGAACAACTGCAACGCACTGACCGTCATGGAACACGATACTCGTTCAGCATTGCCATCAACGGGATTCAATGTGATGACCTCGATCCGGTGCAAAAAAGGAGCGTAGTAAAATTCAAACAGAAAATAGGAGAGTTGCGAGAGCGTACCGGTACACTGGATGGTAAATCGGTAGTCTGCACCAAACGATAATCGGGCAGGAGAATGGGGAGTGACGTGATTATCTTCCAAGCCGCTGTATTGCAGGAGTTCGTAGAGCCAAAAAGGATAAAGTGATCGGGCATCGTTTTGGTTCCGGGGCAATGAGCGATAATAATACCCTCTGCTTTGCGTAGAAAACTGCGTCATTCCGTCGATGTTATTCTTCACTACTGTGATTTCGCCGGATAGTTTTGTGATTTCTCCGCCGAGTCGGAGTCGAGGCTCACGATACTGCGTCTTGTAAGCCCAATCGGCGACGTACCACGTCAAAAACAGTGCCAGACAAATTATCAGGATTAGGTTGCGCGGTGTCATAGTGATTCGCAAATCCATTCTTGTATCGTGATTTTAACACGAACCATCGGGTTACGTCAAGATGCAACGAAGTCGTCCTCTTCCTCGTAATAACTCTCTTCACGTTGGGAAACGAACGTTCTTGCAGGACGTTGCGTACCCCGTTTGCGCCGCCAATCTCCCATCGACATAAGCACATGCCGCGGTTTGGAACCATTCGCCTTGCCGACCAAACCGTCCTCTTCCATAAAGTCCATCATCCGTGAAGCCCTCGGATAGCCGATGCCCAAGCACGTTTGCAACATCGACACCGAACCGCGACCTTTTTGGAGTACCAAATCCACCGCCTTGTAGTACATATCATCCCGGCTGATTTTTCCTTTGCCGTCGTAACTCTCTTCCTCGTCGCCAGCCGATTCATCCGCCGAGTCCATTTCCAAGAGTTCTTCATCGAAGTCCGGTTCGTCCGTACCGATCTGGTTGTTGACCGCCTCTATTTCCTCGTTCGTAACGAAAGCCCCCTGTCCGCGAACGATTTCATTATCTTGCGAGAACAACATATCCCCTTTGCTGAGCAGTTGTTCGGCACCGGGTCGGTCTAAAATCACCATGCTGTCCGTTCGACTCGATACACGGAACGCAATGCGTGCCGGTAGGTTCGATTTAATCGTGCCGGTAATCACATTGACCGTTGGCTTTTGTGTTGCCAAAATCAAATGGATTCCCGCCGCCCGACTCTTTTGAGCAAGCCGAATAATGTGCGACTCCACTTCTTTAATGCTCATAATCAAATCCGCCACTTCGTCCACAACAATCACCAAGTAGGGAAGCATCTGCGGAATCTCTTCCCACTCTTCTTCGGACGCATCAATCATGTTCATACGCCGACGCAATTCGTCCTCTGTGAGATTATTGTACTCGGCAGAATTTCGCACTCCCGCCTTGTTGATGAGGTCGAATCGGTCTTCCATTTGATTCACCGCCCAGGAAAGCACCCCCGCCGCCTTTTGCATGTCGTCCACGACCGGATGAATCAAGTGCGGAATACGACGATACGGACCGAACTCGACCCGCTTGGGGTCAATCATCAGCATTCGGACTTCGTCGGGACTCCGTGTCATCAAAATCGACACGATAATCGAATTGAGACACACGCTCTTTCCTGTACCGGTCTGACCCGCTATCAGGAGGTGCGGCATTTTTGCCAAGTCTGTAACAATCGGGTCGCCCGTTACCCCTTTGCCGAGAAAGAGCGGCAATGCCAGTTCGTCGGCGGCATCGGGAAAGTCCTCCATCACATCACGCAACCGAACCACTTGACGGTGTTCGTTCGGCAACTCCACACCGACAGTGTTTTTTCCCGGTATCGGGGCGACAATCCGAACGCTTCCCGTTTTGAGTTCCACGCCGAGGTCGTCTTGAAGTTGCTGTATCTTTTTGATTCGAGTTCCCTTTTCCAAGCGGAGTTCATACTGCGTGATGACGGGACCCTTTTGCACGTCAACGACGTTCGCTTTGATTTTGAAGTTGAGCAGAACTTTTTCCAACAATTGGGCACGTTCGTGGACGGCATCGTTGTACAATTCTTCGTCAAACTCCTCCGAAGGTTCGAGCAAGTCCGACGACGGCAATTCGTACTCTTCGTACTCGTATTCTTCCCCGTCTTTGTATTCGTATTCTTCCTCTTCATCCTCCTCGGCTGCGTCGATGCTGATTTTTCGTGAAGGTTCACGTCGGAGCAATTTCGGTCTGACGGCGGATTCTTGGAACGCCATG